>Ga0256840_1001481_pt1 | contig 22004 bp, 24 predicted proteins | sample 355202metaG_FD_185969 | JGI IMG/M metagenome (GOLD analysis project Ga0256840, IMG submission 185969) | Hydrothermal vent microbial communities from Mid Atlantic Ridge, Atlantic Ocean - 355-202 | ecosystem: Environmental > Aquatic > Marine > Hydrothermal vents | place: Atlantic Ocean: Mid...
AATGTGGAACTTGGGAACCTGTCGTTCTGATGTTAAGGGAGAAATCCAAGTGGAAGCCCCACAAGGATCTGAGTACCGATGCGGAGCACAGGGGCGGATCAGCTCGTAGTAGTGATGAAATTTCTGTTAAACTTAATGAAATTGGGGCGGAGTCGCTTCATTTGATGAGAGAAGTGTTAGCAATCGCCAGAACACGCAATCGTAACAAATTACTCCTGAACCGGCGTCCGCATAGTGACAAATTCTTCAGCGGCTGTAGGGTGAATGCCGACAGTGGCATCAAAATCAGCTTTAGTTGCGCCTGATTTAATGGCAATAGCAATTCCCTGCATGATTTCGCCTGCATTTTCACCTACCATATGAGCACCTATTATTTTGTTGCTATTTCCATCAACCAACAATTTCATCAGTGTTTTTTCTTGAGAGCCGCTAATGCTATGTTTCATTGCCTTAAAGCTTGACCTGTACTTCACCACATTGGTATAGGCTGAATGCGCCTGTTGTTCAGTCATACCTACAGTAGCAATGTTTGGCTGGCAAAAAACGGTAGTGGCAATATTGCTGTAATCAATTTTGCAGGATTCATTGTTAAAAAGTGAACGGGCCAGAGCTATCCCTTCTTCTAAAGCAACGGGGGTTAATTCCATACCGCCTGTTACATCACCTAAAGCATAAATGCTGCTTTCACTGGTTTGAAAACTATCATTCACTTCAATATAGCCGCGATCATTCAAATTGATATTGACATTTTCCAGGCCCAAATTAGCTAGCTGAGGTTTTCGGCCTGTTGCATAGAGAACAGTGTCTGTGATGATGGAGGAGTGGTCAGTTAAAGTTACTTTCAAAGAACCGTCACTAAGTTTTTCAATTGATTTAACATCAGCATTGAAACGTATATCTACGCCTTTCTTAGCTATTTCCTGTGCAGCAAAGCTACGCACTTCGTCGTCAAACCCCCGTAAAAACAGGTTTCCACGATACAGCTGAGTGACATTGGAACCTAAACCATTAAAAATCCCGGCAAATTCGACTGCTATATAACCTCCGCCAACCACTACGATTCGCTGGGGAAATTCTTCTAAATCAAAAACCTCGTTTGAACTGATAGCATGCTCTTTACCTAAAAAGTCAGGAATGTATGGCCAGCCGCCAACAGCTATTAGAATACGTTCTGTAGTATATTTGTTACCATTTACCTCAACAGTATGTGCGTCTATGATTTTTCCACGCCCATTTATCACATCAACTTCAGCATTATCTAACAGGTCATTGTAAATACCATTTAACCTGTTAATTTCGGCTGTTTTATTGTCTCTTAACGTGAGCCAGTCGAATTTCACCTGCTCTGAATGCCAGCCAAAGCCTTTTGATTCCTTAAAGTGAGCTGAATATTCAGATGCGTATACGTACAGCTTTTTAGGTACGCACCCAACATTGACACAGGTCCCTCCCAGATAGCGGTCTTCGCAGATGGCAACTCGCGCTCCATAGACGGAGGACATGCGACTGGCGCGCACACCGCCAGACCCGGCACCTATAACAAAAAAATCATAATCATATTCCATAGTGTTTTCCGTATGTTTTTATCTAAGATCTAAAATTGCGCCAGATATTATCTCTGGCGCATAACAAATAGGCGGTTACGATAAATAGTTCAGCATGGTATCTACGTCACTGCAGGTAAAAGGGTCGTCAGGGCAGTTATCCATCAAGCCCGGTTCAGCAAAAAGTTTCTTTATTTCGCCATCAATAACATGCATTGAATATCGCCATGTACGCTGGCCAAAACCTAAGTTTTCCTTTTTAACGAGCATTCCCATTAGACGGGTAAAATCAGCATTGCCATCAGGCAGCATTTTTACTTTTTCTATGCCTAAATTCTTAGACCATTGGAACATGGTAAAAGCGTCATTGACGCTTAGACAATAGACATCATCAATCCCTTTTGCTTTAAGCTCGCTGTACTTGGATTCAAACCCTGGAAGATGGGTGCTTGAACAGGTTGGGGTGAATGCGCCTGGTAGAGCCAATACAATAATATTTTTACCTGTAAATATGTCGCTCGATGATACATCCTGCCAACGGAAAGGGTTATCGCCACCTAGGCTCTCGTCTCGAACACGTGTTTTAAAGGTAATTTCAGGGACTATTATTTTCATATTGTTTTCCTCTAATAAATAAATGATAAAGCCATTGCTAAATTAGCAGGGCTTGTTAGTAAGACTGGTTGCACCAGTAAGAACAACAGGGGCTAGAGAGCTTGTCAGTTTCTATGCGTAAAGTTTAGCAATTGATTATTGATGTGTATAATTGATTGTTTTGATGTAATCAATAGATAAAATCTATTATTAAAAAGACTAAAGCTTGTTAATGGCCATTTAAACTGAGCTAAAACTCACTATTAGGCTATTTGATTAAAAGCTAAAAGAGCGTGCTTGCTTATGCCCTGGCGCATACCCAAACATCCACTCTATTCACTCCCGCTTTTTTTAATAATTTAGCCAGTTCATTAACTGTAGACCCGGTTGTCATAACGTCATCAAATATCGCAACATGCGATGCTTTTATCGGTTTGGTGTTCTTAAAGGCATTTTTAATATTTTTATGGCGCTGTTTTGCCGGCAAATCAATTTGATGCGGGGTGTTTCTGTGGCGAATACAGGACTTTGTATCTAATGGGATATTTAACTGTTTTGATAAGGTTTTAGCTATTTCCACGCTTTGATTAAACCCGCGTTGCCGGTAGCGCTGTTTATGTAAAGGAACGGGGATAATTATCTCTGGGATTTCTGCCGTTTTCTCTAAATGATTCGCTAATAAAGTGCCAAGTAAGCGGGCGTTTTGGTATTGTCGATTGAATTTTAATCTGGCAATTAAGTGACGAATGATGCCTTGGTGAATAAAGGGTGCGTGAGTTTCTTCAAAAGCCGGTGTTTGGCTGACACAGTGACCGCATAATTGAGGTGCAGCATTGGGTGTTTCAAATATTTCGGCACAGCGGTAACAGCAATGATTGTTTCTGTTTAAATCATTAAAGCAGCCGTGGCATATGTCATTTGAGTCAAAGCCGGCATTTCCGCATAAGATGCAGGTGGGCGGGAGCAGGTAATGCTGTATAATATTGAGCCAGTTGTTTACCATAAAGTGTCAGTTAGGTTGACAAGTGTCAATTTATTTTAGAGATTAATCGAATGTCAGCAAATCCAAATATAGATCAAATATCAGTAAAAGCACAGTTAAATGTTGCATCAATACTCAGAAACGATTGGCAGTTAGAGGAGGTGAAAGCATTGTATGCACTGCCTTTTAATGACTTGCTTTTTAAGGCGCAGACAGTTCATAGAGAAAACTTTGATCCGAATGAGGTTCAAATTAGCAGTTTGCTGAGCATTAAAACAGGTTCCTGTTCGGAAGATTGCGGTTACTGTCCACAAAGTGCGCGATATGATTCAGATTTAACCCCTGAAGCATTAATGCCTGTGGATGATGTGATTAAGTCGGCCAAGCTGGCAAAAGACCAGGGAGCTTCGCGTTTTTGTATGGGGGCCGCCTGGCGCAGTCCTAAAGATAAAGATATTGAGCGTGTGGTAGAAATGGTTCAGGGCGTTAAAGCGCTGGGGATGGAAACTTGCGTTACTTTAGGCATGTTGACAGATGAACAGACGGCTGCCTTAAAAGAGGGGGGGCTGGATTATTACAATCATAATCTTGATACTTCTGAAGATTATTATTCTGAGGTGATTACCACCAGAACTTATCAGGATAGGCTGGATACTCTGGAGCGTGTAAGAGATTCGGGGATTAATGTCTGCTGTGGCGGCATTGTCGGGATGGGGGAGTCAGATGATGACCGGGCCAACCTTCTAATCGAATTGGCTAATTTACCTAAACATCCCGAAAGCGTGCCTATTAATATGCTGGTGCAGGTTGAGGGTACACCGCTGCATAATACTGAGGCATTAGATCCGCTGGTTTTTATTAGAACCGTTGCGGTCGCCAGAATTCTAATGCCTCACTCCCGAGTTCGATTATCAGCAGGCAGAAATGAAATGTCAGATGAAATGCAGGCCATGTGCTTTTTTGCCGGTGCAAATTCAATTTTTTATGGCGATAAATTATTGACTACGGATAACCCTATGAGCAATCATGATTTGAACCTATTTGATCGCTTAGGTTTACATTCCGGTGGCTCAAGTTACGCGTAATGGTTTCTGGTTTTGATGGCTTGGCCAATGAATTGGAACAGATTAGGCTAAAGGGCCTTTATCGTTCACGACGGGTTGTTTCATCGCCTCAGGGTGTTAATGTTGAGATTGATAGAAAGCAGCTTGTCAATTTTAGCAGCAATGACTATTTAGGTTTGGCTAATGACCCAGAAGTAGTCAAGTCCTTCAAGAAAGCGTGTGATAACTATGGTGTAGGTAGTGGCTCTGCTCATTTGATTTGCGGGCATAGTCGCAGTCATCATGCTTTAGAAGAAGAGCTTGCTGAATTTACTGGGCGAGAAAGGGCGCTATCATTTTCTACAGGCTATATGGCAAATATGGGTGTGATATCTGCTTTATTGGGTCGAGGTGATCAAGTTTTAGAAGACCGCTTGAATCATGCGTCATTATTAGATGGCGGCTTGCTGTCTGGTGCACGTTTTAAGCGCTATATTCATAATGATCTTGATAACTTAAACAATAAAATACAGCCTATAGATGGACGGACTTTGATGGTAACGGATGGTGTGTTCAGCATGGATGGTGATTTAGCGTTATTGCCCGAATTGTCAGCATTGGCTGCAGAAAAAAATGCATGGCTAATGGTTGATGATGCGCATGGTTTGGGTGTATTGGGTGATACAGGGGGCGGTGTTCTGCAGCACTATGGCTTAAGACAGCAGGATGTTCCAGTGCTGGTGGGAACGCTGGGTAAAGCTTTTGGTACGTTTGGCGCGTTTGTTGCCGGTTCGGATTTACTGATTGAAACTTTAATCCAAAAAGCCAGAGCCTATATTTTTACCACCGCACTTCCTGCTGCTGTGGCAGAAGCAACGCGAACCAGTCTTAAATTGGTGATTGCCGATAACTGGCGAAGAGATAAATTAAATCAGTTGGTTAAACGGTTTCGGGCAGGAGCAGGTCAATTGGGCTTGTCTATGATGCCATCAGATTCGGCGATTCAGCCTCTTTTAATTGGCGATAGCCTGCAAGCTGTTAAAATCAGTGAAAAATTATTGGATAAAGGTTTTTTAATCAGTGCCATTCGGCCGCCGACTGTTGCAAAAGGAGAGGCAAGGTTAAGGATCACTTTTTCTGCCAGCCACCAAGAGCGGCATGTCGATCAATTGTTAGATGCATTGGATAGCATCGCAATATGATCAAAATTCATAAAGAAGTATACGGGCAAGGGAAGCCTATTGTTTTAATTCATGGCTGGGCAATGCACACGGGTATTTGGCGAAAATTTGCTCAGAATTTGGCGAAAAACTGTCAAGTGATCTGCTTGGATTTGCCAGGACATGGGTTAAGTGAAACGGTTGAGCCATATACCTTGGAAAACATCTCTAAAGCGCTTATCACAGAAATGCCAGAATCTCCCTGCCGCATATTGGGCTGGTCATTAGGTGCGACAGTGGCGTTAGCATTGGCAACAGATTATCCGCAACGTGTTAACTCGCTGATTATATTGGCAGGTAACCCTAGGTTTGTACAAGAAGACCGTTGGGCAGGTATAAGGCCTGAGATATTGAGAGACTTTGCCAATAATTTGCAGTTAAACTGCCAGCAGACTTTAATCCGTTTTTTAGCGTTGCAGGTAAACCGTCTGCCAGAGGGTAAAAGTATTTTAAAAGAGCTGAAAAGTGCTATTCAAGAATGTAGGCCGCCTACTGAAAGTGTGCTGCAAAGTGGTTTGGATATTCTGAAGCAGGCTGATTTGCGAGAATCGCTGGTTTTGTTAGCCTGTCCGGTCACTATTATTCTGGGCGATAAAGATAGCCTGGTGCCAGTGCAAGTCGGCCAAGATATAAAAAAAATAAAGCCGAGCTGTAAGTTCAATGTTATTAAAGGAGCGGGGCATGTACCTTTTTTATCCCATCCTACTGAGGTAATTGAGATTATAGATCTGAGCCTATGAGTGCGGTTTTATTGATTGATAAGAACAAAGTGAGGCGATCATTTGCTTCAGCAGTTGACTCCTATGATGAGCTGGCAACTTTGCAAAGAAAGGTGGGGTTGCAGTTAATGCGACAGTTTTTTTTGCAAAATGGCTGTGAGCAAGTGGTTGATATTGGGTGCGGAACAGGTTTTTTGACGCAGCAATTAATTGACCAGGCATCTGTCAGTCAGGTGGTTGCACTAGATATTGCCTGGTCAATGGTACAGCGAACAAGGGTCAAACTGGAGGCATCTGATAGTGTCTATTACATATGTGCCGATGCAGAGCGTATCCCCTTAAAAAAACAGTCGGCTGATATGATTGTTTCAAACCTTGCATTGCAATGGTGTCAAAATTTGACAGCCGTGTTTGATGGCTTTAAAAAAACGCTCAAACCTGCTGGCGGACTGTTGTTTTCAACCTTTGGGCCGGCCACTTTGCAAGAGCTCAGGCTAGCCTGGGCTAAAGCTGATGATTATGACCATGTTAATGGTTTTTATTCAACTGATGATTTGCAAGAGTTTTTGGTGCAAGCTGGATTTAAGAATATTATGATGGAAACAAAGATCTATCAATCCAGCTATCAGAGTGTTGTTGAGTTAATGCGAGAATTAAAAGGTATAGGAGCACATAATATGCTGGCAGGACGTAATCGCAGAGTAACCAGCAAGTCTAATATGCAGACAATGATTTCCGCATATGAAAAAGACAGGGTGAATGGAGGAATCTCTGCCACTTACGAAATAATTTTTGTGACTGCCCGGGCTGAATGATGGGCAGGGACTTTTTTATAACAGGCACCGACACGGGGGTGGGGAAAACCTGGGCAACGGTTGCCTTAATGCATTATTTTAAAGCGCAAGATAGGGTTGTTGCCGGGATGAAGCCAGTAGCAGCTGGCTGTGAATGGCTGGATGGGCGATTGAAAAATGAAGATGCCCTGCTGTTGCAGCGGCATGCATCAATTGCTCTGGAATATGAAGAGGTAAACCCATACGCATTTGAAGCGCCCGTCTCCCCGCATTTGGCGAATGATGGAAATCCAGTGCGGATAGATAGGCTAATGCAAGACTTTAAATCCTTAAAAAATAAGGCTGATGTTGTGTTGGTTGAAGGCGCAGGCGGCTGGTTTGCACCTCTGAGTCAGGAAGCTGATATTGCCGATTTGGCAAAGGCATTGCAAATTCCTGTCATTATGGTGGTTGCTATTCGGTTAGGCTGTATTAATCATGCCAGGCTGACTTTTCAGTCCATTCAGTCTGCTAAAGTCGATTGTGCGGGATGGCTGGCAATGTGTGTTGACCCAGACATGCAGAAGCAGGAAGAAAATATAGAAACCATAAAGAATAAAATTTCAGTGCCACTATTGGGTGTTTTGCCATATATGGATGGGATGGATTTTGCTCTTTTGGCAGAAAGCATAATTAAAGGAAAATTGATCTAGATCAAAGTTTTAATAAGAAAAGGCATCATAATTGCCTTTTCTTATTAATTGGCTGATAGTAAAGACGGCTTTTATTCATCTCTGCCAATGTTTTTTATATGAACATAAATGAAGATTGTGAATATTCTAAAGGCTTTTTTATATCTGCCGAGAACAGATTCTAGATTTTTTCTGAGAATGAAAGCAGATACAAAGATAATAAAAGGTGCCTCATAACCATAAGTTGCATAAAGGTGTTGCAGAAGAAATGCACTTGCTTTTTATCTGCTCTTCACTTTTTTATTATGTGTTTTATGCTAACTAAGGGAGATGATTATTTATTCCCAATTCCCTGCACTTTACTTTTAACAGCACCCTTTTATAAATTCATTCTGGAATAGAGGGCAGTGATGGGGTAGAATTGCGCAGTTAATTTGCAAAAAATAAATGGCTTAAGGATGGCTTCAGAAAGAGCTCGGTAGGCAGAGTCGCTTTCAAAAAAAATAAGAAACATAACGCATACAAGATTATAACTACAAACGGGAGGCAATCCGTGAAGAAAACAAAGCAACTGTTCGCCGCTCTCACTCTGATGCTATCAGGGCTGGGCTCTGCTCATGCGGATTACGCAATAAGCCTGGTCAAGGGGGTTACAGGTCTCAGTAATGATATCTATGACCTTCATATGTGGGTTTTTTGGATTTGTGTGGTCATTGGCATTGGCGTTTTTGGCACTATGTTTTATTCGATTTACTATCATCGTAAATCTATGGGGCATGAAGCTGAACAATTCCATGAAAGCACAAAAGTAGAAATTATATGGACAATTATTCCAACGCTGATTTTAGTGGCGATGGCTATTCCTGCAACTAAACTGATGCTAGAGGTGGATGATATTCAGGAATCTGAAATGTCTATCAAAGTAACTGGCTGGCAATGGAAATGGGAGTATGAATATTTAGATAATGGCATTCATTTTTTCAGTAGTCTGGATGAGGCTAGCAATAGGGCGCGGCAAATAGACTCGGGGATAGATCCTCGTTCTGTGCCTCATTATCTGTTAAATGTTGATAAGCCTTTGGTTATACCTGTAGATACAAAAATACGCTTTTTGTTTACTGCCGCAGATGTTATCCATTCATGGTGGGTGCCTGATTTAGGCTGGAAAAAGGATACTGTTCCCGGTTTTATCAATGAAGCGTGGACGTTAGTTGATAAGGCTGGAACATATCGCGGGCAATGTACTGAACTATGTGGCAAAGATCACGGGTTTATGCCTATAGTAGTGATTGCTATGGAAAAGGAGGACTATGCCATTTGGGTACAGGAGCAAAAAACTTTGGCCGATGCAGAAAAAAATGCTGCAGACAAGGAATGGACAGCTGAAGATCTGATTGCTAAGGGAGAAACTGTTTATGCCAATAACTGTTCCTCTTGCCATATGGCCGATGGAGCAGGTGTTCCTGGGACTTTTCCTGCAATTACAGAAAGCCCGTTGGTAAGCGGAGAGATGGAGGCTCAAGTAGACTTGATGATGAACGGAAAGGGGATGATGCCTGCTTTTGGTCAGATGTTAAGTGCAGTTGATTTTGCAGCCGTATCAACGTTTATCCGTAATGGTCTGGGCAATGAAGTAGGTGACTCCATTCAGCCGTCTGAAATTAAATCGCTGCAGACTGCATTGCCAAAAAAGGAATCTGATGACGACGAATAATGGTAAGTTATTGTGTTGGTTTCTAGAGTTTAATCTATTCAATTTTTTTAAGAGGTATTGAGTATGTCTGCAGTAACAGCTGAACATGATCATCATGATCACGGTCCTGCAAAGGGTCTGCTAAGGTGGGTTGTTACCACCAACCATAAAGATATAGGTACATTGTATTTAGTTTTTTCGCTAGCAATGTTTTTTGTTGGTGGAACAATGGCTTTGATTATTCGGTCAGAGCTTTTTGAGCCGGGTATGCAGTTTGTAAACCCGCAGTTTTTTAATTCTATGACAACCATGCATGCACTTGTAATGGTCTTCGGTGCCGTTATGCCTGCTTTTGTCGGGCTGGCAAACTGGATGATACCGATGATGATCGGTGCACCAGATATGGCATTGCCACGAATGAATAACATGAGTTTTTGGATGCTGGTTGCCGGTATTTTACTATTGGCAAGCACATTTTTTATGGAAGGCGGTGCGCCTGCAGCAGGTTGGACCATGTATCCGCCTTTAGTGCTGCAAACGGGCAATGCCTTGCCTTTTGCCATTTTCTCTGTTCATTTGCTGGGTATCTCATCAATTATGGGGGCGATCAATATTATCGCAACTATTTTTAATATGCGGGCACCGGCGATGTCATTGATGAAAATGCCTTTATTTGTATGGACATGGTTGATTACTGCTTTCCTGTTAGTAGCAATTATGCCGGTGTTTGCCGGTGCGGTAACTATGTTATTGACTGACCGTTTTTTTGACACCAGTTTTTTTGATGCAGCAGGTGGCGGTGACCCCGTTCTTTATCAGCATATTTTCTGGTTCTTCGGACACCCGGAAGTGTATGTAATGATTTTGCCTACTTTTGGGGTGGCTTCTCAGATTATTCCTGTGTTTGCCCGTAAGCCACTGTTTGGCTATTCGTCAATGGTTTTTGCAACTGCGGCGATCGCCTTCCTTTCATTTATTGTATGGGCACATCACATGTTTACAGTGGGTATGCCAATGGCCGGTGAACTGTACTTTATGTATGCCACCATGTTAATTGCTATTCCAACAGGGGTAAAAATCTTTAACTGGACGGCTACCATGTGGAAAGGGGCAATGACTTTTGAAGCTCCGATGCTGTTTTCAATTGCTTTTGTCGTGCTGTTTACAATGGGGGGGTTTACAGGGTTGATGATGGCTCTTGCGCCGCTTGATTTTCAATATCATGACACATACTTTATTGTTGCCCATTTTCATTACACACTAGTACCTGCGTCTGTTTTTATGATAATGGCCGCCGGATATTTCTGGCTGCCTAAGTGGACGGGAAATATGTATGATGAGAAATTGGCAAAGCTGCATTTCTGGCTGTCGGCAATATCCGTTAATATTCTTTTCTTCCCTCAGCACTTTTTAGGCTTGGCAGGTATGCCCCGCCGTATTCCTGATTATGCTGTGCAATTTGCGGACTGGAATATGATTTCTAGTATTGGTGCCTTTATATATGGACCAAGTCAGCTGATATTTGTTTACATTGTCTACAAAACAATTAAAGGCGGTACCGGTGAAAAAGTGACTGATGAAGTTTGGGAAGGTGCAAAAGAGCACAGTCTAGAATGGACTTTGCCTTCACCTGCTCCATACCATACCTTTTCTACACCGCCTAAAGAAGTGCCAACACTGAGTACTTCCAGAAGCTGATAAAACAAAAACACCTTGCTCTATTTGTTGTTTAAGGGTGAGGTGTTAGGTGATAAAATGGATACAAAACAGAAAAATATTTTAACTGCAGTCGTTTTGATTGTGCTAGCAGCTAGCATTTATGCTTTTGCCGTAATGAGAGCAATGGGATATGAGTGATGACTTAGGGCAAAAAAATGCTAAGCTGGTTCGTAAATTAGTATTTATTGTTCTAGGTATGTTCGGCTTCGGTTATGCTTTAGTCCCTCTTTATGATGTTTTTTGTGATATTACAGGATTAAATGGCAAAACAGCATCAGAAGCTGCTACTGATGTGAAATATGAGGTTGACCTTAATAGAAAAATAACAATTGAGTTTGTTACTTCTGTTAATGGCGTTGCACCCATAGAGTTTCGCGGTGAAAAAAACAAATTAAATATTCACCCAGGGCAATATTATTCGGTAAATTTTTATGCCGAAAACAAAACAGATAAAAAAATGACTGCTAGAGCAATTCCAAGTGTCACGCCTGGACTTGCCGCTGAATATTTAAAGAAAACTGAGTGTTTTTGTTTTTCCGAGCAAACATTCGAGCCTCATGAGTCTAAACTTATGCCGGTTCGTTTTGTTATAGATCCGGAGTTGCCTGCAAGGTATAAAACAATCACACTTGCATATACTTTTTTTGATAATACTGAGAAATCGGTAAAAAAATAACAAGGGGTAGCGTATGTCTACAAATGATGCTTATTACATTCCAAATAAAGCTGTCTGGCCGGTAGTGGGAACAGGTGGTCTGGTTATTCTATTTGCGGGGTTTGCCAACTATCTAAATGGCAATGCCATTGGCGGATGGTTTATGCTTTTGGGATTGGCCGTTTTTATAGTTATGTTGGCTGCTTGGTTTACAATGCAGGCAAATGAGAGTGAAGCAGGACAATATAACCATGGAGTGGGAATTTCATACCGAATGGGGATGATGTGGTTTATTTATTCAGAAATCATGTTTTTCGCCGTTTTCTTCGGAACTTTATGGTATACACGTAATTTATCTGTGCCATGGCTGGCTGGAGTTGGTGATGGTCCAGGCCGTTCAAGCGCAATGTTATGGGAAGGCTTTAAAGATGTATGGCCAACGAACGGCCCAGGCAATGTAGGCGGTGAGTTTGAAGAAATGGGTGCTTTTGGTTTACCTTTCCTGAATACATTATTGCTGCTATCTAGTGGTGTAACATGTACTTGGGCACACCATGGCCTGCTGGCAAAAAACCGAGACCAGCTAATTAAAGGTTTGATTGCAACGGTTACTTTAGGGTTTCTGTTTGTAGGTTTTCAGGCAATTGAATACTACGAGGCGTATCATGAAATGGGACTTACTTTAGGGTCGGGCGTATATGGATCAACATTCTTTATGCTAACAGGCTTTCATGGTTTTCATGTTTGTGTTGGGGCGATTATGTTATCAGTTGTTTTATTCCGTAGCTGGAAAGGGCACTTTACTCCTGAAAATCATTTTGCCTTTGAAGGAGCTGCATGGTATTGGCATTTTGTAGATGTCGTGTGGCTAGGGCTGTTTATTTTCGTTTACATTCTGTAACTAAAGTTTTTAAGCTTGAATAAAAGGCGTAACCGTTAAGGTTACGCCTTTTTTTTGTCAAAGTGATGGGTAATAAAATGTCTTATTATGAGGCCGCTGGATTTTAAACCCCGTCTTTAACCAGGAAAATAAGTTGTTCATAGTTTCTTGCATAGGCTATTGACTTTTAATTCTTCAACCTAAATAAATCAGTTGAGCACGGAATTTTCACAAAACCGTGAAGCGAAATACATTCACCCATTTGGTGAATATTGAAAAACCGGATTAAACTGTTTATTTAACAAGTTACAGTTAAACTAAGCGTTCAACTGATTTATTTAGGTTCAATAAATATCCGCTTAACTTAACGGGCGATAAGGTTTTGTTAAAACACAGTGAAACTAATGTCCTGCAGTATAAGTTGATGTACAGCTATTTTTCTAAGTTTAATTAAATCCTTACTCCTTAAGGTTTAACGGTGGATTCAATTTGCTGAAGATTCTGTCTCTGCATTTGTATTCTGGCACCAATTCCTTCAGGTTTAATCATGCCCGTAGCATAAGCAATATACATCAGAATAAATAAGACTAAAGAAAGTGAAATGCGGAAAGTGAGTGCTTTAGCTGTTTTCACTGAATGTTCCTGATCTTTGTGCCTAACTAAATGAAAAAGAGCAGAACCCAGGCTGACGATAATCAGTATAAAAGCAATAACAAAAAATATTTTCATAAAGTAATGACTGTTGTAAACAAGGATTGTCTAATATTAAAACATTTATGCCCTTAAGTAGACAAAAAAATGAAAATAACAATTAGTATCACTAAATTCAGGTTTGAGTTCAGTCTGGTATCTGTCTTGCTTTATTTGGCCTTAATTGCCTTGCTGGTTTCTCTAGGCTTCTGGCAGCTTGGACGGGCTGAGGAAAAAAGAATATTTATTGAAATGCACCGACAGTCATCAAATAAAGATGCTGTAGGGCTTCAATTATTGATTGATCAGGGTTTGAAGGGAGTGAGGTACAGAAAAATAAAAATGAACGGGATATATGATCAGGAGCATCAGTTTTTGATAGACAATCAAATCTTAAATGGACAGCCCGGTTATTTTGTTATGACCCCCTTTAAGATTGAGAAAACGGATAAGGCCGTTCTGGTTAATAGGGGATGGATTGCATTAATCAAAGATCGTCATATTTTGCCAGATATCTCTATGGCTAAGGTAAAAGAATCTATTGAAGGCAGAATCAATCATTTTCCTGTAGTAGGCATTCGTTTAGCAGGTGCAGAGGTTCCGACTGAAGGGTGGCCGTCAGTTGTGCAGGTGATTGACGCCACTGTTTTAGCAAAAAAATTAAAATATTCACTGCTTCCTTTTCAGATAGAATTGGATAGTGAAATGAATGATGGCTACAGAAGAGAATGGAAAGTAAATACCATTATGTCCCCTGAAAAACATGTTGCCTATGCCGTACAATGGTTTGGTTTAGCCTTGACCTTGACAGTATTATTTATTGGATTTAGCAGAAAAAAGTAAATGAATGAATTAAACGCTCAACAGAAAAAAAACAACCTAACAGTTATTATAATTTTCGCCATGTCTATTATTCCATTTGGCATTGCCTGGTATTTATCAAGCAACGGGGCCTGGATGGGCGGAGGGACAAATCAAGGCCGGTTGATTACACCGCCTATTACAACTGAATTTAATGAGTTTTCCGGTTTTGATGAGTTTTCAGCAGAAAATTTACATGAAATAAAAGGGCGCTGGGTGTTTATTAATGTTGTACCGAAAAAACAATGCAATGAAAATTGTCGGTTCGCGATTTATAAAACAAAACAGTTAAGAGTTATGATGGGGAAAGATTTGACTCGAACCCGTCGGCTTGTGCTTATCAGCTCAGAAGCTGAGCCTGCAAAGCTTCAGTTGAAATGGCAAGATGAAAAAACAGGTGAAGTGGCAGAGGATAATAGATTGATAAAAGCAAAAATGGCACCTTCACTGCTAATCAAATTAAATAAAACTGGAAAAAATGGGATTGAGGACGGAATGCTGTTTTTAATGGACCCTTTAGGAAATATTATGATGCTATATGAGCCAGAATTTGATCCGTACGAAGTTAAAAGTGACTTGCGTAAATTGTTGAAAATTTCACAGATCGGTTAAAGAAATGTTTAGAAAAACTACCTTCTTTACGCTAATTTTAGCGTTAATTATTATTGTTTTTGGATCGGCCGTCCGCTTATCGGATGCTGGATCAGGATGTTCTGAATGGACTGGCTGGCCAGGGTGCTATGGTACGCCGGTTGATACGGTAAATGCATTTGTTAAACCCTCGTTAATTCCAAATGAAATTGTACAGGCCGTTAAAGAATGGGCCGATTACCGGGCAGCCATTATTCTTTTAGGTGTTTTTGCTTTATTTTTAACCGTTTTTGCATGGATGCAGGAACGCTTTCGATTAGCAGCCGTTGCATCCACAAATATTTTATTAGCTGTACTGGGGTTACAGCTAGTTTTAGGTATGTGGGGAGCTAAGGCAAAAATGATGCCTGTTGTGGTGTCAGGGCAATTGCTATTGGGTTTTATTACCCTATGGCTGCTGTTTTGGATATATTTAAGATCAAACCCAAAAATAGAAGTCAACCAAAAAAAGGGGGGGGCTGCTGGGCCTGCACTGCTGGCAAGATTTGCCATGTTGGGACTGACTCTTCAGATTGTCCTTGGTTTTTGGGTAAGTAGCAACCAAGCAGGGCTGGCGTGTACTGGTTTTCCAAATTGCAATGGATCATGGATGCCGGCTGTTGATTATTTGGCTGGTCTAAATTTATTTTCTGCATTTGAAACCGGCTATTCAGGTATCTTGTCGTTTGATGGGCAAGTTGCTGTCAACTGGGTTCATCGAATCGGTGCTTTAGTCAGTTTTGTATTGCTTACATGGGTTATGTTAGTTGCAACATCTGAACAGTATGCAAGGCCAGTAAGAAAATCAGGACTGTTATTAAGCATTTTAGTACTGGTAGAGCTAGTGCTGGGTATTTTGTCCGTTAAATTTGAATTGCCTTTAGCACTTGTAGTTGCTCACAGTCTGTTTGCTTCTCTGCTGATGTTTCCATTAATAGCTATCAGCTTTTATAGTAGGCATACTTATACTGATGAGGCTGCAGTAGGAGACGAGATAGCAGTTGAGCCTGCTGAAGAAGAGGGGGAGGATGCATCGGCAGTCGTCCCTGAAAAGCTCCCTACTCCTGAATCATTATATTTACGTTTAAAAACGCAGCTAAAGAAAACTCGAACAGGGCTGGGCAGTGTACTGGCCAGTTTCCCAGTGGGTCAGAAAGTCATCAATCAGGACTTTTTAGAAGAAATTGAGGCCAGCTTAATATCGGCAGACTTGGGAATAGAGACAACGACGGGGATTATTTCACAGTTAACTGATCGTTTGGAGCGTCATCAGCTCAATGATGGCGAAGTATTGGAAACGTCATTAAAGCAAATATTATTAGAGATACTGCGACCCAGCGATAAGCCTCTCAAAATACCGGAGCAAGATGCTCCCTATGTCATTTTGGTGGTCGGGATTAATGGGGTGGGGAAAACCACAACTATCGGTAAACTGGCTAAGCGCTTAAAAACTCAAGGACACAGTGTTATGCTGGCTGCGGGTGATACCTTTAGAGCCGCGGCGGTTGAGCAGCTTGAAGTGTGGGGCGAGCGTAATGAGATTCATGTGGTTGCTCAGCATACAGGAGCTGATTCGGCTTCTGTGATTTATGATGCAGTACAGTCGGCACAGGCTAAAGGCATTAATGTTTTAATTGCTGACACTGCTGGCCGATTGCATACTAAATCAAATTTGATGGATGAACTGAGTAAAATTAAGCGCATAATGAAGAAAGTGGATGAAACAGCACCTCATGAGGTTTTATTGGTATTGGATGCAGGAACGGGGCAAAATGCAATTTCGCAAACCAAAATATTTAACGATGTTGTTGGGTTAACAGGTCTGGCACTAACAAAGCTGGATGGAACAGCAAAAGGTGGGGTGATTTTCTCACTTGCCAATCAGTTCAGGCTTCCTATTCGCTTTATAGGTGTAGGTGAAGGGATAGACGATTTGCAGGACTTTGATGCTAAGTCCTTTGTAGATGCATTGTTTGTGAAAGATTAATGCTTTCTGCCCTGTAATACATGGATGTTTGAGTGGGGGTGTAAAAAATAAGCTATAAACAATTAAAATGCTCAAATTTGATCATGTAAGTAAACGATATCCAGAAGGCAGTGATGTGCTTTTAAACGTGAGCTTTCATCTTAAGCGGGGTGAAATGGCTTTTCTAACAGGCCATTCGGGGGCAGGAAAAAGCACCCTGCTGAAATTAATCGCAATGATGGAGTTCTGCAGCAGGGGCTGCATCTTGTTGGGCGGTCAAAATCTGAATAAAGTAACAGAAAGGGAAATCCCTTATATTAGAAGAAAGCTAGGGCTTATTTTTCAGGATAACAAGTTGCTTTATGATAGAACTGTTTTTGATAATGTAGCTTTGCCTTTGATTGTGTCGGGGTATGGCTATAAGGAAATTGGCAGAAGAGTAAGGGCATCATTAGATAAAGTAGGGCTGCTAGGCAAGGAAAAAAAATACCCATTGACTCTGTCGGGAGGAGAGCAGCAGCGGGTTGGTATTGCGCGAGCCGTTATTAACAAGCCAGAAATAATCTTAGCCGATGAGCCCACAGGAAACCTGGATCCGGAACTGTCTGCAGAAGTGATGCATCTGTTCGAACAGTTTCAGAATGTTGGGGTTACCGTGCTGATAGCAAGTCATGATGCCAATCTACTAAAAAGGATGGGGCACAGAATATTAACGTTGGATCATGGGCAGTTAAAAGTAGGTTAATGATGAAACGTAAAGCTCGTCAGTCAAAAAACAAAGCAAGGAATGCTTTCTCAGATAAGTCGCAAACCTATCTGCATATCCATGCACATGCTCTTTTTTCAAGCTTGGGCAGGATTGTTAAAAACACCTTTACTTCAGTAATGACAATGCTCGTGATGGCCATTGCTATTTCTTTGGCATCTGGGTTTTATTTACTGATAGATAATATGCAGCAGTTAACTGGTGATATTGAATCGACAAATAAAATTTCACTGTTTTTAAAACCCAATGTCAGTGATAAGTCGGGCAGGACACTTGCAGAAAAAATAAGACAGAATAAAGCAGTAGACAAAGTTGTTTTAATTACAAAAAAACAGGCTTTAAAAGAATTTAAAGAATATAGCGGGTTTGGTGAGGCGCTAAATGTGCTTGAAGTTAATCCATTGCCTACGGTTATACAGGTATTGCCAAAAAATACTTTAGATGATCTGCAGGCAATTGAAAGCTTAATGATGGAGTTTAAGCACTTTAATCAAGTAGATTTTGCCCAGTTAGATATGCAATGGGTCAGGCGCCTGCAGACAATGATGCAAATCATGCAAAGAGGTGTACTGATATTAACTTTATTGCTGGGTTTTGCCGTACTGCTTATCACAGGCAATACCATCCGGTTAGAGCTGCAAAATAGACGGGATGAAGTTCTGGTTGCCAAATTAGTTGGCGCAACTTACTCTTTTATTCAGCGACCTTTCTTGTATACAGGTTTTTGGCTGGGTTTTTTGTCGGGAATAATTGCCTGGCTATTGGTCAGCATCATTATGCTGCTATTGCAGAGCCCTATAGAAGAGCTATCGCTGCTTAATGGTCGGGCTTTCGAGCTGAGCTATTTTGGTTTTTTCGATATTATTTCATTATTAAGCATTACTTCATTTCTAGGAGTGCTGGGAGCCTGGATAGTGCTGTATTATCAATTGCAGGAAATAAAGCCAAAGTAGGGTGCAAGGAATATTTCTGCAGGTTTAACAGAGTTGATCTATTATTAATAAGTTAAGTAACCCAAACAGATTGAATTGAACTTATAAATTTATTAGCACTCGTATCGATTGAGTGCTAAAATCAAATAACTTCATTATTCGAGAGGCTTCCATGAGCAAAGCAGTAGCTTTACCAATTAATTTATCAGTAGGTACTTTTGATTCGTATTTAAATACGGTAGGCCAAATGCCTAAATTGACGCCTGAGCATGAAAAAGAACTGGCTGTTCTATATAGAGAACACGGTGACCTTGATGCTGCGCGGGAATTGGTATTGTCAAACCTACGTTTTGTAGCTCATATTGCAAGGGGCTACAGTGGGTATGGTTTACCTCTGGCAGATATTATGCAGGAAGGCAATGTTGGCCTAATGAAGGCGGTTAAGCGTTTTGACCCTGATGTGGGGGTGCGGTTGGTTTCATTTGCCGTTCATTGGATTAGGGCGGAAATACATGAATATGTTATAAAAAACTGGCGTATTGTAAAGGTCGCTACAACCAAGGCACAGCGAAAGCTTTTCTTTAATTTAAGAAAATCAAAAAAAGGGCTGGGCTGGCTTTCAAAAGATGATGCTGAGGCAATAGCAGAAAACTTAGATGTAGATCTTAAAATAGTTTATGAGATGGAAGAGCGTCTAGATGGTCGTGATATGGCATTTGACATGCCAGCAAATGATTCTTCGGAAGATAGCGTTTCTGCACCAGTTAGCTATTTAGAACAGCAGGAAGCTGATCCTGCGTTATTGCTGGAAAATTCTGACTGGAAAGGGCATAAGGAAGGCTTGCTATCTGACGCTTTAGCTGATCTGGATGAGCGTAGCCAGGATATTTTAAAAAGCCGATGGCTGTCAGAGAAAAAAGCAACTTTGCATGATCTGGCCGCTCGGTATAGCGTTTCTGCGGAGCGAATTAGGCAGTTAGAAAAAAATGCCATGAAAAAATTAAAAGCGGCTGTTGTTTTAGAGGCTTAAGATTAAAAAATAAGCTAGCTTCAAAGCTAAAAATTAACTATAATATCGCTTCTGTGCCGGGGTGGTGAAACTGGTAGACACGTTGGATTCAAAATCCAATTTCTTCGGAAGTGCCGGTTCGATTCCGGCCCTCGGTACCATAGATAATTTCGATAGCGTCTAGCGACGTGCATTAAACCAGCGTAATTGCTGGTTTTTTTGTGCCTGTTGTCTGTAGAAGCCAGGAAAAATCATTGCGGAAGACTGTGAAATGCAAATAAGTGATTCAAGTCAAAAGAGAGTAATATTTATTGCATTTATCATCCTGGCTGCTGGCGGTTTAATGATAACAGGCCCTATTTCACAAGACCCTGGCTACCATCTGCTTGCTGATGATCGGATTTTGTTCGGTGTTCCTGGTTTTTATAATGTTTTTAGCAACCTGCCCTTTGCAGTTGTCGGGCTGCTGGGGTTTCGATATGTAAAAGATAGTGGCAGAGCCATGCTGTCTTGGGTGACATTTTTTATTGGACTTATTTTTGTTGCACTGGGTTCTAGCTATTACCATTTAAATCCGGGCAATCAGACACTGGTCTGGGATCGCGTGCCCATGATGGTCAGTTTTATGGCCTTATTTGTTGCAATACAGACTGGTCAAAAAGTTTTGCAGAATAGTTCTCAATAAAGACGGTGATCATTATTCGTCTTTTTCACCCATATAATCTGTACTGAATTGATTAGGATGATGTTATGAATCTATCGGAAGCGAAATGAAGCAATCAAAAGTAAGCATTGGATTGGTTAATCCAAAAAACCCTGATAATGTAGGTTCTGTAATGCGTGCCGCCGGTAATTTTCGGGTTGAAAGTGTTTTTTATACGGGGGAGCGTTATTCGCGGGCAAAAAAATATAAGTCATGCACTGCAAGTGTCAGTCGGAAGGTTGGGCAAAGCATTCCGTTATCTGGGGTGGATTGTCTAGCAGATATGAACAAAAACCGGCGCCAGTTGTTCAACTTATTCCGTGCCATTTTTATGGGTACGATTGTTACTACTGTCGTAGCCATAGCTTTCTAATTCTACTTCTTTCCTCTCCTCTGGAATTCCATTAACGCTCTTCCCTACCTTCCCTAATAATATCAACTATCTCACTAGAAGATATTCCGAGATTAACTCCTTTTATGTCCAAAGGTGATTTTTTTGGTATGACAGGCTTTATATAGAATGATTCACCATCTCTTTTTGTTACACAAACAACACCTTCTTTTCTTGCCTCATCTAATATTGATGCAAAGTGTTGTCGTGCTTCTGTGAAACTATATTCTTTCACTATCTGATCTCCAAAACTTGAATTCCAATATTTTTTGCTACAGTCTTTAACCCTTTATCTAGGGTTAGTAATGAAGTACTTGTCTGTTGTGCGCATTGGATAAGGTAAGCATCATAAGCATATATTTTCTGACTATAAGATAATTCCAAAGCCTGCTCCAATGGTACATCAATAAATTTTATGGGAATTTCTTGATACGCCTTCAATGCAAGCTTTGCTAGCTCTAAATCTATGTTTTTTCTTTTAAACATAGCAGAAAATGCATTACCAATTTCCCAGTGAACCGATACAGGAGCATAGAGTGAATAATTTTCTGTAATTTTAATTATTTTATTTTTTGAATCTTCATTTCCAATAACAGCTATTAAAGCTGATGTATCTATAGTAAGGTACACTTTTTCTCCTGATGTACATATGTACCTAACTATAGTTGATTTAGACTTTTTAGTAAACAGGAGCTTTTAAAACATAACATTTTAATCAATGGATACCGAACAAATTACCACTGAACTTAGATAAAATGATGACTTTTGATAAACCACAACATTTGAAAAACACGCTGGCTGTTCGGTAGCCCACTGTATTTTTTGGTTTAGGTTTTAATTTTACTTTGACCTCAAATATTTGAATTTAATTTGTATCTCCCCCCCCCCCAGTTATTCGGTAACACGATAAAAAGTAATAGGTTTATTTCGGTTTATTGGGTGGCCGCGTTAAACTGAAAATATCATGTATTTGTAGCCTATCAATTAAAGTCGAACAGGGGGGTAAACAAGGTGGCGATGAAACTTGGCCGGTGTTTGTTATGTTCACCTGCGCTATTAGCAGGTAAAATAAACAGATACTATTAACCCAAAAACAAAAGGTAGAGCAATGCGGGCTTTATTACTTATTCTATTTATTGTCCTATCCCCTGCGATTCATGCCAAACGTTACGCTTTAGTCATTGGTAATAGTGAGTATGGTGTAGAGGTAGGCCGCCTAAAAAATCCAGTGAATGATGCCAATGACATGGCTGCGATGCTGAAGAAAAAGCAATTTAGCGTGATAAAGCTTACCAATGCTAATCAGCGGCAAATGGAAGAAGGTATTAGCCGGTTTACTCGGCAACTTAGTGAAAAAGATGCCGTAGGCTTGTTTTTCTTTGCAGGGCATGGAGTAGCATTAGGCGGCAGTAACTACTAAGGAACGCGCATGAAATAACTTCGACAACTTCATGATAAAATAGGTGAACATCAATCCACAAAGATTCTAAAAATTGAATAATCCTTATGCTCAGACGATCGAAACTCGGATGCAAGAATTGT
>Ga0256840_1001482_pt1 | contig 21994 bp, 48 predicted proteins | sample 355202metaG_FD_185969 | JGI IMG/M metagenome (GOLD analysis project Ga0256840, IMG submission 185969) | Hydrothermal vent microbial communities from Mid Atlantic Ridge, Atlantic Ocean - 355-202 | ecosystem: Environmental > Aquatic > Marine > Hydrothermal vents | place: Atlantic Ocean: Mid...
GGTTTTGTATTCCCTAACTTGATATACTATACTACCATATCTCTCCTTCACTTTTTGTACTATATATCCCCTTTTTCTTAGCTCTTCTAATAATTCCATACTATCCCCCGAAGGGTTTTGAAAAAAGTTGGTTTACTTGGGGAACACCATTGGTTCTGATTCTTGTGTAAAAACTACTTTACCTATTTTTGTTTGAATTGTATATACTTTTGTTATTCTGTGGAATAGTATTTTTTGTATGATGTTTTTGGGTATTTTTATAGAGTAGTTGGTTCCTATAATGTATATGTAGTTTTTAAGTTCCTCAATTCTAGCCATACTATCCCCCGAATATTGATTGAAAAAAGGTTGATTTAGGGAATAACGGTAATAATATACTTTAGCTTTAGGGTTTTGTATTCCCTAACTTGATATACTATACTACCATATCTCTCCTTCACTTTTTGTACTATATATCCCCTTTTTCTTAGCTCTTCTAATAATTCCATACTATCCCCCGAAGGGTTTTGAAAAAAGGTTAGTGTAGGTATTTGAGATATTTTCTGATTAGTTTCAACCTTCTTTGAATCTTTCTTGATGTTACTAATTTCTGATATATATAATATAGGTTATATGGTGGCTCTTCTTCACTCATTTTAAATATTATATCGGGATCGTTCCAAAACTCTCTCTCAAACTCTTCAACTACTTCCATACTCATTTTATCCCCCGAAAAATTTGAAAAAATTACATTTTGATTTCGTTTAGTATAATTTCATAAGCCAATAATCTAGCTTTTTCAATTAATGATATGTTATTTATTACATAGTTAAGATATTTTTCATCCCACCCCCTCATTTTCCTTAGGTAATATAACATATCGTTTATATCATTTTCGTTTAAACTCATTAGTATATCATTAATCATTCTACCAACTGTCCTATGGAATTTCCTCTCATTATACCATCTTAGGTATGCCTTTTCATGATATTTTTTATATAGTTGGTTTAGAATTTTATATAGTCTAGTTTTTTTCATAATGATCCCCCGATATTTAGTGTACCTGGGGGTCATTGATGTCCCCCAAGTTCCCCCCTATCATCGGGGGTAATTAAGGGGGTGTCTTGGGGGCGTCCCAGGGGTCATTGGGATTCTCCCACCCCTTGCGGGGTGGGTCCCTCTGCCCCAGGCAAGGGGGACTGGGGCAGTCCCCCCACCCCACATCTCACCCCAGGTACCACTATTATTAGCATAAAGAGGGGGGTTTCCCCTACCTTCACGGGGGGATTCCCCCCTAGGTTACCCTAGGGGGTACTTCTCCAGTAGGGTTATCCCCCCTCTTTTTATCACTAGTTTTTTGTTATATTGTGCACCTTTTGCAAGGTGCTACTCTAGGTACCCCAAATAAGGGGTACCTAGGGGGGTTCTTTTCCTCTTTCGGGGGAAGGGGGGGGTTAGAACCCCCAAGACCCCCCCCGATCTAACCACAATCCCCTATTAAAAAGGGGGATTGTGGTCCCCCAATCCACACCACACCTTTGGGTGTGGTGTTTCATTTTAATGTTATTGTTCATTTTCAAGTAATAAATTGTTGTACAATATATTTAAACCTTTTGGTTTTTTGGTTTTTGATTTAATTGTTTAAAACTTTTCATTACGTATAATTGTGTTATACGCAAAAACAAACTACGTGTTTGTCCTGTGAACTGTGAAAAATTTTTGAAAACATCTTATAATAAAAAACTACTTTGTTAATTATTTTGTATTTTTAAAAAATTATTTTTTCTTCAATCTCCAAACACACACAAAAAGAAATGATGTTGTGTTTTGCGTATAACGTGTTATACATCACGAAAAACTAATAGTAATTCTCGAAACAATAATATGATGGGTGTGGAAGTTATGGTTGATAGAAAAGCTAGTTTACTTGTAATAGGCGTGATTTTTGGTATAATACTGGGTTCAATATTGCTCATAAGAAGGGAACATAAGAAGATAGAACTACTTAGATTGCTTAATCTTGCTGGTGAGTGATATTATATCGCTAAACGTCATTCCATTATATATTAATGCTGGTGTTATTTTGTAGTTACCAGATTTTGTAATATCTAGATATTCAATCTTTATAAATCGCCAACCAGTTTTACCAACTATTTTTACCACTATGAATGGTAATGCATTAGCCCTCTTAGAGAACTCAATAAGCTTATCAACTTGGTGTTTCGGAACATATATTATTCTATCTTTAGTTGATGTTTTAACCTCAAACACAAATATAACACCATCTTTAATTGCAACAATATCTGGGTATATGATGTGATTTGATTTTGCACCACTTGCTGGACCACGCATAACAGCAAACCCAAGTCTGAAAAATTTACGTGCTAAATCACGCTCATGTGAGAAACCACGTAACCTATTTTTTTCTCTAAAATTCATTAACTACACCATATCAAAATATTTTATAAAAAATATTTATTTGTTTATATTAAAGGATAGGTATTTATGTGCAAGATGTACATACATCATTGTAGTATCTGGTTTAGCGTGACCAGCGAACTTAGCCAAGCTAACTATATCAACATATCCATTATTACGTAACTGGTATATTGCTATATGTGTCAATCGTGAATGTCTTAATGAGTGGAACGTGTATTCCTTTGGATTTAGACCACACATTTTAAGTCTACGTTTAAATCTATACTGAATGGTCCTATCACTAATATTGAACATCTTACCACTTCTTGGGTTTCCAATATCATGTATATATTTATTCAAAACATCTCTACAATGTGTCTTCGGCTCGGTACCACCAACAACAAGTATTTGCGACATAGGCTGCCCCTTCTTCTTAAGCCTATAAACCTCAATTTCTCCAGTATCTGGGTTATAGTTCTCCAAACGGAGAAGTAACACCTCTCTAAGCCTTAGTGCTAAGTCATATGCAACACATAGAACTGGGTCGTGGTCTATAACACACATTATCTTATCCTCTGGTATCCATTTGGGTTCACTAACTACATTAAATGATGGTGTTGGTATCCACATAGCCACATCATTTTTACCAATCATTTGGAAAAAGGATTTTAATGCCCAACCAACTGTGTACATACTACGCTTACTATACTTCTTAACCTTCTCCAAATAATTATAGTAGTTAAGTATATCATCTCTATTTATCTCATCAAGGTTTTTGTTAACTAATTTGAGGAAATCTTCTACACGATTTGCGTAAAGGTAGACAGTCCTGTCAGACTTGCCAGAATACCTCAAGTACATTTTAAACCTATCTACCAAATCACTTGACATTGAGTTCACCTCCTATACTTATTTACTATTTCAACTGAGTGTTTTGTAAGGTATTCTAGATTTGGTGATGACATAAGTTCATCAAACATCTGTGAATAGTTACTACCCATTATAGAATCAACAATTTCAAGTATGTTACGTATAATCAACACATCTTGTATATTACCAGTTTCAAAAAGTTTCTTTGCTATGGTAACAACATCATCATAACATTCACCAGTTCTAGCCAAATCATCTAACATACGATAGACATATGGTAAGAGATAACTCGGTATTGAGTTGAAGTCTATGTAACTACGTATCTCATCAACTTGTGGTGAGTATTGTTGTTCCTCAACCCTCTTAGCCTCAATATACTTCTTATAACGTCTCTTGCCAAGTCTGGTCTCTGGGTATAGGGCTTCTTGTGGTGCAAACCACCTTGTATCATCATATATAACAATTCTGTAATATGTCCTATCAAAACCACCTTTACTACTTGATCCATGTCTTACTGGCTCAATTAGACCTATGCGTTTAAGTATGTAGAAGTAACGCCTAACACTTTCATAACTTGTAGATGGTTTTACACGCTTAAAACATATATAGAATTCGTATGGATATCCCTCACCAACATAGCTCAAATATTCCCTTATAGCAAGTCCCGTCAGTTTATAGGTGAAATATGGTGGACATCTATATTCCTCGTCACTCATAACACAACCACCTACGTATAATATGTTATACGAAAAACAAGCTATATAATATATTCTCCTGAGAAATATTATGTGGTGGTAACTATGCCAAACCTTAGACAAGTAGTTCCACCACTAATAATAGGTGTATTTGTGGGTATATTGATTGCAAAAGCATTTGACCCACCACCACCAGAACTTATAAAGGCAATATCAAAATCTGAGTGGGCTAGGAGACTTGCAGAAGCATATATTAGTGATAAAATACCAGAGCCAGAGAGAACTAAGTTGATAAATGAGATGGCTGAAAAGTTAGCAGAGAAACTAGCATCTAGGTTATGGGTATAACACCATCATGTGTTATAGTATTTTGTACTAGTGTCACAATCATAAACCAAATCTTAGTTATGTATTAAGAATCTGATGATTATATATTACAAATGAATAGGAGATTTTTACTATAGATTGTTTATAATCAACGGATACGATATATACAATATATACAGGAGAGTTTTTTACTATCTCCACATTCTCTTCTCTTCTAGGATTACTCCAAAACTGTAATAAGTTTCTCCTAATAGTATAGTAAAACTGGTGTGTGAATTATGCCACCACAAGTGGGTATCAATGTATATATATCCAAATTACGGAATATGTTCAAAAACAAGATGATATCAAAAGGTTATGATCCAAAATTAGTTGAACTAGCATTAAGGCTTGCAGACAGGTGGATAAAGGAACTTGCTATGTACTACTCTAATGGATTACCTTGGTTATATACTGCAATATATAGGGCAAAATATATAGATGCGTTACGTGTTGCTGAGAGGTGGTTAGAGGAGGTAAGTAAATAATATCATAGTTACTTTACTTGATGTTGTTGAATGATGCCGTTATTGAACGTCTGAGATATCTCAACTCAATACCAATCTTATAACCAAGCTCTGGTATTGGTCTTAGGTTATCTATTAGTGGTGCATCTGGGTTTGGGTTATCTATTAATGCATCCTTGAGCTTTAAGTTTGCATCCATGAGTATCCTCACAGCCCATATACAACGTCTTATAGCCTCACTCTTATCAACACCTAGTGCATCGGCTATTTCATTAATTATTGCATATTCGATATCATCAAGCCTAACGGTTATCGGGTGTTTTTTACGTCTATCGTACCACAAAACATAACACCCCATGTATTACATACTGTATTCACATACATTTTATATTTATCTTAATGTAGAGTGTAGTAGTGGTGATAGAGATGCCAACGTTAGAGGAAATGGCTAAGAAAGGAGTTGATAAGTTAACAAGTAAACTAGATGATATGAAAACAGATTATGAGCAGGCTATAAGCAAAGCAATAACAAACTATGACACACTACCCTTCGGTCCTAGAACCAAAGCGAAGTATAAGAATGCTATGCAGACCTATGCAGTAACAAACTACAAAGCTAAGATGACTCCTGATATTGTTGAGAAGTGGAAGAGGAATTGGATCGCTGGAGTCAGCAAGTAAATACGTTATATACAATATATAATATATATCACAAATCTTTTTTACCACTTCATTTTCATTTATTGGAGAATTCTCCATAATGTTTATTATACACATGATCATATTCTAATATTGGTGTTGTTATATGCAAGATGATGTTATTGGAGAAGAGGGACAAAATATTGAAGAAAATGTTACAAATAGTAATGATGTTGAAGAGATTAATGAAGAAACACAACAAACTAGTGAGCGTGTTGGTGATTATACACTAGATGAGTTGTTGGAAATGGCTAGAAAGGGATATCATATATGGTATGATAGACGTTATAATAGGATAAGACTTAGAGATCCAGAAACTAGAAAGACAATATCAATACCCTATGATGAGGCTATATATGAGAGGCTTAAAGAGGCCAAGAATGAGGCTAAAAAACAAGCTAAAAGTAATGAGGGAGAACGAAGTGAGGATAGACGTGGAAGATCGAAGGTATCCAAACCAGTAACAGATGATGTTATGTTATGGAACACGTTTATAGGTAAACACAGACCACTAATAGAGAGCTTAATATCTAGGGTAGGTTGGTTACAAGATGCGATAATTGATATAGGAATAAATGCAATGTTGTTCGCCATGCTAGTTAGTCGTGAACAACCAGACAAGCTCAAAGAAATTATGACACAGATACATGATAAAGATGCGTTTGTGTCGTATATAATGGATAAACTCCACTCAATATATACAGCCGCACAAGGTCTTGATAAAATTGAGGAACTTAAAATGAAGGTTAGAGAGATTGAGATGTATAATGCTGTGTTATACGACACTCTTATGAAAAGGGTTGAAGAAGTTAAAAAATTACGTGAGATGTTGCAAGATATGAAACATAAGCTCGATATTGCCATATCAATAATGTCTAGAAAAGAGTTAAAACAGTTCATGCGTAGTATAATAATATCCAGTTTTGCGAGACGTGGTACTGAGAGTGGTGGAGAAATAGAGTCTCCATCACAAGAAAGTAATATAAAGATGGAGGAATAAGATTAGATCGGTGGTGTTAATGGAATTGGAGAACCTCGTGAAACTTGTTGTCTCCGCTTATGCGAAGAAACATGGAATATCTGAAGAACAAGCTATGGCATTACTTGAGCCAATACTTAATGATAGAAGTAAGCTTGAGGAGTTATATAGAACATTAAAAGAGGCTGAGATATTGGGAGAAACTTTTAGTAATATACCAGATGAGGTAAAGCCCATAGCATCTAGGTTGATAGATAACCACCTATCATCAGATGATGATGATATGTTATCAATACTTCGTGAGGCAAGAAAATTAGCAATTCAGTTAAAGATTATAGACTATGTGTTAGGAACTACTATGGGTTCCAACAAGAACGAAAATGATGAAATAATAAGGAAAATTATAGAAGAGAACGAGAGGCTTAGGAGAGAGAATGAGGAACTTAAGAAGAGTATAGAGAGAATAATCAATATGTTTGAGGAACAAAGGAAGAGGAATGAAATGGAAGAGTTGAGGAGTCAGATATCAACATTAGCACAACAGATATCATCAATAAAAAATGATATTGAAGCTAAACTTGCTATGGGAAATACCAACGCAGTTAAAAACGAGCTTGATACATTAGTAAACACACTAGAGAAGTTCATACAAATAAACGAGATGCTCAAAAAGCTTGGAGCGGTAAACGAAGTACATAACATACCAAAAGAGCTTCTAGAGAAGATAAAGAATCCACCAAGTAATGAAGAGGGTATAAAGGTATGGCTTGATACATTAGATAGAATAATAAAACTCGCTCAGTTTGCCAGTAGGGGAAAAAATACTGGTAATGTGATACAACAACCCATACAAACAAGTACTACAAGCAAAGAAGTTATTGTTGAAAAACAACAAGAGTTTAAGCCGATAGAGACATTACCATTACCCAAACAGGAGAAGAAGAGTGAGTTTGAGCCAATAATAATAAGTGGTGAGGGCAATGAGTAAAATTAATACAATAATCAATATGATAATAAACTATGTCAAGGAAAATTATGATGAATTGATGAGTATGGATCCTAAAGATGTTGTTATGCAGTTAATGGAAGCCATACATGAATATGAGCCGTTAAGTAAAGTGTATATAAAGATGTTTTGGAATACAATATCAAAATACCTTTCAAACCCAACATTAATAATGATGGAACTTAGAAACATTGACCCAGAGTTGTATAATAAACTGATGAATAATGTTGATTGGTTGAATAAATTCTTCTATATATTATATACAACACTTAAGAATTATATATCATAAGTTTTTTGTGTCGTATCTTTATTCTACCTAAATCATACATTGCTATCGCTAGTTCCAGTAAATCGTTAAGTAGTGTATGCCACTTTACCTCACCATTTTCCACGTATCCTAGTTCCTTAGACATCTCTATAAGCCTATCAAGAACCTTTCTACGTATATATACTGTTCTACTGGGCACGTCCATCACCAATATAAGATAGCTGTCTTACCTCTATATAAATAATCATTTAGAAACTATTTCTCTGGTGGTAGAAGTGTTCGAAGAGCTGGACATCAAAAACTTCGCACTAGAAGTGCTCGGAGGTCTACTAGGCGGATTTATAAGTGAACAAGTGGTATCACACCCAGAAATATTCGGCTTCCTAGGAGAGTATGCCACCCCAGTAATGGGTGTTATATTAGGTCTAGCTGGTCAGTACATAGAGAAGAAGGGCATACTACCGCCCGAAATTGCTAAGATTCTAGAGTTTAGTGGTGCAGTAACAACTGGTAACTGGATATACGAGTACATAAAGAAGGGATTTGGTGGTAGTAAAGGCACTAGTGCAGAGATAGTATATGTACCCCCAACACAGGTTAAGAAAGAGAGTTATGAGGCGATTGTAGTCTAACACAAACATAACATAACAAATTATAACAAATAATTTTTTACTTACTTAATTATATACTTCTTAGCCTTTATTGGGTCATGAACATAGATTATTTTGTTATTAAAATCCATTATTAAATTATTTATTTTGAAGGCGGTTTGACCAAACTTACAGTTTATACATGATGGGTCAAGCTCTATCCACCTAGGTCCATCACGTAACAGTATCCATACATGATCTGCACTTTCCTTCTCTATTTTTCCATGTACTTTCCCATAGAATGTTACGTTCCCTATCCTGCACCAAGCATCATAACCTAGTGCTATGAGCATTGATGTTAGTAATATAGCTTTATCTTCACAATCACCACCCATCAACTCTAGAGTTAGTTTGGGACTTTGCCAAACATCAAATGGATCATCTATATATTTTATCTTATCTCTAACAAAATAATACATGCGTTTTGGATCACCAAGTCTATTTGCCCAATCCTTTACCACATCTGGCATTATATATTGTGTACACACAACATCCACAACAATCACCAAATATATAGTAACTGAGTTACCAAATAATAACTTTCCTAGATTCCGTCAACCACTACTGCCTCGAACCCGTAGTACTCAAGCCTACCCAGTATCTCGTCAAGCCCATCATATCCCAGCTTCTTCCTAAGCCTATCATATATCTCCAGCAGCTTTGACAGGAAGTCCTCATAGCTCCTCTCACCGCTCACGCTGAACAGTACACGCATGCGCCTGTATGTCTCAGGCGTACAACGAATATATATCACCCTTGTCTTCTCAAGCCCCCTTATCATGCTTATCCCTCAAAGCATAATATTATTAGGAATACCCTATTAAGCATAGCCATGGGTGAGAGTATGGTACTCCCACTACCCCTAGACTACTTCGAGAGGGACGAGCGCAGACAGCTCGTAAAAGTAGCGTCCGACACAGCCAAGAACACCCTCGCAAAGAACATCGCTGGACCAATAATCACCCGTAGCGCAAACCCTGGGGACTTCGGTATCAGCGGCAACACTTTCGAGTTCACCCTCGGAGGAACTGGGCATGACACCCTTGTAGACAGGACCCTGGACGACGACGAGGCGATCGCCATCTACGGCTTCGCAGACCTCAGCACCAACCCCCAGATAACAAGGATAGTCATCAAGAGCGGTGCCGAGATCATAGCAGACCTCAACATAGAGGACGTCTACGCACACGACGTACCCGAAGTACTGCTCGACAAGCCCATAGTATTCAGCCCCAAGATGAGGATGGTCATCGAGTGCTACAACACCAACACTGGAGGCACCAGCACAACCGAGAAGCTGGTCATCAAGGCGGTCGTGGCGGAGAAGGCTGGCAAGACCGTTGCCAAGCCCTACTAACAACAACCACTAGCGGGTGGTGAGAAGTGGCGGTTCTCGGCGTAATGAGGGAGTACGGCAGGTACGGCGAGATACAGAGGCGACACGTAATATACGATGAGAAGACGGCCCCGTCAAGCGATACGAGCATAGCGGCTGGAGACACGGCTACCATAACGGTTGACATTGCGGGTGAGGTGCCTAGGCAGGTCGATCACGCAGGGCTAGAGAGCATATCTGGCCTGCCGAGCGGGGTAGTCATAACAGGGATAAGCGTGGACAAGACGGGTAAGACCCTAAGCATAACCCTCAAGAACACTACGTCATCCTCGGTAACCGTGTCAGCCAACAGCCTAACCTTGGGAATAATCAGCTTAGCCTAAGGTGATCAACCATGTCTGTAACACTAGTGTCTACAGCGCCAACTGCAAACACTACCACAAACACTTCCACAACAACTACCACAACAACAACAACAAAAGCATCACAGCCACCAATACCACTAATACCACTACTCGAACCATTAATAGAGGTATTCATGGGTAGAACAGATGAGGTAGTCCTAGGAACAGTAGATCCTAGGAGGAAATACGGTAGCATACATCTCCCAAGACTATTGTTCAAGATGGCGGAGGCACCAGATGACGACATAACAGTGGAAGCAAACAAACCAGCACAGATAGAGGTACCATTGAAACCGTTCAGAAAACCATCACTAATGCTATTAATGGGCATGCCACCACTACCGAGTGGTCTAGGGATGACTGGGTGGTTGCCAGACATTGAGAACGGCAAGATTGTAATGTTTGCTGTAAACACTACGTCATCCTCAATAACAATTAAGAAGCAGAGCATACGTGTACCAGTACTGCTCATACTCTAAACCCTTTTTTCCTCCCCCACACCATAGGTAGGAATCGTTATGATGTATCCACACTTCTTCATAAAGATAGTTAAGAATAAGGATAAATAATGCTGATAAATTAAGATATAAGGCATAAACCATAATATATTCTAGGGGTGAGCATGAGTGGAATACAAGAGGGAGGTGGAGTATATTTGTCTACTATGTGGGAAACGTTTCAAAGACCTGAAACACTTCAAAGAACATATACGGGATCATGGCAAGAAATAATTAGAAGGCTTGAAAGAATACTACCGATAAACCCAAACGACTATACACTACATATAGCAGACACGATAACAGTTCCAGCGCTAAGTATAACAAAAATAACATTCACACTTAACCAGCGTTACATACATTATATTAGAAAACTATACATAGACGCAACACCAGATACAATGTACGAGTGGCAAATAGATAACTACTACAGATTTATAGGTAATGAGCACGAACTATCACTACCCATAAGAATACAACGTACATACAAGATAGTATTACTGATAACTAACAATAGTACTGAGGAACAAAGCATGGATTATGTGATAGATGGGTGGAGCAGGTGGAAGGGGTGATAAAACATGGTACGTAAGGGAACACGTTTACTATCAGGAGTTAATGTACAGGTAACAAAGATAAAACAGTTATTAACACAATACCCAACACTAAGTGATAAAGACTCAGAAGACTTAGGACCAAAGATACGTTATATAGCGGATAGAAGCGATGAGTCTGTAACACACCTATCAAACATATCATCAAACACATCAACAACAGCGAGTAACACAACTACGATTGTTAACCTACTAGAAGTAATAAAAGAATTCGTTAAAACAAATAGTATAGATAGCTTTGATATAAACATAGATAACAGTACAGGTACAAGTGATGTAGTACAACCAATATCAGATACGAGTCTACAGGTAAAACATGCAGTAATACTAAATGATGTATCGTCAGGAACAATATATATTGGTGGGTCACAAAACCAGAAGTTCCCATTAACCGCAGGATCAGCATACAAGACATTCATAAATGACTTGAGCAAAGTATATGTACGGGTGCCAGCAGGAGTATCAGCAACTATACACATAATATATGAGTCATAAGAGGTGATAACATGAGTTACATACCATCAGGCACGAGCCCAGAAAAAATATGGACATATAATCAACGAAGCATAAAGATAGTTAAAAAAACAGTTGATGATACTAACACATATAGTGCAACAACAAGTGCATATACTCTCTTGGTAACAGAATACCTTGATTTTGGTGTACCAAATGCAAACGTTCTTATAAGAAAGCTTACGACTAAATATACGTTAACCCCAGAATCAACTACTACAGTAGAAGCATATATAGAAATAGGTGCAAAAACCTACAGTCACCATAGTGCAAATACTACAACGACATTCTCAGACACCTATGAACCATACCCAGATATTGTTAAAACAGATTCAAACGGTAATATTGAGGTTAAAATATATGGTAAAAACGATAACGGAAGCTTTAGTGTATCAGTATCAAATATATATATAGAAATAATAGGTGAGGTGATAATGTAATGCATACAACTTATATTTATGATGAAAAAAGAAAAATGTGGATAGAATATACACAGTATATGATCGAACAGTTAATGGAGCAGTTCAAGGAAACACGAGATATACGTGATAAAGCGACAATAGCACTACTAAAAGGATTGGCATTAAATCTTCTATATATACGTAGGGAGCTTGAATGGATTATAAACGCATTACAATCTATTGCTAAAAAAGATGGGGTGACACTATCACCACCACCTAGTGAGCAAAACAACACGAACACACAATCTAGTGGTTAGCCATAAACTATATTTTGTTTTAAACACTATTCTATCACTAGAGCGAGGTGAGACCGAGTGAGCTGTACATCCGTGTACCTCCTGTACAAGAAGCCGTTCGAGCCCATAGTCCGTCCCAAGGACAACGTCGCCATTCTCAGCCCACAGCGTAGATGGTTCTACGGCAAAGTAATATACGTGGAGCCGATACAGCCACAGACCATAAGCCTCGGCAAGATACCAGCCGCAGACCCGAGCAACTACCCGACACTAGCTGGTACATACACGTTGAAGGATATGCAGATAGGTAAGCACGAGTTCGCACAGTACAGGCTATTCATACTCGACGACTACATGCTGGAGGTCTACCTGCCAGCAGCCGTGTCAAGGTTCAACCTGAAGAGCGGGCCGACAAGGATAAGCGTCAAGACGCCAAACAACTTCACGGAGATATACGTGTACGAGGACAACGTCCCCACGGTAAAGTACTACAGCACCGTGTTCAGGGACATAGACAACGCCAGGCTGGTGTTCTACGGCTACAGGTACGTGGTACAGCCCCTAACGACACCGCCCAGCGAGTACACGGTGATACCAGCGACGGGGGTGGCACCCATAAGCCCGTGAGGGGGTGAGACTCAATGGTAAGGCACACCTCGGGACTCAAAACCCTGTCTGGGACAACCCCAGTAGAGCTGTGGAAGGTAACGATAGGCAGGAGCGCTAGGATAGCCAAGATAATGATAAACAACCCAGACACGTCAGACCACATAGTCTACCTCGGAAGCTACGACGGCACCACGTTCACCCAGCTACTCCCAGGCATAAAGGTGCTTGCTGGGCAGACGATAACACTGTCGGAGGACGAGATACCAAGCGAGAAAATATACAGTACCAGCACCTCACAGCTCTCATGGGCTGGAAAGCTTGACTCGGCGGTAGCGTCCAGCAACGTAGAGGTAAACATAGAGGTAGAGGAGCAGTAGCACGGGTGAAGAGGCATGAGTAAGACAGGCGTCAAGCTGACGAGCGACGAGGTAGTCTACAGGGACACGACACGCAGGATGAGCGAGACCAGCAGGCTGTTCGACAGCGGAACAGTATCATGCACGGTAGGTACGGGTGGCAGTGCATCGACAACCACGATATACATTCTCCCAGACCAGTACTACAACCTGGTGCCCCTAGCCGTCTACATGGAGATAGGCGGGACGGTCGCCTCGGGCGAGACTGTAACCATAACAGTCAAGGCCGTGTTGGACGACGGGTCGAGCTACACAATAGCGAGCCTCAGCAAGACAGGGGCCACAGGCTCGGCAACCGAGCCATCACCACTGGCAAACCTGCTCTCAAGCCTAGGGAGCAGCAGCGGGGAGGACAGGAGGATAACAAGGATAGAGGCGGACGTGTCAAGCTCGGCGACAAGCACCAGTGCTACGGCGTCGGTCAGAGTGGTCGGTCTCAAGACATAAAACCAAATCCTTTTTTCCCCACTGCTACACTAAATCATTTCTCGGGACACGGGGTTGCCAGTAATAAGTATGCATGACTGGGGGCGCCAGTTCTACGTACTGGTCAAGCAGGGGTACGGCGAGATAACCATACAGGTACACGCATACAGGAACGTGGAGCTACACCTCTACAGGCACCCGCCGAGGCTCATAGTACACGTCACGGAGCACGTGGATAGAGGGGACACACACATAACCACGAGGAAAACAATAGTGGTCAGGGGGGATAGGGCGGTGAGGGCATATGAAAAAATAGCTAGAGTCTACCCCCTCTTCAGCTGATGTAAAAGTTGCACTCTCTCCAATGCAGACTACCTGCACCCCTCTCCAGTCTCCTTCGGTTCTCTGTACACGGCATGGAATCTGATGTGTACAAGGGCAAGGTGGTGATGTGAACACCATCAGCTGATGGCTGTATTCCCCCAAGGATCGCTCCAAGGAGGTTGCACTCCTTGCCCGCATTTACTCCCCTACATGTCTTACACTCGTAAGACAGCACGTAAGACATGTAGAAAGAAGGGCTTACTTCAGCTGATGGCTCGAATAACCATGTATACGCTCGTAAGACGGCCTGTAAGACATGTTACCTCTTACGAGGCTTAAGGTACCATCCTATACCGCTCTGCTGCTTAACCAGCCTCTCAAGCTCTGCAACCCTCCTCTCAAGCTCCTCTACACGCTTCTCAAGGTCATTCTTCCTATTCACCTCTATGCCAAGACACTTCTCCACCATGTAACGCATAAGGTCTGATAGTGTCATATTCTCTTTATTAGCCCTCTTCTTGAGAAGCTCATAGGTCTCTCTATCAACTCTGAAGCTTACTGTTGGCACGTAAGACACCCATAATACACTACGTAAGACATGTATAAAAACCTTTCACGGTAACCGTAAGCTATATTAGGTTTCGATACAAATTAATCATGTGGTGGTATCCTTGCCCGCTCTCAAAATCGTTAAGGTAAAGAAGAAGCAGGAGGATATACCAGGTGGTCTACCCTACGTTCTCGGATTAAACATCCTTAACCTGCTAAAAAGCGGGTATAGGAAGTTTGAGCTTGAGGATCTAGGCGAAGTAATAGAGATCAAGACATGGAGAATAAGAAGGGTGAAGGATGTTGGAAGTTGATGTTAAACTCTTTAAGGCAATATCCCTTCTAGCGGAGGTTGCAGACTACTTCAGCAAAATAGCGGGCAGAGAGCTTAAGCGAATTGATGAAATCAAGCTCAGGAAGGATCTAAACTCAGAGGCTGCAACAGAAGCTGAGACAAGGAAGAAGATCCTTGACGTTACTCTTGAGATCCAGAGAACTACTCAAGAAATTGAGAAGAGGATTTACGAGATAACGGATAGGATAAGAGAGTGGTTATTCACGGTAAACTCTAAGGTGGAGGATCTCAAGGTAATACGTGAAGAGCTTCTAAAACTAAACGAAGAGTATGGCAATAAGCTTGATGAGCTTAGGAGGAAACTCGATGAAATCTCAGCTGCAATGAGCATTAAGGTCAAGGTTCCTAGAAAGAGGAAGGAAGAAACATGGATATGGAGGTGATGGCTGGTGAAGGAGATAACGTGTCCTCTATGTAATGGTAGGGGTAGGCTTGTGGTTAAGAGGAGGCTGAAGGTGTTGGGAGAGGTAACATGCCCAGTATGTGGGGGTAAGGGCAGGGTAATTGTTGTGGAGCCAAGCGATGTTGTTGATGTTGAGGTGTTTCAGAGGGGTACAGAGTATGAGCATGTGATAGTGCATCATGAAGGTGCCTTGAACCCAAGGTACAGGGATGCGAGGATGACTGTTGAGGAGGTATTCAGGAAGTGGAGAGAAGTATGCTTCTGCAGCCATTGCTACGGAGAACACATCATCTACAAAAACAAGCTCATAAAGACATACTAGGGGTGAGCAATGAAGAGGGTTCTAACACCTAAGGATGAAGAGTTTAGGAAGGTATTTGCTGCTGCCATGATTGATATTGCGTACTGTGAGATGTACCCAGACTCCCCTATATGCCAAGGTGATGAGGATGATTATGATTACGAAGAGTATTAGGGAGAGAAAGCCGTACTACGGATTAACAGGTAAGAAAGCATCACTAGTACCCCTATGCCGCATGGTACGTGGACTACTACGTGCTAGGCTCCCCCCGCTGGGACGGATAACGTTGTATTACATTGGGAAGCAGAAGTCTAGAGTACAAACCCCCTATAATATAATAAACCCCATTCTTTTTACAGTACATATAAACCATAAGAAGTGTTCTCAAAGGGCTTATAGTCCTGTGGGATGTGAAAAAATAGTTGTGCAGGGAGGCTAACTAGTGTATCCTAGGCCACGTAGTATGTTCTCTATCATCCTGTCTATCTCCTCAGGTGTTGCCTCACGGCACGTCTCACGACCAGTAATATCCCTCTCACATATTATTACATGGTGGTACATGTAGTCGTAGGCGTTCCCCACGTCACGCACCCTAAGACTGCTCTAACCCATACTAGGCACTAGCACCACCACCAGTTAAAACGCTTTTGGACACAGAAACAGTACCGTTTCCAGTCGAGAAACGGGGATTCACCACGTATGTATAACATGTTTTGTGCCCAGCACCAGTACTGGTACCAGCACCAGTTACCGTCACCAGTACCACTACTGGTGCCAGAGCCGTCAAGTACCTGTGTAACAGGGTTTATTAACCACTAGGTAGAATAGTGTACGTGGTGGTGCCCGTGCCCAGTACCGTCCGTGTACCAGTCTATATCCACAAGCGTATCCTAGAGGCAGTACGTAATGCGTACCCAGACGCTAAGAGTAACGGTGAGGCAATAGCATTGTTCATCTACGAGACGCTGGGCGGACTAATAGAGAGGCGTGAGTTCCCAACGGATGTCACGGAGCTTGCACACGCACTAGCGGTTATAAAGCGGGTGGGTGAGAAGTGATGGAGAGGCTGACATCACTCATAAGGAGGCTCGACAAGAGGTACGGGGAGATATGCGGTATGCTTAGGGACAACATATACGTGCTACCCCTGAACGTCACGGTAACCGTGCACAAGCGTGTCCACAGGGGCAAGACATATACTTGGAGCGAGAAACGGGTGACAATACCTAGTGGCTGGGACGACGAGACAGTCTACGTCATGCGTGGCAGGGACTACGGGAAGCTGGTAAGGCTCCTATCAATGCTTAGACAGTACTGTAGGGAGTAAACTACCAGCGTGTTAGGGAGCGCCTAGAGCACTAGTGCTACTGGTGACCACGATACACTGTATCATTAAACACTATTATTTCATGACGGTAAACTATTAGAGTAATGATATGCCGAGACAATATATTGGGGGATAGCATGGCGTGCAGAGACACAGCACTGTACGGGATAGTGTCGAGGATAGCGAGCGCCCTGAGCTTCATACACCTGACAGGCGGCAACGGTTCGGGGAAAAACAGTGGCGGCGGGAAGGGGTTCAACTGGAGGGATGCGGTTGCCGACGGCCTGATAGTTGCTGGGCTGAACTTCTTCTCCACGCTGTCAGGCATAAGCATAACACACATAATAGTCGATCCCCTCGACGCCCTCCTAGCGAGCCTGATAAGCGCTGGGCTGGGCTTCTTCACGACGCTCGCCTTCAAGCGTGGGCTACGGCCGAGTCCTGAGTGAGGCTTTCGGTTGTCAGAACTGGTAAACCATAATATATTGTATCACCACAATATATTTCTTAGGTGGTGAGAAGTGATGAGCAACGCCCTAGACATAGTTGTTACGCCAGAGGTTAGCCCACCGCCGAGCATAGTCAGCGTAAAGCTAACTAGCAGTGTATCCAAGGCAAAGACCAACACGCCCATAACCTTCTACGTTGACGTGGTCTTCGGGAGAAGCATAACGGAGCAGGACACCCTCAACTACGGTGTCATGGTTAAGGTCTACGTGGACGGGAGCCTGGTCAAGACACTAACCTACAGCCTACAAGAGGGAGGCAGCAAGTGGAGCGGTAGCTTCACCCTGAAGTTCAGCAAGCCTGGAACCTACAAGGTACAGGTCGACGCCACGCTGTACAGGAAATCGGTTGCACAGCCGACATAGGGTGAGCGGCAGTGCTCAGCAACACGGTAGAGGTAACCATAGTCTCGGGAGCCGAGGAGAAGCCCAGCGCGGCGCCAGGGCAGGTGGTAAAGCCCGTGTCCCCGCCCACACCGTCTTTCCCGAGGATACCGTTGCCCCCGATACCGATTATCGCACTAGCCGCAGTGCTCGTGGCCCTGATAGTGTTCAGCAGGAAGAGGTGATACATACATGGTACCCACGCCTGGAGAACAGGGTGGTGGCAGTGTCTCGGTAAGCCTGTCAACCGACAGGATAGGCGTGGCAGTGCAGTCTGCTGGGATAGGTGTTGGCTGGAACCAAGTAGAGCTAGGCGTCTCGAACAGGACTGGTGAGCCGATAATACTTGGTCTGCGCTACGATGAGGGGCCAGCCCACACGCTCTACGCACACCTCGAGGGCGGGGCCAGCCTTAGCTGGATACTGGGGGAGGAGAACGAGGTAGGCCTGGTGATGGATAGGTCGTTCACGCTCAAGCTACTGCTCTTCTTACCAGCCCCTGGCACGTACAGGTTCACGCTCCTCTACCGTCCCAGCTACTCTGAGGAGTTCACGGCTGCTGGAACCATATCTTTCAGCGTTGGCGGTGAGCCGTCCAAGTACGAGCGAATCGATCCCTGGGACAAGAGGCTCTACGAGAGCCTTAAGGACGGCGGGCCGAGAATGGTCGTCACGCTCACTGGTCTGAGCAGGGCCGATACAGGCGGCTACTACCTCTACTACACGCTCTACGACAGGATGACTGGGGAGGCGTACAGCCCAGTCTACCTCGCCTCGGAGCTGGTGAGGCAGACAAGCTCGGACTACGTGGTTCTAAGCCCCCTGGCCCTACAAGCAGTACTCCAGCTGAAACAGTACAGCAGTGACAGGTACGTCACCCTACGCTACAGCACCAGCTTCAGGTTCAACGCCTACACCGAGTTCTTCAAGAACCTGTTGTCGGGACACCCAGAGGATGCACGTACATGGTTCATGGAACGCATAGGAGAGATGGTGTCCAAGGCCCTGCAGAGCAACGGTGTGCCCGTGAGGGGCGTGACTGTCTACAGCCTCAGGCTGGACTACAGCGTGCCTGGAATACTTACTGGCACCAATCCCGCCGTCAGTGCCGAGGCAGGGATAGCCGTGACGGTAGACCCTGCGGTTCCTTGGTGGCTCATAGGAGTGATAATAGCCTCAGCCATAGTGGCCGTTATCGGGTACGAGGTCTACCTGACAATAAACAGTATAGAGACGACCAAGCAGGAGTACTACAGGACCCTGCAGGGATACGCCGAGGCGTGGGAGAAGTACGAGGAGGCCTACAGGGAGTGGCTCGAGAACCCCAAGGGCAGTCCCCCCAAGCCCCCCAGCATACCAGCCCCAGAGACCCCCAAGCAGATAGGCTTACCACTGCCCAGCATCCCCTGGACAAGCATAGCGACCATACTGGCACTAGTGATTGGCGGCTACATAGCCTACAGGCTGTTCAAGAAATAGGTTTTTAAAACACCAATGATACAGTAGTAGAGTGGTGGTATCACTATGAGCCAAGCACCCAATAAGCCAAAGCTAGGTCAGAGGATAGTCCGTGCACTGTTCGTGGGCAACATGATAGGGTTCGTGCTGTTCATAGTCAGCTACTTCATGGCTACAGCGATAAACGGCCTCGCAGGATCAACTGTGCTACCACAGATACCGCTCAGCCTAGGGGCTTGGGGAATGGGTATAAGTGCATCCATAGGCATAGAGCTGAGCAAGGACATCGAGCAATGAGACTGGCACGGAGGACCCTGGTCAAGATAATAGTTCCTTTTTTAATAATCCTGTCCCTAGTCCTAGCCTACCTGAGATTCCACGACGGCTTACTGACCACTATATACGGGTTCCTAGCCCTAGCACTGCTCACGGGATTCATAATCGGGACATACATGGTGGTGGGTGAGGACTAGTGGATAATGATTCTTATGACTATAAGGTAGTTGTCGAGGATAAGTCCTGCATGGAGCTGTGCCTTGAATGGTATGATGAGCGGTACTGTAGGCTCCTCTGCCCCGAGGACTAGCACAATGTTTTTTGGGATACGAGCACTATATATTCTCGGGTGCAGGACATGGCCGTGCTCCCTTTGGTACTCTATGACGGGACTGGCAGGGTAGCCGTCATAGTCAGGCAGTACAAGGTGGTTGACGACTACACTGTCTTCCTCTGGCTCGACGTGCTTGACAGGGCCGTGCTGTGGCAAGGGGGAAGGGACAGGGCTACTGGCAACATAGTATCCGTCACGGAGCCGTACAGGATTGGGCGTGGAGAACACAAGCTGCTCGTCAGGTCTAGTCTTGGATGGAGGGCATACCCCTACCTAGTCCTGTGCAGTGGTAGGTGTGCCGCTATAAACACTATGGAGAGACCAGTGTACAGGATACCTGGGATCAGGGGATCTGTGACGATGAGCCTGTCCAGCGGCGTGCTCAAAATATGTAGCAACCTTAAGCCCTACAATATTCCCAGTGGTCTATGCGTGTCTGCTAGGTGGAGCGTCAACACGTACGACTGCAGCACCTACGGTTTCCTAGGAGCCAAGACAATGGGTTCCCTGAGCGGGTGCATGGAGCTGGGCGTCGGGGACAGGGACTGTGTCAGGGCAGTGGTCTTGGGCGACATAGTGATGAGCCACGGCTACCAGAACCTGTGGGATATGAGTGTAAGGATAGACAGGCGTGTATACAGGGGCGTACCAGTAGGCGTGACGGTTGACCGTAAATGGTACGAGCCGCTGGAGAGGCTGGTGGGCGTGGAGCTTGTCCTGAAGCCCACGATCCCAGTGAGCAGGGAGGCGTTGCAGCCACATGTATCACCAGTAACTAGTGTTGCTGAGAAGGGGGCTACGCCCAAGCCCGTGTCTACTGGTGTGCACAAGCTACTGTTGCCACTAGTGCTGGTGGGCGGGACAGCATATCTGCTTGGGAGGAGGAAAAAACGCTAACTTATAATCACGGTTGATCGTGCCCTGCCGTGATCCTGTGTTATCTCCAGCTCCATCGCTGGTGATACCGCTATCTTGACGCTGTCCCCCTTGATTGTTATCTCCATGCACTGTATCTTTGTGCAGAATATGTGTGTCTCCCAGCCGTCTTCTCCCGCATGGTACTCTAGAACCGTGTCGGTCCAGTACCTAGTGCTGACCAGTATCGTGTCGCCCGTCACACGCCTTACCCGCTCCAGTATCTCGGCTATGCGTGGGAGCCTCATTCTCCCACCCAGTAGCACTTCCTCAGAGCCTCTATCCTGTGGTCGTCCACCCTGTTGAACCTGCCCGTCACCAAGTAGTATGCGAGCAGGTGTAGGCAGTCGCCCCTCCTAGCCATCGTCACCAGGTGGTTGACCAGTCCCCTGTAGCCGTTGAAGCCCCGTCTGCAGAGGAGGCAGAAGTCCCCGTAGACGAGGCTGTCCCTGTGGAACGTCCTGACATGGAGTATGAAGCCCCCGCTCGTCCTGAACCTTCTACCGCATAACGGGCACACGTAGACCATTACTCCGTCACCACACCCTTATCTCCTTTACTACATGGTGCCCATTGAACATATTCATTATCCCGAGCAACAGGCTGGTGTCACCGTGAGCCTCTATGCACACCACGTCCTTGACATGTATTATGCCCTCGACCTCCCTCCATATATTCACCACGCCCTTGTCCACGACTATTATCTTGTAGTGGAATGGCGTCTCATGCACCACGCATCCCCTGTCGTAACAGTATATTGTTTTTTCCTCATAGTATGTCTTGTCCCCACCTATAAGTGGGTTGATGATTCTCTGCTCTATATGTATAGGGTTGAAGTATATGCAGAGCCTTAGGTGGTACATTGGTTCCACACCTTAGGCTATAGGTATGGTGGTCAGGTGCCCGAGGGGTAGAGCCTGTGGGACTCCACCCGCTCGGACTGTTTCATCATC
>Ga0256840_1001483_pt1 | contig 21982 bp, 16 predicted proteins | sample 355202metaG_FD_185969 | JGI IMG/M metagenome (GOLD analysis project Ga0256840, IMG submission 185969) | Hydrothermal vent microbial communities from Mid Atlantic Ridge, Atlantic Ocean - 355-202 | ecosystem: Environmental > Aquatic > Marine > Hydrothermal vents | place: Atlantic Ocean: Mid...
CTTAGAAAAGAAAATAGCCTCCTTGAAAGAAAAGGAACTTGAGCTGGAAAAAAAAGCAGGGCCTAAAAGAGTCAGTGTCTTAGAGGTAACTATTACCGGCCAAGGAGAGGGTATACTCAGGGTGCGCTATCCTGCAGGAGAGAAAATCCTCTCTTATAAACAACAATACAGGGTAATCCTTGACACCACTGAAAATATGCTAACGGTTCAGGGGCAATTAATTTTGTGTCAGTCCTCAGGAGTTGATTGGTCTGACATAAATATCTACTTGTACCCGCGGATCCAAGCAACGCCTACCTTGGCCCCACCCCCTTTTAAACCCTGGTTTTTAGACTTTTTCCCCGTAAAAATCAAAACCATGGCCAAGGCGCGGAGCCTGTTGCCCCAAAAGCCCCTTGGTCCGCAAAGGGAATTCGGGACTGGAATGCTATGGGAGAGGGTCAAAATCTCTTCGATCAAACTTGTTTCTGGCCAAGAAACCATATTGAACGCGGAACAGAAGACCTTTCCGGCAAAATTAGTATTTGAAATACCGGTTTATGCCACGGCTAAAGCCTATTTTAGGGCCGAAATTATTCCCCCAATTAGTCTGCCTCCTATAAAAGCCCTTTTTTACCGCGACCATATATATCTGGGGCAGGCACAGTTACCTGCCTTTGTCCCAGGTCAAAAAGTGAGGCTTTATTTCGGCCCTGCTCCTCTGTTAGAGGTAAAACGAGAGCTCATAAAAGACACCACGGGAAAACCCTTTTTGCACCGCCATCGAGAGGTAACCGAAAAAGTCTGGCGTACAATGCTTATCAATCATTATAGCATTCCCCTTTTCGTGGAGGTTATAGATCGTGTGCCGGTGTCTAAACACAAAGATATAAAAGTTAAGGCCTCCGCTGTACCCCCTTGGCAGGAGTTGACGCCCCAAGGCAAGGTCCTTTGGAGGTTTAATATGGCCCCTGGTGCCCTCAAAGAGATCAAATTAAGAGTAGAAATAAGCAGACCTAGAAGGTAGTAGTATGAGAGCTAGTATTTTAAAGATTGAAGCCTCTGCGGGCGCAGGAAAGACTTTTCGTCTCACCAAACGCCTTCTTGAATTAATGGCCATACTCTCTCCAGGGCCACAGGCGCTACGTTCCCTTGTGGCCATTACTTTCACTAACAAGGCTGCGGCAGAGATGAAAGAGAGGCTTATCCGTGCCTTAAAGGAAATTGCTCTTAAGACACCGCTTTCCAAAGATCTCACCCAAGGGATGGATATGAGCCCCGAGACCGCAGCCAAGTGGCTAGAAACCATTTTTCAACACTACCAAGACCTTCAAATACGCACCATTGATTCTCTGGTATTTGGTATACTAAAGGGTGTAGCTTTGGAGCTAGGACTGCGGCCAGACCTGGAAGCCGAGCTAAAGGAAGATATACTCTTAGAACGGGCCTACGACCAATTACTTTTGGCCCTTGGACAAGGGGACCGCTCGTTGTCTTCTCTATTTCGCCAGGTTTTGTTTACTTACCTAGAAATCGAATCGCGCGGAGGGTTTAACCCCGAAAGAGGTATTCGTCGCACCTTACTAGAACTATTTCGGTACGAAGCTAAAGGACAAGAGCTTTGTACATCTTTTGACGTACCCCCTTTAAAGGAAAAAGAGAGACAACTCAAGGAAAAGGCGCAGGCCTTTTTGGATTTAGTAAAGGCCAAAAAGGGCGTTTTTCGCTATTCTAAATGGGCAAACTATTTTAAAGCCCCCCTGGAGAACTTGAATAACGCTGCCTTTTGGAAAAACTCGGCCAAAGAAGTGCTTAAATACCCCAAAGACCTTGGCGAACTTGAGACATATTTTCAAGAATTTCGAAAGGCCCTAGAGGAATATCTCCTGACACGGGCCATAGGACGGTTAATCCCTTATACCCGGATTTATGAATATCTGGTCAAAGAACTGGAAACGTTACGTCAACGCGAAGGGATTATTCACGGAGGGGCCTGGGTTTCTTTGGTGGAGAAAGTCCTTAGAGAAAACGGTGTTCCCCTGGTGTATTGTAAATTAGGGGTGCGCTTTGCCCATTTCCTCATGGATGAATTCCAGGACACCAGTGAACAACAGTGGGCAGCCCTGCAACCCCTTATAGTAGAATGTCTGAGCAAAGGTGGAAGTTTTACCTACGTAGGAGACACAAAACAGGCCATTTATGTCTGGCGAGGGGGTAAGCCCGAACTCTTTAACACGGTACCCCAAGAGCTCCCTGGCGTACTTTTGGAAGAACATCTACCTTACAACTGGCGTTCCCGCAAAGAACTTGTAGACTTCAATAACACCTTGTTTTCCAAATTGGCCCAGGAAGAAACAGCCTTTTGGGTGGCCAAGGGACTCTTATACGGTCAAGGGGACAAGAAAAAGGCTCTGACCTGCCCCTTTGTGTCTGAGTTAGTTCGCCAAATAAAAAACAGTTTTTCCCGGGCTCCCCAAAAGATAATGCGTTCTGGCTATACAGGGGGGAGTGTTCGCCTCTTCCTTTACCAAGGAGAAACTTCGTCGGACAGAGATAAAAAGATCCTTGCTCTACTTACCCAGCACCTGCCAGAGTTGTTTTCTCGCTACCGGGAGGAAAAAGGAGATATTGCTGTTTTAGTTCGCACCAATGAACAAGCAGAAGAAGTGGCACGGCTTCTATTCTCCTTAAAGATCCCTGCGGTTACGGAAAATGCCCTCCGCTTGGCTGGTTCACATCTCATCCGGGCCCTTATCGCCTTATTGACCTTCTTAGATTATCCCTATCACGATATAGCTTTGGCAGGATTTTTGAGGAGTCCCATAGTACAGGGGTTATTTTCGGCAGAGGAATTTTTTGCCAAACGACACCATCAACCTCTGATTGAGGCCTTAAAGGCTAGGGATCCTTTGTTTTGGCAACGTTATTTATCTCCTTTATTGACCAAGGCCGGTATCCTTTCTCCCTATGACTTGGTGCGCGAAATAATAGCTCGCTTTGATATCTTGGGCCGTTTCCCCGAAGAAAAGGCCTTTTTGTATCGTTTTTTGTCCTTGGTATTGAGTTTTGAACAAGAAGGGGGCGGGCTCTCGGCCTTTTTAGAACACTGGCACCAGCGGGGTTTAGAAGAACGGTTGGGGCTGCCAGAAGAGATTGCCGCGGTAAAGGTACTAACTATTCACGCCGCCAAGGGCTTAGAATTCGAGACGGTGGTTTTACCATACATTCATTGGGAACTTAGGCCTCAGCGTCTGTTGACCCTGGCAGACGGCCGCTTGTGTTATGCCTACAAGCCCTATGCCCCTATTGTTCACCAAGAGGCCTTGAGGCAGCGTTGTCTACAGGCTTTAGAGGCCTTAAACCTACTTTACGTGGCCTTTACCCGGGCCCGAAAAGAACTATTGGTATATGTCCCTGAGATAAATATTTCTTCACGTTCCAGACGTTTTGGTACAGGCCATATCTTGTATCACCTTTTGCAAGAAACAGGGCTCTTAGAGGAGGCAAAAGTTGCATCTTAGACTTAGGGTACGCCCGTATGATCTTTCTCTTTTGGGAGAAAGAGGGGAAGAGATTATCAAGGGAGAACTGGCCCATAGGAGCCTTTATTTCTTAGACCCTTTACCTGCCGATAAATACTATAAATTTCTAAAAAGTCACGTAACCCAAGCCGTGGAGCGGGCCTTAAGTTTGGCCCACACCCATGATCCCCGCCTGCACCGGCGGGAAACCCTGCGCCATAAGCTTATCGACTTGTTAACCAGGGCCTTGGCCCTAAAAGAAGTCCGGCCCTTTTTTATCCAGGAAGTATCTTACGAAGCAGAGCTCGAAGTACTCGACGAAAAGGGACATCTCCATCGTCTGGATAGACTGGTTTATACGTCCCAAGGGCCTGTACTCTTAGAATTTAAGCTTGGTACCAGGCGAAGGGCCCATTGGGAACAAGTACGCTCCTACAGCACACTATTGACCAAGGTACTGGGGAAAAGGCCCAAAACTTATCTTTTCTATCTGGAAGAACCCAGCTTAATAGAAGTTACTCGCCCTTGCCAGGTGCCCCTTTTCTAGAATTCTTGTCAAGCTGGACCGATTTGAGCTGTAGGGCTATTCGGGCCCGTAACGGATCTTTTTGGGGAAGCATTTGGTAAGCCTTACGTAAATGATAAAGGGCTACCTGTCTGTCTCCGGTAAGAAGAAAGTATTGAGCCCACTGGTAATGAGCCTGTCCTTTTTGCCCTAACTGGGCGTATAATTGGCCCAAAAAATAGTGATAATCCGGGTTATATCTTAAGGAAGGCCCCAAACCCTTAAATATTTCCAGGGCACGTGGGTATTGTTTAAGGGCCAGATAAGTGCGTGCCAAAAAATAGCGCGCTGTAGGGTCTTGAGGATGCTGGATCACGTAGGCCTTAAATATCTTAAGGGCCTTTTTATATTCCGTGGCCTCAAAATATAAGCGCCCAAGGTCCACTTGGAACATATCTTCCTTGGGCAAGGCCTTTAAAACATAGTGCATTTCCTTTAGGGCTTCGGGGTAGCGGTGCATACGGGCCAAGGCCAAGGCCAGGCCGTAATGAAGTAGCGGGTCTTTAGGATTTTCACGGATGCATTGCCGATAACGTAAAATCAGACTCCCTGGGTCGTGGGTAATCACCCTAAGACGTATTTGCACACGACGCAAAAGGAGGTTGTGAGAGTGATAAGATTCTTTAGGGGGATAGTTCTTTATAAGACTCTCCAGGTAGCTTATACGTTCTGGGGTAGTGGGGTGGGTAAGCAGATAGCTTGGCGCGTTATCGGCCAGCAGCCATGAATGGCGGACAATTTTATTGAATATTTCGATCATTCCCCGGGGATCATAACCAGCCTTAACGAGATATTCAAAGGCCTGCCGATCAGCCTCTTCTTCGTCTGCCCGACTGTAAGCCAGCGCCTGGGTAATGGCCAAGGCGTTGGTAGTAGTGGCTATAATATTTGCCCCTTGCCCCCTGCTCAATAACAGGGCCGCAATAGTTACCGCTGCCGTGGCCAAATTAAGGTGGGAAAGTTTTTCAATGCGTTTGGCCAAATGACGACATTGGACGTGGGCCAATTCGTGGGCGATGACCCCTGCAAGCTCATCTTCACGATCGACAATTTCGATAAGCCCGGAATTAATAAAGACAAGCCCTCCCGGTACGGCAAAGGCATTTATAGAATTATCTTGCACTACAAAAAAACGAAAGGGAAAGTAATGAGGCCCCACATGGGCCACTATACGTTGTCCTACCCGATTTATATAATTAGTTATTTCTGGATCGGTGATAAAAACGTCTTTTTTCCGCAGCATCTCTAAGACTTGCTGCCCTAGTTGGGCCTCTTGATCGATTGACATCAAGGCATAACAGGTCCCTGAGGTCAAAAAAAGAAAAAAGAGTAGAAATAGGGACAAAAAACGCGGCATCAGGGCCCCCAGGTGTTGTTATGACCTACTTAACAGTAGATTGTAATCTTCTCTTACCCATATGACAAAACATTTTAGGGCTTTTTAGACAGGGGCCATACTTCGTAATAAGTCCTTACCGCCCCTGGCGCTGGCTGCAGATCCACTTCGAGATAGGCCTTATAGAGAAAATTGAGGCGAGGTCCGTGCTGAGGAGGGGCCAAAAGGAGGTCTCGCCCTCTCGTTATAAGGATACGCTTGGGACAAAGGTGCCCAAAAAAGTAGTCTTTCTTTTCGGGGTGTTTAGCCGCTTCTGAGGCATCTAAGCCCATAATCAAACCTTTAGGAAAGGCAATTAACCAACAGTGATAGCCCTTAATGGGCCCTCCCTTATCCGGAACGGGTAGACCTATCTCAAAAAGAACAGGTATGCCCTCGGCGCGGGCCAGGGCCATAAGGAAGCTGTGAAAATCTGTACAATTGCCATGGCGGTGGGAGCAGGCCCAAAGGGCATCACCTCGTCCCCAACCCGTGCCTGTCTTACGGTATTGAAGGGTGCTTACCACATAATCGTACAGGAGTCTAAGCTCAAGGAGCTTATCTTTTTGGTCCCCTACAATTTGGTTGGCCATGTCTTTAAAATCCTTTACCGGCACAAGCCTATCAGAAAGGAGATAACGTAAGGGGGGCTTATAAGGCCAGGGGTGAGGGACAACTTCTTGGCGTCTGACCAGTGCTTCTATATTCAGGCTTGTCTCGTGGAGCAGCGGACCAGTCCATCTTAGGTACAAGTATCTATTTTTATATTCGCCACCTTGGGTGATCAAGTAGGCCCCAGGAGCCTTTATCTTCAGGGCTTGCACCTGCTGGAAAGGGTCATCTGGAGGGAGGGGGACCCATAACTCTACCACTTTGGCCTTAGGCTGTGGTTTTATTTCTATCTTAATGAAAAGTTTATAGAATTGTTCTTTTTGGGCCCAACAAGGCACAGCAAGCATAAAAAAGACTAAAACTAAGGGCATAAGTACACGTAAGATTGTGCGCTTCATGTATTTAGCCTCTTAATCTGAATTCTGGTACTACTGAAGTCGGGTATACCTCCCACAAGATCTAACAAAGGCAAGTGAAAAAGGTGAGGATCTCTCCGGCTAAAGACATTGGGATTTATCCCCACCCGACGTTTGGGATCCGGGAGTACCACCGCCCCTGAGGCTACCTCTCTGCCTCCCAAGAGCACCTCCCGGGCCTTTATGATTTCCAGTTTGGAGGCCCCGTGCTGGGTATGTCCATAGTGAAATGGATAAACAGCCACTCCAGGACGTACGGCAGGGCTTATTTTCACCTTGGCTTTAACCCCTAAGGGATTTTCTCTAGAAGAGATTTCTATCGGCTCTCCGTCGTGCAGACCCAAAGACCGGGCATCTTCTGGATTTATTAAAAGGACCGGTTCCCCTTGGTATTGCAAGGCCTGACGATAACAAATAGTGCGTGACTGGGTGTGGAGGGCCGTCTTATGGCTGACCAAAACAAGGGGGAATTCGGCATCTAGCTCTTCTATGCTCTGACCTGAAGAATCAAGGACCCGTTGGTACTTTACCGTCCCCCAAAAACGTTGACTACTAAGACCGTTGGTGGCCAAAGCCAGTTTTTCGTTCCAAAAACAAACTAGATTAATACCCTTTTTCAAATTACCCCGGGCATCAAAAACGGTTTCGGGAGGGAAAAAGACCCCTCCTCGACACAATACCGTACAAACCCTAGACCATTCTTCAGGAGAGAGGAGGTGTTTAAACTCGGCCACCAGATAGTTTTTTTCGACCAATTTTTTTTCTTCTGCTGAGGCCTTAGGGACTTTGGCGTTAAAGGCCAAGTTGGCCAAGCCACGGAGATAAAAATCTTCGGCCCGCTGGAGGGGCAAGAGGCCATTTTGGGCCTTAATGGCCTCTTGCCCAAAACCAGGTAAAGCTAGATATTGGGCTAGGTCGATGAGAAAGGTTTCTAGGCAAAAGGGCCTTCCATCGGAGGTGGCCAAGGTGCGGGGCTTAAAGACCGGAGTCCGTACCGCCGTAAATCTCTGGGCCGGGGCGTGGGGGGTTAAAAATCCGTAATGCCCCTCCAAATAGGTAACATCTGGTACGATATAATCAGCGTATAAGTTGGTCTCGTTGATGGTAACATCTATAGAAACGTGTAAAGGGACCTTTTGTGGATCTTTTAAGGTCTCTTCAAAGCGCCTGCCCCCTGGAGCTGTGTAAACAGGATTAAAAAAGTAGGTAAAGAGGACTTTAATAGGGTAAGGATAGGCTTGATCTATGCCCGCCAGGGCCGAAACCGAAAGCCCACCCTTGGTAAAGGGAAACCAAGGCAATTTGGCTGGGTAGCCGTCTTTTTTGTACAGGTTTGTCCCTTCATAGCGGGCCTTTTCGCGAGATATTTTGATCCCTTGGGCCTTTTTAGCCCCTGGGAAGGCTTTTAAATCGTAAAGGCCTCGCCGCCAAGGGGCTGCCCCTCCCCCAGAACACAGATACCCGCCCTCACGGTTAACGTTACCTACCAGGGCATTTAAGAGAGCAATAGCGTAACTGGCGTAAGTGCCACCAACATAGTTTCCTCCACCATGATAGGCAAAGGCGGCACTAAAGGGAGCATACTTGGCAAACTGACGGGCTACCCGCACTATGGTTTCCTTGGGCACCCCGCTTTCCTGGGCGTAAAAATCAAGGCTGTGTTCGAACACACTCTCGGTAAAGAGCTTGAAGGCCGTTTTGACCTTGAAACCCTGAATTTCTCCCTCCCAGAGGAGTAAGGCCTCAGAGAGGTCTTCTGCTGCTTGAACCGTACCCTTTAAGTCTACCGCCAAGGGTGTGGGACAGGAAGTATTTATCCCTTTCAGGTCTTCGGAGAGCAAAAACCGTCCCGCTTGGGGGCCTTCTACAACCACCAGATGGGTGGCATTGGTAAAGACGTTGCGCCCCTTCTTTTGAGCCGCTTTCAGATTGGGGAGACAAAGGAACTCTTTATCGTAGAGGTCTTCCTCTAAAAGGACACGTAAAAATCCCAGGGCTAAGGCCCCGTCTTTCCCTGGACGCACCGGAATCCATTCCGCAGCGGCGTTGGTGGCTTCGTGGGCCCGGGGATCTATTATGACAAACTTTACCTCCTTGGCCGCCGCCCTCTCGGCTAACACACTCCCCGAGGTGGGAGGACCGGGTTGAAGAGCAGCATATAAATTGGCCCCAAAGACCAAGACATAGCGTGACTTCCAGAAATCGGCCTTGAATTCTACTTGCCGGCCGTTGGAGAAGGCAAAATTACCCATGCGAAAACCCAGGCCACATATGTCGGTATGACCAATACAATTTATAGACCCTACGGCCTGATTAACAAAACGTTTAATAAATTCTTTGCGTCCACCTTGTGTCCGACCGGTAAGGCAGACGAATTGGTTCCTTTGTGGTCCCAATTCAGGGGCGTGGGGGTCAATAGGTTCGTCGGAAAGTACGTCCTTGAGCCCGGGATAGTACCTTGAGTCTCCTAGATCCAAAAAGAGTTGTCCCCCTTGGGCGATCTCGCGGATTAGCGTTTCCCAAGAAATGGGTCTGAATTTGCCTGAACCTCGAGGACCATTACGCTTTAAAGGGACACGTAAACGATAGGGATTGTCCAGGTAGTCTTGATCAAAAAGGGGCTTGGCACAAATACCAGCGGTTTCATATAGAGATTTTTCCCAAGGGGTAGCGTAAGCAATGGAATTACCAGCTCGATTATAAGGGTGATAGGGATTGCCTTCCACCCAAGAAAGCTTCTCCCCTCTGGTCCACACCCTAAGCCCACATCGGGCATTACAGGCAAGACAAACCGTAGTGGTAACACGGTCTCCTCTCTTGGAGGGAGCAATGCGGGCGTTTTGGGGGCGCTCAAAGGGATGAATTTTTACTCCTTCCCCTAGGACAATCTCTTGATAGGCCTCTAAGGCCTTTTTTAAGGCTGCGCTTTGCGCCAAGACCTGGGCCAAGGACCCTTGCGGGGCATATAAATCACCAAAAATCAGGGCCCCTGAGGGACAGACGGCTACACACCTGGGCACTTCCCCCAGACGTAAAAACTCCAGACAAAAATCACACTTATAGGCCTGCGCATTAAATAGCTTGATTCCCTTTTGTTTACACGCCTCCACACAAAGTCCATCCCCGAGACAAAGCCCATGATCTATGGTAACTACCCCTTCTGGGGTGCGCTTTAAGGCGTGAGAAGGACATACTTTAATACACGAAGCCTGCCTACACTGTTTGCAAACTTGTTCCTGAAAAGAGACCTTCGCGTGAGGATACTGTCCTTGGGTAAGAGACGCTATTTCTAAAACCAAAAGCTGGTAAGGGAAACCGTGGGACATTTGGCAAGCAGCCATACAGGCTCGACACCCCAGACAACGAGCAGGATCCCAAATAAGAACCGGGCGAAACGGCCTCTGCCCCCAAGCCTCTCCTAAACGCAAGGTTGGACCGACAAGGACGAACATACCGGCTATTTTGAGAAACGTGCGTCTCTTCATCAAGGACCTCTTCTCTATTTTAGGTCCTTTTTAAAAAAATATTTTCATTAAGCAAATAGTTTTTATCGATAAAGCAAGCTCTATTAATAAGTATTAGCTACTAAGCCTAGATTACCGTGTTTTTGAGGACCCCTATGCCCTGGATCTTTATCTCGATGACGTCTCCAGAAGCCAAGGGCCCTATACCAGGAGGTGTACCGGTAGCGATTACATCCCCAGGCATAAGGGTCATTATTTGAGAGACAAAGCTTATGATTTGAGGCACGGAGAAGACCAATTCTTGAGTAGAAGAAGATTGGCGGCACTTTCCGTTGAGATAAGCCTCTACACGGACATTGTTTGGATCTAGGTCGGTCTCGATCCAAGGTCCCACCGGGGCGAAGGTATCAAACCCCTTGGCCCTGGTCCACTGTCCATCCTTTTGCTGCAGGTCTCTAGCGGTCACGTCGTTGAAACACGTATAACCTAAGACGTAATCCAGGGCCTCTTCGGCGGCGATATTTTTCCCTTTTTTACCTATTACTACGGCCAACTCCGCTTCGTAGTCTACACGTTTGCTTTGGGGAGGTCTTACGATGGTCTCTTCAGGCCCAATTATCGACGAAGGTGGTTTAAGAAAGATGAGGGGCTCTTCGGGTAAAGGCATATGGAGCTCGCGAGCGTGGTCGCGATAGTTGAGCCCAAGGGCAATGATCTTAGAAGGCTGGCACGGGGCCAACAGACGGACCGCAGACCTCGGCCAAAGTTGTCCCGTGAAGGCCAAACCTTCGTAAGGAAGACCCTGTAACACGCGGATTTCTTCCCCCTCCAAGATCCCGTAAGCCTCTTCTCCCCTATAACGTGCTCGGACAAGACGCATCCCTACCTCCTTTTTTAACTTTTTAGTGGAGCAGTCCCACACCTGTCTCCATGGGCTTATAAAAATAAAATTTGGTTTTACAGATCCCTATCTGGATAGGTTATAAATTTTTACCCAAAGTGTTCAACTTTTAGGGGCCAGTTATTTAGTTTAGGGAAAATTTGTTTTATCTTTATTTGATTATGACCAAACGTATAGTAGTAGCCACAATAGCAGGTTCAGATCCGAGTGGTGGGGCAGGGCTGCAGGCCGATCTGCGGGTTTTTACCTTATTGGGGGCCTACGGCCAGACGGTAATAACCGCGGCTACCGTACAAAATTCTTTAGGGGTAAAGGGTTTTGAAGCCCTAGAGGCCACTTTAGTGCGGGACCAACTGGAGGCCTTGTTTGAGGACTTACCGCCCCGGGCGGTAAAGACGGGCATGTTGGCCACCACGCAAATTATTGAGGCCGTAGCCGAGGTCCTTAGGAAGTATAGACCTGTTTTAGTAGTGGATCCGGTTATGGTTTCCGCCAGTGGTCATCCCCTGTTATCTCCTGAGGCCGTAGAGACCTTAAAGGCCCGCCTTTTGCCCCTGGCCGATGTTATGACGCCCAATTTACCCGAGGCCCAAGTCTTAACGGGGAAAGAGGCCTTGTCTTTAAGGGAGCAGGCCTCCTTGGAAAAATTAGTCCAAGACCTTTACGCCTTGGGTCCCAAAGCGGTGATCTTAAAGGGAGGGCATACTTCCGGGCCGGAGGCGGTAGATCTAGTCTATGACGGCAGGGAATGTGCTTCTATAAGGGCCCCTCGTCTTCAGGGGCCTATCGGACATGGGACAGGGTGCAGTTTTTCTGCGGCCCTTACGGTCTATTTGGCCCAGGGGCTTTCCCTGCTTGAGGCTGCGCGTAGGGCCAAAAACTTTGTGTACTTGGCCCTAAAAGCCGCCCAAGAGGCCCCTCTGGGCCGGGGTATCTCCCCAACCGACCCCCTTATCCACCTAGATCGTCTCGAACAAAAGTCTCAGGTCCTTTTCCACCTAGAAGAAGCAGCACGCTATTTTTGTAGTCATCCAGTACGTCCGCTTATTCCTGAAGTGCAGAGCAATCTCGTTTATGCCTTACCCTATGCTCAGGGCCACCACGAAGTGGCAGCCTTTCCCGGACGCATTGTAGCCTTAGGAGAGGGGGCCACAATAGTGGGTTGCCCTCGTTTTGGGGCCTCCCGACACGTAGCCAATATAGTCTTGACGGCCATGTCTTATAACCCCTCTATAAGGTCGGCCATGAACATCCGTTTTGACGAAGCCTATCTCCAAATAGCCCAAAAAAAGGGGCTCCGCATAGGAGAATTCTCAAGGGCCCAAGAACCTAAAGAAATAAAGTCCAAAGAGGGTTCTACTTTAAGCTGGGCAGTAGATTTAGTATGTAAAAGCTTGGGCTATGTACCAGACATTATTGCAGACCGAGGAGAGGTAGGCAAAGAACCCATGATCAGAATTTTGGGGCCCAATCCCTTAGAAGTGGTGAAAAAGGCTTTGCTTTTCTTAAGAGAAGACTAAATTTAGAGACTAAAATTTTTCTATCTTGAGGAGGAAGACCATGGGTATTTCTAAAGAAGAGGTCCTTCATGTAGCTCATCTGGCACGGCTGGAATTTTCGGAAGAAGAGGTAGAACTATTTACTACCCAATTGGCAGATATATTGGATTATGTAGCCCAATTGAACGAGCTAGACACCAGTAAAATAGAACCCACTTATCATGCCGTACCCATGAGTAATGTCTTTCGAAAAGACGAGGTAAAACCATCTTCTCCTGTAGAGGATGTTCTTGCCAATGCTCCCGAACGAGAAAACGGCTTTTTTGTAGTACCTAAAGTAATCAAGTAGGAGGCAAGAAATGTCTTGTTTTTGGGATTCCCTTTTGAGCCTTAGAGAGCGTCTAGCCAAGAAAGAACTCTCCAGCCAAGAATTGGTTAAACATTTTTTTGAACGCATAAAAGAGGTAGAGCCCAAAGTTAGGGCCTACATTACCCTCACGGAAGAGGGAGCTCTGGCGCAGGCCAAGGAAGCCGATAAGGCCTTGGCGGCGGGAGAAAATAAACCTCTTTTAGGTATTCCTCTGGCTATAAAGGACAATATTTGTATACGAGGAGTGCGCACTACGTGTGCCTCGCGTATGTTAGAAAATTTTGTTCCCACTTATAATGCTACGGTAATAGAGCGGCTAAGGGATGCCGGGGCCATTTTTCTGGGTAAGACCAATCTTGACGAATTTGCCATGGGGTCTTCCACGGAAAATTCGGCCTTTTTTCCCACCCACAACCCCTGGGATTTAGAGCGTGTACCAGGGGGGTCTTCTGGAGGTTCGGCAGCGGCCGTAGCGGCTGGCCTCTGTGCCGGGGCCTTGGGTTCTGATACCGGTGGTTCGATTCGGCAGCCGGCTTCTTTCTGTGGAGTGGTAGGTCTAAAACCCACTTATGGTCGCGTGTCTCGATATGGTCTTGTGGCCTTTGCTTCTTCTCTAGACCAGATAGGCCCGCTTACGCGCACAGTTGCCGACACAGCCCTTTTGTTACAAGTCATTGCCGGACCGGATAATAGAGATTCCACATGTGTAGACCAGGAGGTACCAGACTATCTGGCTGCTTTGGATATGGACCTTAAGGGTTGTAAGGTAGGTGTACCCAAGGAATATTTTGGCCAAGGTCTCTCCCAGGAAGTAGCTCAGGCGATAGAAGCCTCTCTAGAGGTAATGAGGGATTTAGGGCTTGAGGTAAAAGAGGTATCCTTGCCTCATTCCCCTTATGCTATTGCAGCCTATTACATAATCGCCCCAGCCGAAGCCAGCTCAAACCTGGCCCGTTACGACGGGGTAAAATACGGTTTTCGAGCCGAAGGCAAAGACCTCCTCGATATGTACAAAAAGACGCGCTCGCAGGGTTTTGGCCCAGAGGTCAAAAGACGTATTATGATAGGCACCTACGCCCTTTCAGCGGGGTATTATGATGCTTATTACAAGAAGGCCTCTCAGGTACGCACCTTAATTACCAAAGACTTTGCCGAAGCCTTCAAAGAGGTAGACTTTGTCCTTGGGCCTGTAGCTCCTTCGCCGGCCTTTAAGATAGGTGAGCGCACGGCAGACCCACTGGAAATGTATCTCTCAGATATCTACACTATTTCGGTAAATCTAGCCGGTATCGTAGGGCTTTCTTTACCCTGCGCCTTTTCCGAAAAGGGCCTCCCCATCGGTCTTCAAATCATGGGGCCCCATTTCAGTGAAGAGCGCGTACTTGCCTTAGGGCATCAGTTCGAAAGGGCTTTAGGGCTTTTTAAACAACATCCAGGGCTTTAGGGTGCAAAAGATACCGCTTTTTTTGGCCAAACCAGGTATGCGGGTGGCTGCCGAGGTCAAAGACGACCAGGGGCGGGTGATATGTGCCCCTGGTCTCGAACTAGACGCCTCGATCCTTGAGAGATTTCAGCGATTGGGCGTACATTATTTAGTCGTTGAAGGACATCCCGTTAACTTTCCTTGGGAGCGTCCCCTAGAAGAAGATCTAGAAGAGCTCGAAAAGCGTTTTTCACACACTTCCGATCCACGACTCCTTATGCTAAAGGAATTGATTAAGCAATATTGGCAAAAGAGCCGCAAACCCGAATAATGGAAGCACAAAAACGCGAAATAAAACGCAAGCTTAGACAATTACAGTCTCTGCCCACCTTACCTCCGGTGGTCAGCAGGCTTACTAAGCTCATTGGCGATGAAAACACCACGGCCTTACAGATTGCCGAAGTAATAGAAAAAGACCAGGTACTCACCAGCAAGGTCTTAAAGATGGTCAATTCGGCCTTTTACGGATTTCCCAAGCGTATTTCTACGGTGTCTAGCGCCATTGTCCTGTTGGGCTTTAACGTCATTCGCACCCTAGTCCTTACGGCCTCTATATTTGAAATGATGCAGAGTGAAGACCTGGGCCTCTGGGAACACTCCTTAGGGGTAGCCGCGGCCTCGGGTATCCTGGCCCAGCATTTAGAGCTTAAAAACCAAGAAGAGGTAGCTACGGCCGGGCTCCTTCACGATCTAGGCAAGGTAGTCATTAGGGCAGAATTTCCCCATTTTTATAAACAAATTCTCCGCTTGGTAGAACAAGAAAAACTCTCTTTCTTGGAGGCTGAAAAGCAGATTTTAGGTATGTATCATGGCGAAATAGGAGAATTTTTGGTCCGTCGTTGGAACTTACCCGAACGATTAGTAGAGCCTATAGCCTTTCACCACGAAGTAGAAAAGGCCCGTAAATACAAAAAAGAAACGGCTATCATCCACCTAGCAGACATAATTATTCGGGCCCTAGGGTATGGCAACGGGGGCGACCCGTGGGTCCCCGGTCTTCAAGACAAGGCCTGGCGGTGGCTTGGCCTAGACCGCAAAGACTTGGAAGAGCTCTTACCTCTATTAGACGAGCGTCTATTGGAATTACGTTTTTTTACTCTGGAAATTCAGGGATTGGGTTTTGCCTAAAATTTGTCTCTTGCTGAAAGAAAAGCGGCCGGCTTGGGTAGAGTTATTCGAAAAGGAAGGACTAGAGGTATGCTGTGATTACCGCTTACCCGAGGCCATAGACAATATACTCTCTCAGCCCCCGGATCTCCTGATTATCGAATACGAGTTGTCTCCAGAACTGGTATATGATCTCCTAATAGCCCTAAAGACCACGCTCTATTTGCCCTTTTTGCCTGTACTTTTAGTGCTTTCGGCCACGGAATTTCAACTCGATTGGGAGCGATATCCCGTAGATGACTTTTTTAGCCCTGACATTTTGCCCCCAGAGCTACTGGCGCGGGTCCATTTGGCCTTTGCCCGGGCCCGGCGCTTGGCGGACAACAACCCTCTGACTGGTCTTCCAGGGAATACATCCATTCTTAAATATATTCAGGACAAATTAGACAAAGGTGAAGAGATAGCCATTGGTTACGTGGATTTGGACAACTTTAAACCCTTTAACGACCGTTATGGTTTTGCCCGAGGTGACGAAATCTTGAGGGCCTTGGCGCGCATCCTTACCAACGTGGTACGTACTTATGCTGGCGACCAAGGTTTTGTAGGACACATTGGCGGTGATGATTTCGTCTTTGTCTGCCCTTTACCTAAGGCCGAAAAGATTGCCCAAGAAATTATCGATCATTTCGATCAAGTAGTACCCAACTTTTTAGATGAAGAAGACCTGCTTAAAGGGTGTTTTATTTCGGAAGATCGGCAGGGCCGTACCTGTCGCTTCCCTTTGCCTTCGGTTTCCATAGCCATAGTACCTAACAGACAGGGGCGGTATAAACATTACGGAGAAATTTCAGCGGTGGCGGCACAAATCAAAAAATACGTAAAGCAAATCCCTGGCAGCACCTATCTTCTAGACCGCCGAAAGGCTAAAAATTAGCTACCCCCATGGTATAAACCAGATAAGCATGAGCAAGATGATAATCCGCCAGGGCGTTTATGTAATTTACCCTGGCACGGGTAAGCATCTCCTCGGCATCTAATACATCTGTAGAAGTAGCTAATTGTTCTTTATAACGGGCCTCATTTAAGCGGTAATTTTCTTTGGCCATCTCCAAGGCCTTTTGGGTCACGAGGAGGCGGTCTCTAGCGGCGGTGAGATTGAGTAAGGCCTGGCGTACCTCTAGGGCTACTTGGCTCTTTAACTGACGCAGGGCCGCTTGTTGCGCCAAGACCTCGGCCTTGGCCGCTGAAATTTGGTCCCCACGTTTACCCCAATGCCATAACTGCCAGTGAATCATGACGCCTACATAGGCGTTTTCTCGATCACCATAGGGATTATTCTGCAAAAGGAGGTCTATGGCGTTTTTTTCGTAGCCCACCTGTAGATCGACCCAGGGATAGAGGGAACTTTTGGCCAAACGGACATTATTTTGGGCCTTATCCAGGGCGAGATAGGAGGCTTTTATCTCCGGTCGATGTCTAAAGGCCTTAGAAAGGCAAGTATCAAAATCGGGTATAGGGGGAGTTTGGGCCAGAGTGTCTACGATTTCGGTCTTTGCGGTAACCGGACGTTGCAAGAGTACGTTTAGCTGGGCCCGAGCCAAATCCACTACGTTGCGGGCTATTACCAAGGCGTGCTTTGCTTCAGCCAGGGCCACTTCACTTTGTAAGAGGTCATTACGGGTTATAAGCCCCTGAGTATAAAAACCTCGGGCTTCCTCCAGATGGGCCTTAAGTCGGACCACAGATTTTTCCGCCTCTTGTTCCCGGTGTTCGGCCTGAAGGAGCCGATAGTAGGCCTCTTCTACATGATAGATAATTTCTTGGCGCGCACGTTTTTCTTTCACCCGGGCCAATTGCACGTTTAATTGGGCCAAGTGGTGGCTGACCCGTAAGGCCCAACCGTGAAAGAGAGGCCAGGTTAATAATATCTGCCCGGTAGTCATGGTGTGGGCCGAAACCGGTACTTCAAAACGAGAAGGTAAGCCGGGAAGAGGCAGGGGTAAGTCTTGAAAAATTACCGTGCGTCGGTCTCTTAACCTCGTATATCGGTAACTGGCACTCAATACCGGTAAATAGTCTTTAAAAGCCGCCTTTTCGTAGGCCTTTGCGGCTATGACCCGCTGACGCCAAATTTCTAAGCCAGGATAGCGGGCAAGACTTTGTTCAATACACTCTTGCAGGTTAAGGGGCTTGGCCCAGACATTCGGGCCTAAGATCCAGAAAAAAAACAAGACCATCAAGAAAAACTTACGCATTTTGCCCTCCTATAGAGGAGTCGGTAAACACGGCCTTTTTAAACCCTTCGGCGGGAGAATTAAACCCCTTTCGTGGACGTAATAACAGGGCCAGTAAGAATATCCCCCCTAGTAAGGCATAATAAGTGGTTGATCGGAAGGAATCTTCAAAGGCGTAACTCAGGGCCATCAGGCCCTGTACTTGGTATAGTAAGGCCTTGGCTTTGGCCACGGCCAGCTCCTTGGGGAAAAATAGCGAGAGTTTAAGGGCCCCTTTTTCTAAAAAATGGTTTACATAGAAATGGTTTTGCAAAGAGGTGATTTCCTGAAAGTGAAAGGTCGTACGACGCTCTAAGGTATTGGTGGCTAGGGCCGTGCCAAAAGAGCCCCCCACAAAGCGCTGATAATGGAGCAGAGCCACACCAAGACCGGTCTTGGGACCAAGACGTCTTAAGGCCAACGTAGACAAAGGGGCAAAAAACATACCTAAGGCTATACCATAAGGCACCGTTAGCAAAGCGGCTTCTTGGGCCGGACGGTAATAGTTTAACTTGGGAAGGAGATAATAGCTGCAAATAATAAAAATTATAAAACTGACCAGCAGGATTTTCTCTTCACCGAACTTATCGCTGAGGATCCCCGAAATAATAGAAAAGATCCCGATAAATATGGCAAAGGCCAACATGTGTAGCCCTGTATCCAGGGTAGAAAGGCCCTTTAGATGTTCGTAATAAAGCGGTAGGAGGTAGAATATCTGGTACATGGCAAAGCCTAAGACAAAGAAATGGAACCCCATAGAGAGACCAAATTCGGGAATCTTATAGATAGAAAAGTCTATAAGGGGTTCTTTACTGTACATTTCGTACAAGAGGTAAAGCAAGAAAGCGATGGCCGAAACAAAAAACAACACCCCTATCAGGGTGGATTGGAACCAACCATATTGTTGTCCCTTGGAGAGCATGGTCAGTAGAGAAACCGTGGCTATGGAAAGCAACACATAACTGCCGAAGTTGAATCTAAAACGCCCTGTACCAGGCAAGAGATTAGGGAGGAAGAACAAAGCGGCCATAAAATTTAGCACCCCTACCGGTAAATTGATAAAAAACACCCAACGCCAGGAAAAGTGTTCGGTAAGGAACCCTCCCACACAAGGTCCCAGGGCGGGAGCAAAACTTACTCCTAAGGCAAATATGCCCATGGCCAAACCTTGACGGTTGGGGGGATAAGCGGCAAAGAGTAGGGTTTGCGCCGAACCCATGATAAAGGCCTCCCCCAAGCCTTGCAGGGACCGAAATATGATCATTTCGGCCAAAGTATGGGCCAGAGCACAAAACGTACTGGCAGTGGTAAATAGCACTAAACCCACGATGAATACCCGTGCGAAGCCTACGGAACGGGCAAAGGATTCAATGAAGAGGAGCCCAATGGCCGCGGCCATCATATAGGCGGTAATGACCCACTGGATCCCGTAAAGATCAGTAGCCAGGGGAGCCATCATCTTAGGGACTACCACATCTACAATAGTGGTATCTAAAATGGCCATAAAGGCCCCCACCATAACAATAAGGGTGATTACAGCCCGCATTAACGGACTTACCTGTTGGTAAGGGGCCGGATTTTCCTGCACCTGATCTCTATTCATGGCGTCTTATTTCCACCTCTCCACCAAGCCCTACCCGCAATAATCTCACCGGACCTTTAGTTAGGCGGATCTTTACGGGTACGCGTTGCGCCACCTTCGTGAATTCCCCAGCAGAGATGTCCCTGGGCACCAGGGCAAATTTGGCCGCTGTGGCTGGTAATACTTCGCTTACTACCCCTTCAAATGGTTTGTCTGGATAGGCATCAATGCGTATGCGGGCAGGACAGCCTGGTCTTACCCCGTGCAATTTAGTTTCCTCCAGAAGGACAAGAACATACAAGTCGTGTGGATCAACCAGGGCCAATACGGGCTCTCCTGGAGCAACTACATCTCCGGCCACGTGGAAGCGCTTGGCCACCACGCCGTTTATAGGGCTTTTCAAGACACAGTGGGCCAAAAACAGTTTGGTACGGGCCAAAGCGGCGGAAAGGGCCTTGATCTGCTCAGCTAGACTGGCCAGCTCCTTATCCAATTGGGCCACTTGTTTGTACTGGTTTTGTGCCAAAAGCAACTTTTTGCGGGCTTGATCCTGCCCTAGACGCAGGGCCTTTAGTTGGGCCAAAAGGGCCTTTTTGTCTTCCAGGGCCTTGGCCAGGGCTGTCTGGCTCTCTTCTAATTGGTGCTTGGCGATTAGTTTCTTGGCGTATAAACGCTCTAAGCGTTTGGTATCTCTTTGAAGTTGAGCAATCTGTGTGTCTAGGGCGTTTATCTTGGCCGAAAGGGCCTCCTCTTGGGCTTTAAGTCTTTCTATTTCGTCTTGGGCCAGGGCTTCGTTTAGAGCTACCTCACGGGCCACCCTAGACCGCAAGATCTCTTCGGCCGCCTGCTTATGTTTCAAGGCCTTTAGCCGGGCGGTAAGCCTCTTTACCTCGTCTTGATAAGGTGTTTTGTCTAGCAGGGCCACGGCCTCGCCCTTTTTGACCTCTTCTCCCTCGTCTTTAAACACCTTGAGCAGACGCCCGGAGACATCTTCAAAACCTAGATTGACCAAGTGATCCGTCTCGACAAATACCGCGTTGGATACAGCGTAGCGCATGCGGTGGTGAATAAAACGCACCAAGGCTACTACTAGGATCACTAACATGAGGGAAATAATTACAACCCCTATTTTTTTACGTTTATCAGACATATTAGCCTCCTTTTACCAAGGGGGCGGTCAAAAACCGCATGATTTCCGAAGCCGAAGGCAATGGTTTACCTGCCTCTATGCGATCTATAATCAGGGTAGAAATCAGGCCGTCTACCAAAGAGGCCAGCTCTCTAGAAGTGATGCCCGGTGGAGAAATTTCTTTTAAGACCAAGGCCAGGGCGTCTAGATATTCCTCGTAAAGCCCGCGTAACCCCTTGGTAAGCCCCCCCTTAAAGCGTGCTTCCCACAATTCGCTTAAAAAAACACGGACAAAGACCATCTCTTTTTGAATGACCGCAAGCCTCTTTTCTATAATGTATTCCAGGGCCTTTAGGGGATCTTCAGGCAGGACATGAAAGGCAGACATGACTTCCTGGTGAAAAAGCTGGGCCTTTTCCCACACCAGGGCCTCGTAAAGAGATTTCTTACTGGGAAAAAAACGATATAAGGTCCCTACAGCAAAGTCCGAGCGGCGGGCGATTTCGTTCATGGTGGCCCGGTGATAGCCCCTCTCGGCAAAGACTTCCAGGGCCGCTTCTAATATCTCTTGCCGGTGTCGTTGTTTCTCACGCTCTCTTCTTTTCTTCCTCATCTGTCATCTCTTTGTGAATCTGGATTCAAAAACTGAATTTGAATTCAAAAATAAAACCAGCACCACTTTTGTCAAGATCGGAAATAACAAAGGATAACTTTGTCCCCTAAAGGCCTTTAGGGGGCGAAAAAATACGGATCAGGAGACTATTTTGGGAATAAAAATTAGGTGGGCTTTACTAAACCTGGTGCCCCCGGCAGGATTCGAACCTGCGACACCGGGATTAGGAATCCCGTGCTCTATCCTCCTGAGCTACGGGGGCGAAGATCTTTAAAAAGCTAACACGCCTGGCCCAAAGCCACAAGATTTAGGAATTCTTACCGCATCTTGCTTTTGCGTATTCGTTAGAAGAGGGTTGTATCTAGGCCAAGAGAGTTTAGGCGCTCAAAGCCTTCTCCTGTAAGCACAACCATATCCTCCAGGCGAACACCTCCCCAATCGGGGAAATACAGACCAGGTTCTATGGTGATTACCTGATTAGCACGTAATTTCTTACGGTTGCGAAAGGAAAGACTAGGGGCTTCGTGTATAGCCAGCCCTACCCCGTGTCCCAGGGAGTGCCAGAAGTGTCTTTCGACACCAGCCTCTTGAAAGACCCGACGGGCCTCCAGATCAGGGACTCGAGCTTCAACTCCAGGACGCAGGGTGGCCTCCGCGGCCTTTTTAGCACGGTAAACTAAGTCAAAAACCTCTTGAAACCTTGAGGTAGCCCCCCCCACACAAAAGGTGCGGGTGATATCTGAACAATACCCCCGAAATTTTACTCCCATGTCAATGATCAAAGGTTGTCCTGATTGCAGACGGCAATCAGAAGGTTCCGCGTGGGGACGCGCACTGTGGGGCCCCGCGGCCACAATAGGGGGGAAGGAAGGGCCTTCGGCCAATTTATAAGAGAGGGCGATTATTTCGGCGGCAATTTCTCTTTCCCTCACCCCGGCCCTTATCTTGGGCGCAATATGCCGGAGAATGTCTTCGGCCAGCCCAAGGGCCTTTTTAAGGGCCTGAAGCTCTTCGGTAGACTTACATTCTCTAAGCCTCTCTACCAGCTTACCACTAGGCTCGAAGGCCACCGAAGGTAATTCGTTTTTAAGGG
>Ga0256840_1001484_pt1 | contig 21980 bp, 16 predicted proteins | sample 355202metaG_FD_185969 | JGI IMG/M metagenome (GOLD analysis project Ga0256840, IMG submission 185969) | Hydrothermal vent microbial communities from Mid Atlantic Ridge, Atlantic Ocean - 355-202 | ecosystem: Environmental > Aquatic > Marine > Hydrothermal vents | place: Atlantic Ocean: Mid...
CTCTTCTGAAGGCCGCGCTTTCTCAGCCAAAAAGCAAACCGAGTGATATCTTTCCCACCTTTTTGGCTGAGAAAGGGCGGCTACCGCTATCGTGTTATTATGTCAATATATTTATGCGTTTTTTTTTTGTTAAATTTTATTGTTTTTATGCGGATGTAATTTAAGTTAAATCTCAGACTACATCAGCACGAAACTCTAAATTCCAGACAGGTGAGTATACTTATGAATACTATTGATACTATAGCGGTTTGTTCCCGGTCCTTTTCCTTAAATGAAATTTTGCGGCAAGAGCTGCTACAGCGGTATAAGAATGTAACCTTTAACGATGAAGGTACCAAACTTGAAGGTGAGGTTCTGGTTGATTTTCTGCGAGGACATAGCAAGGCTATTACTGCCCTTGAAGTGATAGACGATTCGGTTCTTGCAAAGCTCTCCGGCCTTGGTGTTATAAGTAAGTACGGTGTCGGTCTTGATATGATAGACATGGATGCCATGCGGAACCATGGCGTTAGGTTGGGATGGAAGGGCGGTGTTAACAGGCGTTCGGTTTCTGAGTTGGTCATTTCATTTGCAATTGCCCTGTTACGTCATGTGATGGCGGCTAATAGAGAGGTTCTGTCCGGAATCTGGCGACAGCATATGGGTGGGTACCTTTCCGGTCGAACGGTGGGGATTATAGGTTGTGGGCATATCGGTAAGGATCTTGTTCAAATGCTCCAGCCATTTGGGTGTCCCATCCTTGTAAATGATATTCAGGATTACTCTGATTTTTATGAGCAATATGGTGTTCAAGCGGTTTCCATAGAAGACCTTCTGGCTCAAGCTGATGTCGTGACCCTTCACGTGCCTCTCGATGGTTCCACCCGAAATATTCTTACTGCTGAACGGTTGGCTCTGATGAAAACGGAAGCAATTTTGATAAATGCTGCACGAGGTGGCCTGGTGGACGAAGAAGCTTTAAAAGTAATGCTCAAAGAGGGGCAGCTTGCAGCAGCGGCATTTGATGTTTTTGCTGTTGAGCCCCCTCAGGATACAGAGTTACTTGAATTACCAAACTTCATTGTGACACCGCATATAGGAGGGAGTGCCAGGGAGGCTATACTTGCTATGGGACGGGCCGCCATTGAAGGCCTTGATAACAATAATCCTGTTTGAAATGGTTTGCTGTAAAGAGAACTTATGAAGATTGTTGTGATCAATTCAAATGGCCCCATGGGAAGTTCTGTTGTTGGAGCAATAGTAGAAAAGTTTGGGTATCTCAATGCACCTGTCAGGAATCTTGGATTAAACCGGTGTTTGCTGAGTGGAAGCAATACAGATATGGGTAGCTTTAAGCAGAGTTTCCTGAAAACCTATGTTTTCCAAAGCAGGAAGGTGAAATTAGGGGGGGTAAGTATGGTTGACAGGGATACCGGCCCTTCTCTTGCTGTTATTGATGACTCGAGAATAGAACAGGAGATAGCAACAATAAAACAAAAGGAGTTTGATAATATTGCTGAACTGTATGAAACATTAAGGGATGCGTATGCAAAGGCAATTATATACAAAAAAATCCATTTTGAGAATGGTAAACACATCGAATACACAACATACTTTGATAAGTATCCCACGATAAAATTGTATGATGCGTATATAGCAGAATTTGGTGAAGTTTGTTTTATCCATATGCACCGTGACTTTGTGGGGTGGGTGGAGTCCGTTATGTCGCAGTATTTCTCAGGGAATCGGCGATGGCGTATTATACTGCTTCATGCCTTGCGTAGTCGATACCTTGAGTATGAAGCAAAAACCAAAAACTGCCCGGGATTGCATCTGGATTTTGAATCGCTGTTTACTTCAGAAAAAAAACAGGTTTTTAATAAAATCGCATCATCACTTGGAGAATCTGCCTCCGGTATAGACTGGGAAAGTGAATCGTATGATCTTTATGGAAAGCTGAAAGATTATTCATCAACTTTCACCTTAGCGGATGCGGAAGGAACATACCTCTCTTCCGGTACCCGTTGGTTTGTAAGATATTGCCTGAGAAAAAGAAGAATAACCCGCATACATGATCTGGTTTTTTATCTATTTTGTCTGGTTGATGTCAGTAGGTTTTTAATAAGAAAAAAAGATGGAAACAAACCCAAAATAATATCATGAAGATGTCTTTTTTTCATTACTTTCAATATTTCAAGCGAGAGGCGGGGAGTAAGATTTACCTTTTTATCCTTCTGTCCGTTGTTGCTGCAGGGCTAGATGGATTAGGTATTACAGCTCTTGTCCCCCTTATATCTCTGGATTTTACCGGAGAGGTGAGCAGTGATATGGTCTCGCGTCTGATTTACTGGCTGTTTTCTTTCACTGGTGTTGTGCCTAGTGTCAGGAGCGTTCTTGTTTTTATCCTGATTATATTCTTTGTTAAGTTTCTCTTCAATTTCTCCCAGCTGGTTGTCAGCTCTTACATAACCACATGGCTGGGAGAACATTTGAAACGTAAAAACGCTGTAGCCTACAGCAATATGACCTACAGGTACTACACCACCACCAAAATAGGATTTTTGAATAATCTACTGACCACAGAAGTGGTTACTGTTGTGGGATGTTTTAAAAAACTTGCGCAGGTTGTGGTCTTTTCTTGTAATTTGGTAGCTTATCTTGCTTTCTCTTTTGTGGTTAACTGGCAATTGACAGTTATGGTTCTGATGGTCGGGCTTGTTTTAAATATCACCTATAGAAAAATAAGGAGTGCGGCAGCCAGGATTTCTTACAGTATTACAAAAGTAAACGCCGAAACACAAAGTATACTTATTGAGTTTATCAGTAATTACAAATATCTGAAAGCAACATCCCACGCCTCTCACTATCTTAAACATTTATTCCCTGTGTTACGTAAGAGCAGGATCCTGAATTTTAAGAATAAAGTCTATGATAGTTTTACTATTACCACATTTGATTTTTTTAAAATAGTTGTTCTGGTGGGCTCTTTGGCATTTATGGTTGAATTTAATGATGCCAAAATTACGGAATTGATCGTTCCTCTGGCATTAATAGCGAGAAGCCTTGGGATGATCCTGAGTTTACAGTCTTCCTGGCAGGCATTTGTTAGTAAGTCCGGTAGTATTGTGGTGCTTGAGGAAGCAGAGAAACAACTGAGACTAAATTCAGAGGAGTTGCACGGAGATGTCGTCAAAGCTTTTGAAGGGACTATAAAACTGTCAGCGGTGAGTTACTCTTTCGAACGTGACAAGGTTCTTGATAATATAAATATAAAAATTAAGAAGGGGATGTGTATAGGTCTGGCAGGCCCATCCGGGTCGGGGAAAACTACACTGGTGGATATCCTTGTTGGTTTGTTGGAACCAACTGAAGGGACGGTTGAATTTGATGGAGTGGCGTACTCCAGGTTAAACAAAGAAAGTTTACGATCCCATTTTGGATATGTGACTCAGGATCCTGTCATTTTTAATGACTCAATAGCTAATAACATTACATTCTGGGATAATTGCATCTCATCTGAAAAAAAACTAAGTGAAGCTATAACATTAGCTGGTTGTGCAAGTTTTGTCTCAGTTTTACCTGAAAAAGAACAGGCAATGGTTGGTGATAAAGGGGTGAAACTATCAGGCGGCCAGAGGCAGCGAATTTCAATAGCACGTGAAATATATTCCAATTCTGATATCATAGTTTTTGATGAGGCAACGGCTTCTCTTGATAGTGAGTCTGAACAAATTATTCAGGACAGTATTGAAAAACTTCGGGGAAATAAAACCATGATCATAATTGCCCACAGATTGTCTACCTTGAAAATATGTGACATGATCCATGTAATCGATAAAGGCTCAATAGTTGAGGAAGGTACGTGGGATGAATTGTTATGTTCTGAGACGTTGTTTTCAGAAATGTGTAGAAAGCAGGGGATAATTTCCTAGAAGATCAACTGGTAACTATTGAAAGTACAATGACTGATAAACATATTTTAGTAATTGGGACAGGAAGTGTCGGGAAGAGGCATGCCCGGAATTTACATGAACTCGGTTGTTCAATAAGCTGCGTTGACCCTCGGAATGACAGGCTGACTGAAGCTATAGATCAGGAAGGGATGAAGTTGCTCGGTAGTTATAGCTCTCTTCAGGAAGCGTTAATGCACTCTTCATATGATGGTGCTGTTGTAGCATCACCACCGGTGTACCATGTTCAACAGTCTGTTGAATGCTTGAGAAAAAATATACCTGTCTTGTTGGAAAAACCCGTTGCTCCCAATCTACAAGATGCCGAGTTGCTCGAAGCTGAGGTTAAGGATTCAGATGCTCAGTTGTTACTTGGCTATACCTGGCGTTGGTGGCCCTCTTTGTTGAGAATAAAGGAAATGCTTGACAGAGGTGTTGTGGGGAAATTACTACATGTCACCTATGTAATGTCTGCACACTTGGCCGATTGGCATCCCTGGGAACGGTACCAGGATTTTTTTATGTCCAATCAGGAGCAGGGGGGAGGAGCTCTTTTAGATGAAAGTCATTGGATTGATCAGATGTTATGGGTTCTTGGGGGGGGGCCTCTGGAAGTAATGGGTAGAGTTGAAAAGATAAGCAGTCTTCAAATCAGTTCAGATGACAATGTTGATATTCTCGCTACATACTCAAATAATATACGAGTATCTCTTCACTTGGATCTTTTTGGACGCCCCCATGAAAAATCTATTAAATTCGTTGGGGAAGAAGGGACCATAGTATGGAAAGTGGACGAAATTCTTGTTGGTAAATCCATGGATGATGAATGGGAAAAAGAAAGTTTTTCATCAGATCGTAATGATATGTTCATGTCTGTTGCCCAAGAATTTTTGGCTATTGTAAATGGTGATACTCTTCCCAGCTGCACCATTCATGATGGTGTTCAAGTTTTAAGAATAATCGAAGCGGTACGTCGGAGCAGTGCAACGGGCGCAACAGTCAAGTTGAGGCCAATGTGATGGATCTGGATTCGATAAATATACTGGCAGTTGTACCAGCTCGTGGGGGGAGTAAGGGGATACCCAAAAAGAACCTCTGTAAGGTTGGAGGAATTTCACTTATAGGGCATGTTGGAAAGGTTATTCAACAGTTACCATGGATCAATAAGACAGTTATTTCTACAGATGATCTGAACATGGCAAAAGAAGGTTTGTTGTATGGCATAGATGCACCCTTCCTAAGGCCTGACGAATTAAGTTCAGATAGTGCAACTGGTGTGGACACATGGAGACATGCATTTATGGAAGCTGAAAAGTATTACAATATGTGTTTTGATGTTTCGATCTACCTGGAGCCAACAAGTCCTTCTAGAATAGCAGAAGATGTCGAACGAACCGTGTTGATGTTGGCAGATAATAAAAATAAAGCTGCTGCAACAGTTAGCAGGACCCCGGGTTCCTATACACCTCACAAAACTTTAACCATAAATGAGAATGGTCAAGTTGGTTTTTATTTGAAAGAAGGAAAAAAATTCAGTATTCGTCAGAATATTCCTTCGTATTATCATAGGAATGGCATCTGTTATGCCATAACCCGCGAGGCTCTTTTAGAACGTGATTGTATTTTAAGTGAAAATTGTGCTGCTGTCGTAATAGATAGACAGGTTGTCAATATTGATGAGCCTTATGATTTGGAGTATGCACGATTTCTTTTCAGTAATACAAGTTAATTTAACTATCTGTTAATATATGAAATTTGAGAGGATTGAAAGTGACGAACACCCATATAAGTGGTGTTTTGTTGAAATCTTATCGAAGAAGGATGGACGATTCTGGTCTATATAGTTTCTTTAATAAGATTTAGAAGATTTTGTATGTGGTGTTTTTTATAGGGTCCTCCATCTTTGTTATTTCGCCGTGTCGATGAAAACACTTGTTTCCTTCTATATATGAACCATATATACAGTAAAATTAATTCTCGTTTACAGTTTCTGTTACAATGGACACTGAACAAACTGTTTTATAAATTTGTTGATTGTGGCTTTTTTAGATTGTCGGCAATTGTGTTGGCTATGCTTACAAAAACAGTCAACCATAAAAGAGAAGCTAAGAGAATACTTTGTATAGGAAGTCTTGCTTCTTTACATGATATATCTGCCCTTATTGAGAAGAGCAATATCCATCAATATCTTTACCTTAAAAGGTTCTACTTTGGTTATATTTTAAAGAAATATGTTGATGTCTCAGAAATGACAGCAGATAACTACCATATCTCTAAGTTGTATGAAAAACCAAGAGAAAAAGTATTTAAACAGTTGTCTGTTTTATTTCCTGTTTTAAAGAGGATATTGCAGTTTGATGCAATAATGACCAGTAATTTTGGATATACAGAACAACAGGAATTTATTGCTGTTGCTAGAAAAAATGGAACGCCAGTTGTTGTATTGTATAAAGAAGGACTTGGGAATAGACGAACCTTGACTGCAATGGCGAAAAGTTATAAGCACCGTGTGAGCCAGTGTGATCTGTTCCTCTGTTATAATGAAAACATTAAGAATGCATTGTTGAAGCATAATGTTGAAGGATTGAACAATAATAACGTAGTCGTTACAGGTTTTCCACGACTGGATTTATATACTGTTCAGGTTCCCCAAGAGTCTTTAAAACAATTGACATTCTTTTCATTTATAGCAGAAGATAAATTTAGTTATATTGTTGATGACGATGGCGTTCTTTCGTTAATAAGAAAGAAAAATATTTTGTTTCATGAAGCTGTGATAAGATTTGCGATTGAACACCCTGAATACAAAGTAGTTATTAAAACAAAGATGTCCGAGCGTGACTTACTATATGCTGAAGAAATAAAGGAAAATTATTTAAGAGATGTGGGATCCCCTAGTAATTTACTGATAACGAATGAAGGAAATGCTATGGATTATATCATTCAATCTCATATAGTCCTAGGGGCGAACTCTACAGTTTTGATTGAAGCCTTAGTCGCTGATAGGGTTGTAGTATCGTTAAGCTTCAGTGAGTTTTTTGATGATTCGTCATGGGATCTCTTTGAGGGATATGAACACTTATTGACCTATATATCTTCCTATGAGGAGCTACTTGGAGTTATAAATAATAAGCATAGAAATCTTGTATACGATAAAAAGGCTCTAGATCCTCTTTTTAAGAATTTTATTTACAGTGCAGACGCTATGGCATCAGTAAGGGTTGAAAAAGCTGTTTCTCAATTACTCCATTGAACTTTATTTTGTAATTATGGGATTTAGTATGAATTTTTCTGGGGATTCCTTTAAGGGAAAGCTTAATGTTCTGCTGTTTTCCTGCATTTGTCACCGGAAGTGAGATGAAACTGCTATATCTTGCCAAAACAGCTATTCCAGCACGTACTGCAAACTCTCTCCATGTAATGAAGATGTGTCAGGCCTTTGCTAATAATGGTCATGATGTGTGGCTTAATGTGTTGAGTGAAAAACAAGCTGATTCAGTAGCCTCTCCCGATGTTTTTCAGTTCTACAACGTTGATACTTGTTTTCGTATCGTTGCAACCCGTCTTTTTCCTGACAATGGTAATAAACTGCGATTTCTTTTGTCTCATTTTCTGGTAATTCCATATCTTATCAGGACATTAAGGGAAGTTAAGCCAGATTTAGTCTATGGTCGTGACATCTTTAGTTGCTATGTTGCTGCATGTTTTGGGTATAATGTTATTGCTGAATCCCATTTCCCTTTGTGGCATGGTAAGGTAGCAGCTTTCGCATTTAAAGGTTTACAAAAAAAAGCTACTTTTAAAAAATTAATTGTTATTTCAGAGGCCTTGAGAAGAGTATATCTCGATTATTACTCTGGACTTTCCCCTGAACATGTACTGGTAGCTCACGATGGGTCTGATCCCGTTGATGGTGACGGTGTTGTTGAAAAAAAGTTTTGTGAAGCTTCAGATAGATTACAGGTCGGTTACGTGGGACATCTCTATAAGGGAAAAGGTGTTGAAGTTATTGCCGCCATTGCACCTCAAATGCACAATGTAGATTTTCATATTATCGGTGGTCTCGATGAGGATATCAAAAACTGGAAACAGCGAATTACCACAGATAATGTTACGTTTCACGGTTTTGTTCAGCAAGGGGAACTTCCTGCCTATATTAGCGGTCTTGATGTATGTCTTTTGCCCAATCAATACAAAGTCCTGGCCCATGGTGCTGATCCTGCAAAGATTACCAAGAATATTTCTCTGTTCACTTCACCGCTGAAAATGTTTGAATACATGGCATATGGAAAGGCAATTATTGCATCAGATCTGCCTGTACTGCGAGAGGTGTTGAATGGTGATATTGCCATATTAGTGAAACCTGATGATTATCATGGCTGGATTGACGCCATAAACAGTCTTCAGGATGAAAACTTGCGTACTACTCTGGGTAATACTGCCCGGGAGGTGTTTCTCAAAAAATACACCTGGCAGAAAAGGGCAGAATCTGTACTTGTTGCGTAGTGGTGCATTGCACACTATAAGTAAGGTATGGAGAATCATAGCAGTGTAGAAAGTCCTGGAAAGAAAACTATCCTTTTTATTATCGGAGGATTAGGTATTGGAGGGAAAGAGCGGCAACTTGTTGAGTTGATCCATGGATTGCCACAGGAACGTTACAGATGCCACCTGCTGGTAAAAAAACATGATGCTTATTATTTAAGCAAGATTTCCGGACAGTTGTCATCATTTTGTTCTCTTGATCGTGACAGTTTCCGTCTGTTTGATTTTGTAACCATTGCCCGTCATATCACCAGGATTAAGCCCGATGTGGTCTGCAGCTGGGTTAATATAGCCAGCCATTTTTCTTTGCTGGCCAAGTGCTTCACCAGACATCCCTATCAACTGATCAACTGCTGTATTCGTAATGCGCCGGTTCGGTTACCTCCTGCGCTCAAATTTGAGCGACTCATGTATTCGGTGTATGGCACTGTTGTCGCCAATTCCAAAGCGGGGCTGGCTGCCTATGGCCAGGAAGGCAGGAAAGGTCGATATGTCCTCTACAATGGTTTTGATCTCGGTCGTGTGCCCGCGTGTAATAGATCGGAAGCCAGGAAGAAGCTTGGGTTGGATGATAAACAGTTTCTTGTTGTCATGGTTGCAAGCCTGTCAAAATTAAAAGATCATAAGACCTTGCTGAAGGCTGCTGTTATCTGTAAAGAACAGTCGGAAAAAATCCATTTTCTTTTGGTGGGTGACGGGACTGAACGGGAGGGACTTGAGGTGTGGTGTCAAAAGAATAAACTTGGCTCAACCGTTTCCTTTCTTGGCAGGAGAAATGACGTTGAACTTTTTTTTAAGGCATCGGATATTTCGGTCCTATCCTCTACTGCCTGGTTTGGTGAAGGAATATCTAATTCTATACTGGAGTCCATGGCATGTGGAACCCCGGTCATTGCTTCTGATTCGCCAGGTACCAGAGAGGTGATCGAAGATGGGAAAAATGGATTTTTATTTCCGGGAGGAGACCACAGGGATCTTGCCGGAAAAATACTGCATCTTGAAACAGATACAGGAATCAGAGAGTGTTTTATTCAATCAAGCAAGGTAACTATTAGACAAAAGTTTAGTATTTCATCTATGATAGATTCTTTTGATAGCATTGTGGCGAGTTGTGATAGGTCTTAAGCCCAAGTTGAATATCATGTTCGTTCTGTACCATGATTTCAGTACAGCAAGTGCAATACATGTTCACAATCTTGCAAATGCGCTGTCCCGTTACGGTCACAGATGTTCTGTGGCGATTCGCTTGAATAAACCTTCTGTTGAACAGTATATGGATGATGCTGCGTTATATTCAATATATGATTTTTCAGAGATATTAAATGATGGAATTGTCTTTTCAGGTAAAAGGCGGATTGATATCATTCATGCCTGGACGCCGCGGGAACTTGTGCGGATATTTTGTCTCAAGCTTCAGGAAAAATATCCAGGAAGTAGAATTGTAGTACACCTTGAAGATAATGAGGAAATAGTTGTAGAGACATATGCAGGTACCCCTTATGAAGAATTGCTTTCATTGCCGGATGCTGACATCCAGTCAAAAATTCCCGATGTTTTATCTTATCCCGGAAAGTATGAAGAATTTCTGACTGCTGCTGATGGTGTTACGGTGATAACGAAAGAGCTGCTTGACTTTGTTCCAGCTGAAAAGAAGTGGCATCTTTTGTGGCCAGTTATTGATTTAAAGAGATTCAATCCCAGGATTGATGGCAGGGCTGTGAGGAAAGACCTGGGGATTTCTTCTGATGAATTTGTTTTGTGTTATATTGGCAGTGTTCATGCTGTCAATGGCCCTGAGGTGCGCAGTCTGTATGAGGCAGTAGCACTTTCCAACAATCGGGGTGCAAAGACTACTCTGTTGCGAACGGGCAGGGATACTGTTGATTTTCTGGGGAAATATGATTCTGAGCTGAAAAAAAATGTGCTTGAGCTGGGATTTGTTGATATGAATAAGGTGCCTGGTTTAATGGCAGCAGCCGATTTACTGGTGCAACCTGGTTGTGCTGACAGATTTAACCGATATCGTCTGCCGTCAAAAATCCCGGAATTTCTTGCATCGGGAAAACCTGTTGCAGCTCCTGCTGCCAATATTGGACTAATATTAGACAATGAGAGTCAGGCAATTATACTACAGCGAGGAGACAGTGATGAAATTGCTGATCTTATCTGTAGCATTCGAAATAATCGCCCTCTGCAGAAGCGTTTGGCAAAGGGTGGAAGGGCATTTGCGAAAAAGAACTTTTCCAGAAAAAAAATTGTGGGTGAGTTAGTTTTATTTTACAGGGGCCTTTCCCGGGAATCCTGAATATATGCTGCACAAACTGAAAAGAATCCTGCTTGCTCTGCGTTACTATCTGTTGTGCAGGGATTATCGGACAATTCTGAACTCCGGCCTTTTTGATGCCAAATATTACAGGGGGTGTGTACCAGGCCTGCAGAATAGTGATAAAAGTTCACTTATCCACTATGTGGATTTTGGAGTACATGAGGGGAAGAGTCCTTCTCCACTCTTTGACCCTGATTTTTACAGGGAGAAGTATAATATTATTCCGCCTGAAGATCCTTTCATTCATTATCTGACCGTTGGCATGGCAACCAATAACCTGCCTTGTGAATGGTTTGATCCAAAGTTCTATCAGCTGCAATATGGTGGAACAGAAGGGACCAGGTCTCCATTGGAACAGTATCTGGAGAGTGGTCGGCAGCAGGGGGCGTATCCAAATCATGATATTTTTTCCCTTGTAAGAAAACCTGTTGTGTCCGTTATTGTTCCGGTATACAACGTTTCATCCTTTCACTTAAATAACTGTATTCAATCCGTTGTGAATCAGTCTTACCCTCATTGGGAACTCTGTATGGTGGATGATTGCAGTACCATGGAGCATATTCGGCCACTTCTACAGCAGTGGGCATCAAAAGACAGCAGGATCAGGGTGAGTTTCCTGGAAAAGAACAGTGGAATTTCTGCGGCAAGTAATGCAGCGGTTAGGCTTGCAGGTGGCGAATTTTTCGGTTTTCTTGATAATGATGATGAACTGGCTGTGGAATGTCTGTCCAAAATAGTAGCAGTCATAAATGAGAAGAAAGCTGATCTCTACTACACTGACGAAGATCTGATTGGTGAAGACGGGCGTCAGTTCAGCGTGTTTCGTAAACCTGATTCCAACCCTGAACTGCTTTTGTGTCATAATTACATAACCCACTTTGTTGTTGTTGAGGCAACTTTGTTTAGAAAAACTGGAGGTTTTGATTCGGCGAAAGATGGGGCACAGGATTATGATCTGCTGTTGAAAATGACTGAGTTGGCAGAAAAAGTGGTTCATGTGCCAGAAGTGCTTTACCACTGGCGAGCCTCCGAATCATCCACTTCGGTGAACCATGATCAGAAAAGTTATGCCCATGAAGCTGGTAGGAATGCTGTAAAAGATGCTCTTGAACGTCGAAACAAGGCGGCGTTGGTGGAATCTGGACAATGGAAGTTTTTTTATAACGTAACAAAAGAGTTTTCCAGTGATCCTCCAGTTGCTGTGGTGATTCTTTGGCGTGAAAATATTGATCTATCCAAGTGGCTGTTGAAGCTCATCAGTCTCACATCATACCCCTCTGTAAACTATTATCTCATAACTGACCTTTCCTTGCAGAATCATTCGATCGTTGTATACCCTGATACTGTTCACGTCCTGAAAATGGATATGAACAAATCAGATGCATGTTTGTATAATGAGGTCGTTAGCAAGTTAGAGTGTGACTACGTTGTCTTTCTGGGTGCAGAGATAAGCATGAAAACAGCTGACTGGCTGCAGGCTCTCCTTGGGCACTGTATGGAGAGTGACGTTGCCGTTGCTGGAGGGACCGTAACTGGGAGTAATGGTCATACTGCGCTGACAACCCTGCCAGATCTGAGGGATACCTCCAGTGTCTACTATTCAATATTTGTACAGGAATGTTCACGACATATGAATGGATTGCATTGTGTCCAGAATGTCTGCGCGCTCTCATGGAGGCTTCTTATGACGGAGCGAAGTATCTTCCTGGATCATGGTGGATTTGATGAAGAACATTTTCCAGACCTGTTTGCGGACAGCGACTATTGTTTGCGACTGAGAGAGGCCGGCTATGCTGTAGTGTTTTCTCCTTTTGCTGCGGGTGAAACTGCCAGAACGATACTTTTCCAAGATAAGGAAGTGGACGATGCGACTGGTGCCAAGGCACTCTTTCAGCAAAGGTGGCGGAGTTTTCTATTGGCGGGTGATCCGTTTTACAATCGTGGTATTCTAAAAGATGCAGGCATTGATTTGTCTGAATTTCTGGTATGGTATGCTGGTGAATGATGAGTTCTATGGAAAACTTGTGGATTTTACAGCTTTACAGTATTGTGTCTAGCAGTTAGGAGACACTATATCCATTTTTCATGGGTTTGATTTATTTTATTGGCGAAATTTGCGCAATGGGACTTGTCAGGTCATGTCAGCAGGGTGTGTATTGACTGCTGGAGGACTTTAAAGTCATTTTCACAGAGCACTACGCTGTAAACCGTGTTTCTAACGTTAAAGTAAACCTTCCTGTTTTTAAACCTGTTGTCTGCAGTTGGAGAAGTTCCTGTATTTTGTACTGCAGGTTGCTTGTCAACACTGTTGACAGTCATTTAACCTGACTTGTTATTGTGAAAGTTTCTGTCGTTATTCCTGCATATAATCATGAGAAGTTCATAGGAGCTGCCATAGACAGTGTTCTCAATCAGAGCCTACAGGACTTTGAGTTGATCATTGTTGACGATGGTTCCACAGATGCTACAGCTGCTGTTATAAAAAGTTACTCAGATCCAAGAATTCACTATTTTTACCAGACAAATCAGGATGCCTTTAACACTATTAATCGTGGTATGGTGCTGGCAAAAGGCAGGTTTATTGCTATCCTGAATTCTGATGATATTTATGCCACGGATCGCTTACGGAGGCTTGTCGAGTATCAGAAAGAAACTGAGGCACAGTGTCTCTTCACGGACGTTATTCCTATTTCAGATGCTGGCGCTGAATTCACTGACCCTGATTTTGGCTGGAATGTCTGGCATAGAAAAAATCGTGATTTCTATCAGCAAGCGGAGGATCTCTATGCAGCGTTCTTAAAGGGAAATTTCATGGTTACTACCTCAAATCTCTTTATGACCCGTGAGGCTGTAGAGAAGGTGGGTAACTTCTGCTCCCTGCGCTATCTTCACGACTATGACTTTATTTTCAGGATGATGCTGGAATTTCCTGATGGTGTGCATTATCTGAGTGCAGAAAAACTACTTTATTACCGGATCCACGATGGAAATACCCTTGGTGAAGCGGCGATCGCGGGAAGGGAGCAGGACCAGAAATTGATTCGTAAGTATATGCTGATGAAAGTGGACGGTGAGACCAAAAAGTATGTTCGGGCTGGTTCTGACCGCATGGTTGAACTGCAGCAGGAGCTGAATGATGTGTTGGGCACCCTGTCACGGGACAGCGTGGGGATAAGGAATTCACTTACCAGCCTGCTTCTCGCCTGCAAAAGAAAAATTATAAAATAACAGATAACCAGATTATCATCCCTGCTGATCGCTATTTGATTTCATGAGCGTTTTTGATGATGCAGCTTGGTTATTTGAATTACGATGATTGGAAGCTCGATGAATACACTTATTAAAACGGTTGATGTCTTTGAAGTTGTGACATCTGATAATTACAATGAAGAACGATATCTCGAGGAGAATCCGGATATCAGAAGGGCGGTGAAAGCAGGTGATCTGAAGTCGGGATGGCAGCATTTTAAACGACACGGACAGAAAGAACATCGTAAACAGAAGACCAGGGAGCACCGAGATGCTGTTCTGATGATTCGAGAAGAGAAGGCTGCACGGATCAGGAAAATTCTCAAATCCGGTGTCGACATTGAAGAGATAGATGATTTCGTTTTTGATTACATGGGTACAGAGAGAAAGAAGTTATTTGATTTTGATGAAACAGAAAAGGTTTCCTCTTTCTTCTATGACGAAGTACCTTTGGGGATTATTAACAGTCTTCCCGATGGCCTCATCCTTGACTGTGGTGCCGGGTTCAGGACGGTATACTACGAGAATGTGGTGAATTATGAAATAGCACCATATCTGACTACTGACGTTCTCGGCTTTGCAGAGGATCTTCCTTTCGAAGATAATAGTTTTGATGCGGTTTTTTCTTTTGCGGTTCTTGAGCATGTGAAATTACCGTTTGAGGCGGCTAAAGAGATGGTAAGAGTACTGAAACCCGGTGGAAAAATGGCTGTATGTGCAGCTTTCCTACAGCCCTTACATGGCTATCCTCATCATTATTTCAATATGACAGGAAAGGGCTTGAAGGTACTTTTTGAAGATGTATTGAATATAGAAAAACAGTTTGTTAACGATGGTACCGGGCCTATCAGTTCGTTAACCTGGTTTCTCAGGCAGTGGGTCGAAGGGTTGCCTGAAAATGAAAAAAAGAGGTTTTTGAAAACAAAGGTTGGCGACCTGCTGGGGCAACCTCACGAATATCTGGAACAGGGATATGTCAAACATCTGTCACTAGACAAGCAGTTTGAACTTGCAAGTGCCACATTGCTGGTGGGTACTAAACCATAAACCATGATTTTTCTCAGGCCAACCATCGAGTATTGTGTGAGGGGTGAATGAAAATCCTTAAGTATTATTCTTTGTTCTCCCTTATTTCAAAAGGAAAAGAAATAGCTAAAGGTGTTGATACTGTTAGTTTCGATCTTTTTGATACTCTTCTTATTCGCAGGATTCATGATCCTGATTTAATAAAGCTGCCAGTGGCACGTTACGTTTCCAATTTGGCAAAACAGAGGGGCTTACACTGGACGGCGACACAGGTGCAGGATCTTCGCGACACCATAGAGGCTCGTCACAGGCTGGAAACTGGAAAAAGGTTTGATGATTTTGAGGCCTGTTATCCCAGCTATATGAAAGAGATGCTGGCTGAGATTTTCTCAGATGAGGCAACTGATACGCTTTATGACAGCGTAGCAGATTATGAAGTGGCCGTAGAGAATTCCATGCTTGTTCCCCGTGGTGAATTGATAGACTGGTTGAGTGAGTTGCGTGAGCAGAACAAGACGATACTTGTCGTGTCGGATATTTATCTTCCGGCTGAGTATCTGAAACGTTTTGTACAACATGCCGGTTTTTACCATCTCGTGGATGATATAATCTCTTCTGCGGATACTTTTCTTGCTAAGGCCTCCGGCAAGGCCTTTCCCCTGATTCAGAAGAAGTATAATATTGATGTGAAACGCTGGTTGCATGTGGGGGATAATCCCATATCCGACGGCCTTCGGCCTCTGGAATTTGGAGTTCAAGCACTTGTATTGCATGATGCGGAGGAAGGACGACGCAAATCCATTATTAAACGAATGGTAAATTACAGTGCCGGACGACCGTTTTGGCGTGGCAGGGCGTTACAGCAGCTGATGCAACCCCTCGAATACGAAAATGTTGAACGTGATGATTTGTATATTGAGGGTTATAGTTTTCTGGGGCCGCTACTCGGTGCCTTTGTTCAGAGCATCGCTGAAGAGAGCGTAAAAAGAAGTATTGGCAAAATTTTCTTTATGTCACGGGAAGGGTGGACTTTCAAGAAATATTGGGAACATTCCATTCCTCATCTCTTTCCGGAGGGCAATCTACCTGCTACAGAGTACCTTTATGTGAGTCGTATGGCCCTGGCCGGTGCCAGTTGTGCCTATACTGGATTGACCCAAACCAAGGCCGATATTGTTTTTCTCCCACGTGGAAATTCAGACTTCCTGGATGTTTGCAGGGTGTTCTCTCTTGACCCGGGGCCTTTTGTCACCCATCTTGCCCGTTATAAACTCTCTGAAACGACTACCCTGAGTCATCTTCATACAGGTTATGAGCAGAAAAACAGTGAACAGTTTCGTGAACTTATTCAAGACGAAGGGTTCCAGAATGAGATTAAACGCCAGACACGTCCGGCCAACGATGCACTGCAGCTTTACCTCGAAGAGCTAGGTTTTTTTGACCATTCCGATGTAGCCCTTGTTGATATCGGCTGGTTAGGAACTATACAGCGCTTTTTTTATGACGCCATAGCCCATAGGAATGATGCACCAGTCTGTCATGGCCTTCTTTTTGGGGCAACTCGGGGAATTCCCTTTCCTACCACTTCGAAAAATTCCATCGAAGGCATTATGTACGATAAGGATCGTTTTGATTTCGCAGCATCGGCAATACTCTATGCAAGGGATCTTTTTGAAGAGGCCTGCCGTGCTCCGCATCCGACACTGAATGGTTATGGAATGAAAGAAAATGGTGACTATGAGTTGATTTTCAGAAGGACAGATGATGCCATAGGGCAGGCTGAAAAACTACAGGATGAGAATTACGTCGCACTGCAACAGGGGGTTTTTGAGGCGGCACCTGCTTATGCAGCAGCTTCAGCATTACTTGGATATTCAATAAAAGACTACAGACCATGGTTGAATTATCTACTGGTGAGTAAACTCGCCTTTCCGAAAACCCGAGAAGTAATAAATATCAGACACAGGCACCACCTCGATGATTTTCATGGGGCAAAGATTGTGTCTAAGTCTTCCGACAGAATTTCAGATGGCATCTGGGATCTTCCTGTCTTTGCATTACGATTCAGTCCTTTTGTGAAACTTCGTAGATTTCTTCGACACATGAAGGAAAGATTAAATGAATAGGGGGGACCATGGCCAACAAAATTATGACATCTGGGTTTGATTTACAATCAAACCCTTTGCGGCGGGTGATTGGGCACTATCTATTGAGTCGCGTAATACCTCTTGGGTGTTATCAGAGGGGAGGTGGAATCAAATGTCTTGTTGTTTTGAGTGTAACTGTCTATTTTGGCCGACCCCTTTTCTGGTTTGCGACCAGATGTGACAGGACCATGTCGAGGTTACAGAGAATTAGGGCAAAGCTCCCTTTGGTGTAATGTGTCTTTTTTCATATCCGTAGGTGAAGAATGAAATTTCTCAGTTTTCTTATAAAATGGAGGCAGCCACTGTTATTGGGTCTTCTATTATCATTTTTATATGTTCATTTTTTCGAGAACAGAGCTACGGTTGAACTCGAGATCCAGGTTCCCCAGAAAACATGGTTTAATATTTACTGGACAGCAGATGGTGAAGGCTACAGTGAATGGAGAAATGCTAGGGTTCGGGTGTATCCGGAACAAAAACACTACCGTTTTTACCTGACAGATATTCGCAAAATTGAAAAACTGCGTATTGATACTCATATGTTTGCAGGAGAGATAGTATTAAAAAAACTGCTGATTGTTCAGCGTGGACAACAGGCCCTTGAGTGTATCTCGGCAGCAGGAACATTGCAGCCAATGTTTCATGTTGACTCGCTGCAGTGGCAAGATGATGGGCTCCATGTTGTTTCAACTGGAAATGATCCTCAGTTGGAATGCACTGTAACTCTCCAGGATGGCGTCTCGGAAAACTGGTTACTGATTAGTCGTATCATTGCAATTTTTTCCTTCACCCTCTTTTTTTTCACCTTCAGCAGAAACTTTCATCGGGAAGAAAAGTTTATTCCCCTCTTTTTCATCACTGTTATCACCTTGGTGGTTGTTATGGCTGCGATCACCAGGGAGAATGTACATCCGGATGAATATGTACATCTTGCAGCTGCAGAATACTACGAAAACAGTGTTTTACCTCCCAAGGTGGACGATCCAGACATACGAGATACCTTCTCAGTTTACGGTGTCTCACGCCTGAATAATTATGAACTGCCTTACTTTTTCATCGGCAAGTTTTCAGTCTTGGTGCAATCGTTTCACCTTCCCGAGTATTTTAGTCTACGGCTGTTCAATGTCCTGCTTTTTGCAATACTTCTTCTTTATATCCTGAAAAATCCTGCAACTAGAATAATAACTGCACCGCTGCTGATTTCGCCACAGATATGGTATGTCTTCAGTTATTGTAACTCTGATGCATTTGGTATAGTGATCTCTTTTCTGGTTGCCAGTCAGTTTGTTTTGCCAGGTTCTTTGTTGAATTCCTACCTCATGGCAGAGTTTTCGGAGAAACGAAAACTTCCTCTATTGCTGCTTGGATGTCTAGTTGGGGCTCTCTTTCTCTTGAAAAAAAATTACTTGTTTTTCACAATGTTTATTGCCGGGTATGGATTGTGGAAAATGATATTCCTGGTGGAGCTAGGCAAAAGACGCCTGTATTGCAAGAGGATGTTTGTCCTTGGCTGTCTGGGCTTGAGTATAGCTGGGCTTAGGATAGGGACTGGTTATGCCGTAAATGGAATGGATGTCTCGGCCAGAAAGGCTGTTGTTCAGGAACAACTTGCAGACTATGCGTACAAACCTTCAACGCCCTTGGAAGATAAACACCCATTTCTGTATCGCAAGGCCCGTGGGGACAGCCTGGAAAAAATTGTTGTGGTAGATCGATGGTTTGAAAAAACGTTTCGAAGTGCCTTTGGTGTGTATGGATACTTCACTGTCAGTGGCGTTGATATATATTACAGCATGGAACGTATTGCTGGGGGAGCACTGTTTCTGCTACTGTGTATTGCTCTGCTTTTCCGGGGCGGTCCTGCCGGTATAGTTCTGTTTGCACTGTTTGTTGCCTGTGGTGGAGCACTGATAGGAGCGTCTCTGTATCACTCTTGGACTATGGATTACCAGACTCAGGGACGATATCTGTTTCCTCTAATACCTATGTTTTGTGTTCTTTTATACCACGCTCGTTCACTGATGGCTGGGAGTTTATATAAAATACTTTTTACAAGTCTCTTCATGCTGTCTGTATACTCGTTTGTGTTTGTTGCTTTGCTAAAGTTGCCCAAGGTAGTGTAACTATAATCTTAACTATAATTGTACTGTTTTTCAGTAGGAAATTGAATGTCTGAGAATAAAAAAATGTCTTTTCGTATGCTGGCTTATGTTGCCATTATAGCCCTGTCCACCCTGTTCTATGAATTGTCGCTAATACGTATCCTTGATATTCTCTGGTATCCCCATTTTGCCTATATGGTGATTACCCTGGCTTTATTGGGGTTTGGTATTTCCGGTGTTGTAACTTCGGTATTATCTGAACAGAAGGTGTTGTTTGCCAGGAGAACCCTAGTTTTTCTTACTGTGCTGCTGGCTTTCTCTTACGGGGGGATGTTTTTCTTTCTGAACCGCTTTCACATTGACTTTATCAAATTCAGCAGTGTCGCTTACCTGGGTGCAAAGGTTCTTCTTGTCTTTTCAGGGCTGGTAACTCCATTTTTCCTCAGTGGTCTTATCTTGTCGATACTTTTCACAAAACATTCTGACAAGTTCGGAAAGATTTACTTCTGGGATCTTGTTGGGGCGTCAATAGGATGTCTGCTGGTTCCCGTGCTTATCCCTTCAGTTGGTGGGCCCGGTATGCTGTTTATTGCATCGGTCATGGCCCTGGTTGCGGTCAGTTTTATCTGTCGTTCAAAGGCACTCATTAGCATGGCACTCGTTGCTGCTTTTGGAATCACAGGTTTTCTTGTGTCACGAGGGGATAATTATCTGGAGATCGCATTCCATATGGACAAGCGTGGTTTCAGGTCTTTGCAGGGTGGTAAGATACTCACCAGATGGGATCCGATTTCCAGAGTTGATCTCATCCAGTACCGCAAAGAATTTATCTGGATTGCTTATGATGGTGGGACTCAAACCAGCTATTTCTATGATTTTGATGGTGACTACGGAAAGTTACGTAAATCTCTTCCTGCAGAGGCAAAGGAGCAGTTTTGGGATAAGTTTGTGTTTGCCTCCCACTGGTTGAAAGAGGGAACTGACCCTATTGTCCTTGTTATTGGAGCTGCTGGGGGACAGGAGACTAAAGGGGCGTTAACTTTTGGTGCAAAAGAGGTTGATGCTGTTGAAATGGTGGGAACAGTATTGGAACTTGGCAAAGAAAAGTATGCCATTGAGCCATATCGCAATAGCCGTGTTACCCCGGTGAGGGGGGAGGGCCGCAGTTTCCTGAGAGCCTCTGGCAAAAAGTATGATATTATACAGATTATGTCCAATCACACCTCAGCTAGTATTGCCTCAGGATCTGGTGCGGTTTCTCCTAATTATCTTCAAACTACAGACGCTTATAAGGAATATTATTCCAGCCTCTCGGAGAATGGGGTACTGCATATAAATCACCATATTTATCCCAAAATGGTATTAACAGCGGCCCGTGCCTGGAAGGAATCTGGGAGGAAGGATTTCTCCAGATATGTCCTTCTTTACTATGCTGATCGATGGTATAATCTCCCAACATTACTTATTAAGATGCAACCATGGACGAAAGTAGAAATTTCCAGGGTTCGGGCTTTGATGGATGGAGATGGGTTTAAGTTAGTGCATAATCCCCTCGACCCTTCATCATCGAAACTGCAAAAAGAATTTTTTACAGGAAGCCTTCCGGATGAGCTGATCGAAAAAATCCCTTATCGCATTAATGTGCCAACAGATGATAAGCCATTTTTTAATCATATGAGAAAGCGTCTGGCGCCAGTTTCTTACAAAGAACCCTATGTCGACATGTCTGTTAAGCAGCTTTTGAACAAGTCGATTAAGCATGGTATTCCCATGGATATCATTCATCTGGTGGTGTCAGCGGGTTCTGCACTTGTGATTGCCATTGTCTGTCTTTTTGGACCGCTGTTGTTTTCAAAAGTTGGCCGGGCACACTGGGATGGGAAAGGAGCATTTATTGCCTATTTCGCTTGTCTGGGGGGGGCATTTATTTCCATAGAGTTAATTTTTGTCCAACTTTTTCACAAACTGGTTGGCTTTCCATTATACACCTATGTGACAGTTGTATTTGCCTTTCTGATCTCTGCTGGCGTGGGAAGTTATGTTACCGACCTAACACGGTTGCACATGAAGAAACTGCTCAGATATCTACCATATGTCGCAATACCTGTTTATGGAACAGCCCTGTTGTTGTTTAAAGATCCATTGCTTGATTATTTTCTTCAATGGTCAGCGATAATGAGAATGTTTGCAGCCTTTATACTGATCGCACCGCTTGGGTTTTTTATGGGAATGCCATTTGCCTTAGGAATAGCCGGATCATATAAAAACGGTAAGGGCGCTGTGGGCTGGGCTTGGGCCATTAACGGCCTCTTTACGGTTCTCGGTGGGGTGTGCAGTATTGTCCTCGCAATTTACATCGGTTTTTTTCAGACACTACTCTTGGCATTTCTGGTTTACCTTCTGGCCGGGGCACTATTGCCCCGTTTTGCACGAAACTAAGAATAGGTTTGTTAAACATGATGGACTCGAAAAAAATTCAGATGCACCCACAAGAGTACTTCCTGCGTGCTCGCGGTTAGTTTTTTGTTTAGATAACGTATAATAATTTTCGCACATTTGAGAATAAATGGTGGTCTCTGTTATGGTAAATTTGGCAATCGACCAAAATAACCAAAACCACAACAAGGGAGACCCACCATGAACAATGAATATAGCA
>Ga0256840_1001485_pt1 | contig 21949 bp, 19 predicted proteins | sample 355202metaG_FD_185969 | JGI IMG/M metagenome (GOLD analysis project Ga0256840, IMG submission 185969) | Hydrothermal vent microbial communities from Mid Atlantic Ridge, Atlantic Ocean - 355-202 | ecosystem: Environmental > Aquatic > Marine > Hydrothermal vents | place: Atlantic Ocean: Mid...
ACAACTCCCCCCAGAACCATCTGCTTGACCATCATCATCAGCATCAGGGCAAGGTAAATAACCATTACTCATTAGAAAACCAACAAGACTATCCCTAGCATTATCCAAAATAATTTCCGTCTTATGGTATTTATCATTTTTTATAAACGTACCAAACAATTTAATACCAAAAGACATTAGAATACCAACTATTACAAGAATAATAACTAATTCCAATAGAGTAAAGGCTCTACGCATTATTTACCTCCAGCACAAGGAGCAAGCGTAAAATAAAAAAAACCTTTTTTGCGCGATAAATCATAAACAAATTTTGAATGTTTGATATCAAAATTGACTTGAAGTAGACCTAAAACTTTATAAAACAAGGATTGTGTCTTTTTAGGACTACCTGTAGCAGATAGAGAAAGATCAATGATCTTAGAAGAAGACGATAGTAGACCCTTCACAGCATTAGTAATCACCCTACGCGTATTAGTTCGAGAAGAAATTAAGGAACTATCACTATCTTCTACAACCAATTTATTAACCTCCACGTAAGCAGGAAGATTAATAGCTAACCACTCCAACAACCAATCGACCCGAATCTGACGCGAATAAACTTGAGATAACAACAAAAATTTCTTAAAATTGTTCAAATTTTTGGGATATTTTGCATCAATTTCAGCTATATTTTTATTAATAGTAGACTCTAATTTATGAATACTAGAAGAAATATATTCCACCTTTCTATTTAGACTGGTCCAAACACTAAAATTAAACAAAGATAGACAAAGACATAAAATCACAACCTTACGAGCTCTTGCGAAATGTGTATTACAAAATTTGTAAATATCTGGTAGCAAATCAAATTCCTTAGGACAAAATAAAACACCATAAAACTCAGGATGATTAAGTAAAAATTCGTTATCTGCCCCTCTAAGACTGGGCCAATAAGGATCAAGAGGTATAATACCCCCTAATTTAGGAACAAGATCTCGTTTGGGACCATAGGCAATATAACCTTCAATATGTCTATCGGAAAATCTATGATAATAGTCAAGAGTTGAAAGAATACCAGTTTCGACATTAGAAGAAGTAATTGAAGAAAAATCGTCAGCATTAAAAATACGGAGATAAACAATATCTTCCCCTTCCGTAATTAGGATAAAAAAATAATTTTCCGAAACAAATACAGAAAGAATAGGACTAGTAGACAAAGCACAAGAAAGTGCTCCAATAGCACTAACAAAATGGTAATGTTCAATAACTCTAATACCTTTTGAGAGCAAAAAATTAAGATTTCTCTTTAAATTTAAGGGATCAATTGCCAAAAAAGTCAAATCAACATCGGTCAAAGTTTCTTCAATCACTTTAAAAACAATATAAGGAGAACGAGAAAAAATAGATAATGGATTAATTTTTTCCCTAATTTGATAAAGTAAAATATCAGTAGGAGCTTTAGAAAATTTATCTTTAGCAAAATAGAAAGGAGAAGAATAATCTATTAAAACAACCTTTTTCCCAATCAATTCATTAAGATTATAGTTCCTTATTGGTTCGACAAGGTAATAATTAGACTTCTTAAAAACCTTTAATCCCCTCAAGATTTCATCATTATACGAAATAACATAAAAATTATTCATAACCGTAGCTCTCAAAAATTACATCCCACCTATATTAGACATTAAATCGTATATTGGTCCCAACAAAGCTAAAGCAATTAGAAGAAAGAAAAAACCAGCAAAAACAATAAGAGCAGGCTCAATAATTTTAGATAGACTCTCTACAATATTTTCCAGATTCTTATAGTAATAATCGGCCAGATAACTAAGCTGTTCAACTAGTCGACCAGATTCTTCACCTACATAAATCATTCTCTGTTCTAAAATATTAAAAAAACCAACCATTTCTATAGAAGATGAGAAAGAAAAACCATCAAGCAAATATTTTTTTATGCGCATTATAACATCTTTCAAAAAGACACTAGAAATACTTATATACAAGACATCTATACTTCTGACAAGATCTATTCCCGACTGTAAAAGCAAAGACAAATACTCAAAGAAAAAAGCCATTAAAGAATTTCTTATAATATCTTTAATGATAGGTATCTTAAAAGAAAGCTTCTCAACATAATATCTCAAAAAGGGGATTTTTATGAAAACTAAAAAAGCAATTACTAAAAAAATAACAACTGTTAGCAATAAATAGGAATAGGAATGAAAAAAATGCATTAAATAGATAAGCATTTTGGTAGATAAAGGTAAAGATACATTAAGCTCCTTAAATAAGGAAACCACTTTAGGTAACACATAAATTATCCAAAACAAGAAAGCTCCAGTCATAGAGAACAGGACAAAAAAGGGATACATCAAAGCACGTTTTGTATTTTGAATAATTTCATGTATTCTCAAAAGATGAGAAGCTGCATCTTCTAATGTACGATCCAGACGACCAGTTTCTTCACCTAGAGAAACTAAAGCTTGTATAATAGGACCAAAAATATTTGAATGTGTTTTTAATGCTTGGGAAAATGTATCTCCATCGTTAATACGTTGAATTATATCCGTTATAGCAAGCCTTAATCTTTTATTTTTCGTGGTTTTATAAATATCTACCAAGGCTTGCTGAAAAGGAACTCCAGCCTTTAGCAGAAAGGCTAAATTTCTACAAAATTCGGCTAATTCTGGACGAGATATTTTAGTAAAATTTGCTAAAATAAAAAATCGTTTTGTCTTATATCTAATTAAAATTAAGCCTTGTCTATGCAAAAAATAGAATAATTCTCTTACATCCCTAAAATAGGCATTTTCTTTAACGATTTTACCTTTTTTGGGATCAAAAGCCTCGTATACAAATATAGACATCAGCCTACTACTCTCTGTATTTCTTCTACTGTAGTTATACCATCTAAAACACGCTTTTTAGCCGATTCTAATAACGGTCTATATCCAGAATTTAAAGCCTCTTGGTATATATCAGCTACAGAAGCGTCATTAGCTATTAAATTACGTATAGAATCGTTAACTAAAAAAATCTCTGTTATTGCAGTACGACCTAAATAGCCAGTATTTCTACAATTATGACAACCCTTCCCTCTATAATAGGGAATATCGTTGGGCATTTTATAGTATTCTAATAAGTCTTTGGGGGGTTCATACCTTTCCTTACATGAAGGACAAATTTTTCTAACTAACCTTTGAGCTGTAGCACCTAACAGCACTGTAGAAAGCAAAGAACTATTAAGACCTAAATCCCTTAACCTAGCCACTACAGAAATAGCATCATTTGTATGTAGCGTTGAAAGGAATAAGTGACCTGTTAAAGCAGCTCTTACAGCCATATTTGCAGTATCTACGTCTCTTATTTCACCAACCATAATTATATCTGGATCTTGACGTAAGAAATGCCTAATTGCCGAAGAAAATGTATAACCTATTTCCTCATTTACTTGAGTCTGTCTAATTAAAGGAAAATAATATTCTATTGGATCTTCAGCTGTTACAACATTCTTTTGCAAGACATCTAACATACGCAAAGAAGAATATAAAGTTGTAGTCTTTCCGCTTCCTGTAGGCCCGGTAACTAATATCATACCATGGGGCCTAGTAAATAAAAAACGCAAAAGTTTTATTTCGTCATCGGAAAACCCTAAAGAAGATAGATGTAAAACCGTTGAATGTACAGGCAATAAACGAATAACAACATTTTCACCTTGAGAAGCTCTTACTGTAGACACTCTCAAATCGTATTCTTCTCCTAAAAACTTAAAACTAAAACGCCCATCTTGAGGAAGTCTCTGTTCGGCTATATCCATATTAGAACGGACTTTTACTGTACCTACTAAGCGTGAATGGACAACACGAGGAAAAACAAAAATCAACTCTAGCATACCATCTAAACGAAAATAAATACGTGAGGTAAGATCAGAAGGTACAAGGTGAATATCTGTAGCACGTTTAGTAATAGCCAAAACTAAAATTTGTTCTAAAAGTTCTTCTGCTCCAAATTCATAATTGGGATTCAACTTTAACCGGGCCAAAGTATCTTCTAGCTTTTTTTCCGGTGGATTATCTAAAAAATAGTAATACCATTCGGAAACACGCTTTATCTCGTTTTGAGGAGCGACAAAAATTTTCACCTTGGTTTCGGCAAAACGGAGAAGGGCATCTATAGCAGACTGATCAAAGGGATCAGAAATGGCTACCCATAAGACACCATTTTCTATTTTAAAGGGTAATACACCCTTTTTACGGGCAAACGGGGCCGGAACCCTTATCAAGGCCTTGGTTTCGGGAATTATGTTACGCAAATCTAAAAAAGGATAACCAGCTTGGGCAGCAAGGACCTTGGCTATCTCAAAATCAGTCACAATGCCCAAGCGAACCAAGACTTCACCTAGGCGTTCACCACTGGCCTTTTGTTCTTTGAGGGCGAATTGGATATAGTCTTCGGTTAAATAGCCCGCCTCTTTTAATAGTTGCCCAAGGGGCTTTCTTGTTTCCATATTGGTCTCTCTGCGCTCATACATGTCGGTCTTATTTTCGGTCGATTTCTCAAATTGGTTTAATAAAGACCTTTTCAAGGAGAGTAAGAGGCAAACCGATAAGGGAGATGAAAATCTTATAAGGAGGGTTAGTAGGTCATGAGGCAACGGCAAACAGGTTTCACTTTGGTAGAACTTGCCATCGTATTGGTCATCATTGGGATCATAATCGGCGCCGTACTAAAGGGACAAGATCTTATCCAAAACGCACGGGCCAAAAAATTTGTCAGTAAAGTAAAGAGTTGGGAAGTGGCCCAATGGACTTACTTTGACCGCGAAGGGAGATTTGCTGGTGACTATAATGGTAACGGAATCATAGGAGACGATGCCACTAACGCCAGTGTAAAAGCAGATCTCACCTCCGCAAGCTTTATTAACCCACCCTACGAAGGGACCGCCGGGAGTGAAACTAACACAATTACCCTGGGCTCCTACCAGTTTTACGTATTTTTTGGTAACGATGGCACACGAAATATCATGGTCCTCTGTAAAGACTCAGCCTGTTCGTCCACCTTTACCACGGAAGAACTAACATATATAAACTCTTTTGATACGGCCTTTGACGGAAAAGCCGATGGCACAGACGGCCAAGTGATAGGGGCAGGGACTCCTGGTAGTGTTAGCACCTCCACGTGGATAGCTACTTATACCACTACCCCCACGGCTAAGGCCTTTTCTTCGGCCTCGGCCGTGGTCTACTACTTTGACGCCAAACGCTAAAGCTCATAAGGAGTAACCAAGGGGAGGCCTCCTGCCTTAAGGCAGGTCTCCCCTGCGGGAGAAAGCAAAAAATCCCTAAATTTTTGGGCCCATTTCCGACGCGGACTTTCCCTTACCACCCCTATAGCATACAATATAGGCTCCCCTCGGATATTGCCGCGAGGAAAAACTATATTCACTTGTTCATAACGGGCGGCCAACAAAGAGGACCCCAGAGATTGGGTTACAGGGAGGTCAAAATAGAGGAACCGCCATCTCCGCGCCATACTCTTATATAAGAAGATAAAATATAGATTGCCTGCCCTAAATTGTTTGAAGATTACCTCTTCGGGGGCTATTACCACGTGATTTTTGTGGCCCTTTAAGGGTCTAGGACATAAAAGTTCCCATCCCGAAACCTTACAGCAGGTGACCCTAATGCCCAGGTCCTTCTCCAAGAGATTTTTGACGAGATTAAGGCCCTTAAAACCATGTTCCATGGACCAAAGGGTTAAGGCGGCCAAGGCTTGGTAACCTAAAGTCGAAGACTCTGGTGAAGGAAAGCCCCACCTGGTGTGTTTTTCCGCCAACACTTCTACCCAGTTTCCCGGTCCTAACACATCGGCGCGCAAGGGATCAGAAGCCGCTAATACTAGACTATCCGTGGCAAAGACCGTAACCTTGCTTAAACGGCCACCCCAAAATCGTTTTAAAAAATAGGCGTCTGCACTCACGACCAAATCGGCTTCCTGAGCCTGTCTTAACGCAGCCCAGGAATCTAAAAAACGATAATTTATCTTAACCTGCGGATAGCGAGCCTCGAATTTCTCCACCAACAGATTCATAACCGGACCAAAAGAATAGGGACAAAAGACCATAAGCTGTTTTTGGGAAGCAGCAAAAGTATTATGACTGATCAATAGACTCAAAAAACACCATAAAAATATTAAGCCTCGCATACCCCCCTCCTCGAAACCATATAGGAAAGAATAGCTCAAAAGCGTCTCAAAATACAAACCAAAAACTATATGTGCTCTATAAAAAGCTTTTATGACCCCGGACTGGAAGCATAAAATACAGAGGATGAGGCCTGGTTTAGCCCCTGGTGGTGAACTGGACAATGATCTTGGTATATCTTTAGCATTTTGGGCATTATCTTCTCAAGATGTTTTAAGCGTACTTCATCTGGGGGATGAGTAGCTAAAAAGACCGGTATATGAGGCCTTTTTTGGGCAAGCTTGATCATTTTCCGCCAAAATTCTAAGGCCACCTGCGGATCATAACAGGCCTTGGCCATGAGATAGACCCCTATTTCGTCGGCCTCTAACTCCTGTTTACGGCTATAAGGCAAGATCACCCCTACAGTGGCCCCTAAACCATAGGCCATCAAAAATAGTTCTCTGGTGCGGGGATTTTTCCAGTGTAAGGTATGTGCCAAGACCTCCTCGCCCAGTCCAGCCAGCAGTACCAGACTCATGCGTTCTGCCCCGTGATGGGCTAGGGCATGGCCGATCTCATGCCCCAAAACAGTAGCTAGTTCTGCCTCTGTACGAGCAATCTTAAAGATACCCGTATAGACAAACACTTTACCCCCTGGCAAACAAAAGGCGTTTATGGTCTTGGGATCGTCTATTACCTTAAATTCCCACTTAAATTCCGGGCGATGGGCCGCCCTGGCCAGACGCCACCCCACCCGCTCTACCAAGGCGTTAATTTTGGGATCTTTACAAAGTTTGGCCTTTTGCAATATTTCCCTATAGGCTTGAAGACCAAGTTTCATCTCTGTTTGGGGGTCAATTAGTATGAGTTGTCGGCGGCCAGTGACCGGAGCTGTGGCACAAGCAGTTAAAAAAAGGACCATACTTAGCAGTGTAAAAAAAACATAGACCTTTTTAAACACGTAACAAGACCTCCCCCGCCGTCTCTTGCTCTACAAAAGACTTTAAGTCTTTAAGCTCATCTGGTCCATATAAACCAAGTTCCATGTCCGGACGAAGACGCTCTACATGGTCTAAAAACCGTTGTAAAACAACACGGGAAGCCCTTTTTAGCCAGGGGGCCATGGCCCTTAAATCTTTACGACCTATAAAATAGGGCACCATAGTAAGACGCATCTCGTGAGGAATACCTTTTTCTACGAGGATCGAAATAGTTTGGGCCACAGGCTCCCACCTGCCCCCTAATTCTGGGTAGCGTTCCGGACTAGTTTTAAAATCTAAAGCGACATAATCCACCAGCCCCAAGTCCCACAGACGAGCCACCACCTCTGGATGAGACCCGTTAGTGTCGAGCTTAATCTTTAACTGGGTCTCTGTACGAACCATTTCCAGTAAGTGCTGTAGTAGCCGAGGATAAAGAGTAGGCTCCCCTCCTGTTATAACCAAGCCCTGGATAAAACCCTGGCGTTTAAGCAACTCTTTAAGCACATACTCTTCAGAGAAATCAGGTAGTTTTTTTAGTCTATCAGCCTGGACCAGATCGATGTTGTAACAAAAAGGGCACCTAAAATTGCACCCCCCGAAAAAGACCACCGCCGAGATAAGTCCTGGGTAATCGACCAAGCTTGTACCACGAAACCCTTTAATCATAAATAAAAACCATCCAAGGATATCTTTTACGCTAAGGTTCGCCCTGGTGAAGGAGTTAAAACAGAGACAACATCTCACCAGGGTTAGTAGAAAATAGCCTAACCTTTATCCCCCCATGGGTAAAGCTGGTGACTTTCTTAAGGGCCAAGCCCAAAAAAGCTGGCGTCTCGGGAAAAGGGCTCAACAAGGCCATCTGCCAGTGATCAAAATAACGACGGAAAACACCCCCCAAAACACCATATAGGGCCCGAATATCCTTGCTCGGACGCAACCTTTGGCCATAAGGGGGGTTTGTAATCAGCCACCCTTTTTTCACCCCTGGGGGCCGCAAATCTTTGATATCTCTTTGAGAAATGACTATCCAGTCTTCCACTCCTGCGGCCTTGACGTTAAGCCTTGTAGCTTCAATTGCTCCAGGGGCCTTGTCACTGGCCCAAACTATTGGTTCCGAGGGGGCAATACGCCGCTGGCGCGCCTCATCTTTGAGTCTTTCCCACAAATGTGGATCAAAATTGCGCCAATATTCAAAGGCAAAACCGCGCTTAAGGCCCGGGGCCTGATGGGCCAAGACCATAGCCGCTTCAATGGCTACGGTGCCTGTACCACAAAAGGGGTCAAACACAGGTTTTAGACGGTCCCAACCCGAACCAAGCAAGAGGGCTGCGGCAAGGTTTTCTCTTAAGGGTGCAGGCCCCTTGCCCACCTTGTACCCCCGTTTGAAGAGGTCTGCTCCGGAAGAGTCTACACTGATGGTACAGTGGTCGCGAAAAATCCTTACTACTATCAGCATGCTGGGAGAAGAAGCAGCTAACTTACGTTTGAGCCTGGCTTCTATCCCTTTTTTTACCCGCTCTGCCACCGCACCGCTGTGGTAAATACGAGAACGCACACAAGTAGCCCTGATCTTTAGCCCAAACTCAGGGGGGATATACAATTCCCACGGATAACGCGCCACCTTTTGGGCTAGCCCGCCTAGATGGAGGGCCTTAAACTCGGCCACCCGCAGCAGGACGCGGCTACTTACCCTGAGCCATAAATTTGCCCTATAAAGCTCTGGTAAGCCTCCACGAAAACTCACCCCTCCGGCTTGAAGGCGCGGGGTTATCCCCAATTGCACCAATTCCCAAGCCACTAAAGGTTCTAGCCCTGGCGGGGCTACCGCAAATAATCGATAAAGAGTCTTATTCTTATAGGAATTAGACATGGCTTTTAGGGAGGAGTTTTTTCTGAAGTTATCCCTTTCCCCAGGAACAGTTAGATATTGTATAATGGTTAACCATGAAAATCCTCTTTATATACCCCTATTTTTTAAATGATCGTCCCAAGGATTATGATGTACGCCCCCTACCCATTGGGCTTTATTATCTGGCCGCGGCCCTTCGCCACCAAGGCCATCACGTAGAAATACTTAATTGGTACAACTTTAAAGATTTAATCCAGGCCCGTAAACACTTAAAGACCCTAAACCCCGACGTGATCGGTTTTTCTATCTTTAATGCCAATCGGTGGGGGGGAATAGATCTAGCCCAAATAGCCAAGGAGTGTCTACCTGACGTACCCGTTGTTTTTGGGGGGGTAGGGGCCACTTTTCTTTGGCAACATCTACTCACCCACTTCCCCGCAATAGACTACGTCATTGTTGGCGAAGGCGAACAAAGCTTTCTTGCGCTGGTAGAGGCCCTGGCGGCGCGCGAAAACAGGGAGAGACTTTCGCAAATAAAGGGCCTGGCCCTGCGCCTTAACGGACGCCCCCATTTAACCGCCCCGGCCGAATTTATCCCCGACATAGACCAATTGCCAGACCCGGCGCGTTATTTTTCTTTTCAACATGTAATTTCTTCACGGGGGTGCCCCTGGAACTGTGTCTTCTGCGGCTCACCCCGGTTTTGGAAGCGCAAGGTGCGGTTTCATACACCGGAATATTTCGTAGAACAGCTGGAGCGTTTATACCGCAAGGGGATAAATTTCTTCTATGTCTCTGATGATACCTTCACCCTTAAAAAAGAACGGGTCATCCGTATCTGTGAACAGATTCTAAAACGCAAGCTTCGCATTACTTGGCAGGCCATATCTCGCGTAGATTGTCTGGATGAAGAGATCGTCTACTGGATGCGTCGTGCCGGTTGTCTACAGATCAGTTTTGGTGTGGAGAGTGGTTCCGAAAAGATAAGAAACAAGGTCTTAAATAAAAAGCTCACGGAAGAAAGTATCCAAAAGGCCTTTAAACTATGCCGGGCCTACGGCATCTTACCGCGCGCCTACTTTATTTATGGTTGCCCAGGAGAGAGTCGCAAGACTATCCAGGCAAGCATAAACCTCATGAAGCGCATCAAACCCTTAAGCATGCTCTGTTACATACTGGATATCTACCCGGGGACGGCCCTTTACGAAGACTTTAAAAAACGCACCCAAAGCAACGATGACGTTTGGCTAAAGCGGATCGAAGATATCATGTACTACGAAACGGATCCGCATCTATCTGCCGAGCAAGTGCACCGCTTTGGCAAGAGACTACACGAGGCCTTTTATCAAAACTTTCCCCGTTTTGTGGAAAGCCTAAGGCTGGTCAATAAAAAGGAACTTTTCCCTTATCATGCCGATTTTTTAACGCGTCTGGCCATGACCCTGCGTTACGGCGAATTGGCCGAAAAAGAAATCCCCGAAAAAGAGCGCCTGGCCGAAAGGCTCTTTCGACAGGCCCTGGATTACTATCCTGATCACCACGCCTTCCTAGGCCTTGGTGTTATCTACCAGCAAAAAAGATGGTTTGAAAAGTCCATTACCATCTTGGAACAAGGGCTTAAATACTTCCCTGAAAGCGAACAACTTCATGTCTGTCTAGCAGTAAGCCTCATGCACCTAGGCCGTTTTAAAGAAGCCCTTGAACACCTGCTCCTCTTTCCTTCTTCTCCCGAAGCCCTGATCCGGGCCGCCGCTTGCTATGAGGCCTTGGGAGACATAATCCGCCGCCAGGAATGTCTTACGCGCTGGCAAGCCTTGAAAAACAAAGGACCTTAGGCCAAAAACTATATTAAACTTCTACTTGGTAAAATTAAGGAGCACCACAAAGACATAAGAACCATGAGTATACGAAAATCTATAGAAGCCCTGGAAGAAAAGATCTTATCGCCCTTTGCGGCCAAGGCCGCCAAAAGTAGAGGACGCCTCAGACCAGAACCTGAGTGTGCCATACGTACCTGCTTTCAAAGAGACAGAGACCGTATTATCCACAGTAAGGCCTTCAGACGCCTCAAACACAAGACCCAGGTCTTTTTATCCCCTGGGGGGGATCACTATCGTACACGCCTTACCCATACCCTAGAGGTGGCCCAGATTGCCCGCACCATGGCTCGCGCCCTCAAACTTAACGAAGACCTTACCGAGGCCATTGCCCTAGGTCACGATTTAGGACACACCCCTTTTGGCCACGCCGGAGAAGCAGTCCTAAACGCCCTTCATCCCGAGGGCTTTAAACACTACGAACAAAGCTTGCGCGTGGTTGACTTCTTGGAAAAAGACGGGCGAGGGTTAAACCTTACCTTTGAAGTGCGTGATGGTATCCTCAAACACTCCAAGGGCAAAGGCCCTATCCTGCCCTCAGAGACCCAAGAGGCGCCTTCCACCCTGGAAGGGCAGTTAGTAAGAGTGGCTGATATAATCGCCTACATCAATCATGATCTAGATGATGCCCTACGGGCAGGAATTATTCGTACCCAAGACATACCCGCGAGGTGTATCAAAGTCCTGGGGCATAAACACTCGACACGAATTGACACCATGGTAAAAAGCCTTCTTCAGTACACCATAAAGGCCCATGACGGCCGTCTCCACATGGCCCCAGAGGTAGTAGAAGCCATGGAGACCCTTAGAGATTTTTTGTTTGAACGGGTCTACGAGGCCCCAGTGGTGTACAAAGAATTCTCTAAAGCCAAAAAAATATTGCGGGAATTATACGAATATTTACTTACCGAAGGGGGCATATGGGACAAAGAAGATATTTATCCTCCAGGTACCTCGCGCCACCGCATGGTGTGTGATTTTATAGCCGGAATGACCGACCGGTATGCCTTGGCCCTTTACGAAAGGCTATTTATCCCTCGTCCTTGGGCTACCTAGCCCTAGGGAGTAAGCCATGAAAGACCAAAAGAATAAGGGTTTTTTTAGGCCTTTTGCCTCATTAGATAAAAAAATAATCCCGGCCCCTAAGGCCAAATCAAAAGGACCAACACCGGAACAGAGTCTAGATGTTTCTCATAAGAAAGACATCGACTTTAAAGAATTGATGGAGGGAGTACGCCCTTTGCCTGATCGAGAAAAGTATTGGTGGCACATAAAGCCCAAAAAGCCCTCCTTTCCCCGGAAAGAAAGTCTGAACATCGGCGAATTGTTAAAAATTCGCGTCCAGGACACACCAGAGTACGTGGAAGAGTTAGTGCGTGGCTCGCAACGCTTACTCTTTGAAGAGTTACATGCCGGGCGTATTTCTGTGTCCAGGACCCTTAATTTGCACCGTATGAGCGTGGAGCAGGCTCAAGAGGCCTTTCACGTATTTATGCGTGAATGCCTGGCCCGTGGAGACCATTGTGTACTCATCATTCATGGACGAGGACTATCTTCTAAAAGAGAACCTATTTTGAAGACCAAAGTGCAAGAATGGCTCAAGTTTGGGCCCTATCGACGAAGAATTATCGGCTTCTGTAGTGCCCGACAATGCGATGGTGGCGCAGGCGCTACTTACGTGTTACTATCGACACGTCCCCTAAAAAAATCTAAACAAACGACCAAAAAGTAATGTTGCTCCCTTTGCACAGAAGGAAAAATATCCTGCTTCGTGGCTTACCCGGCAGTGGCAAAACTACCCTGATTGAACGGCTGATAAAGGTGTTGCCCGGGCCCAAAAAGGGCTTTTACACCAAAGAGGTTCGAGAGCACGGGAGGCGTATAGGATTTAAGATTATCACCCTAGAAGGCCGAGAGACTTGGTTGGCCAAGAGGGGCAAGGGCCATCCCCAAGTAGGGAAATACAGGGTATACCTGGAGGACTTTGAACGTCTAGTAGTACCTATCCTACGGGATATTACCCCCCAAACCCTCTTGATAATAGACGAAATTGGCAAAATGGAACTCTTTTCACGCCCGTTTCAACAGGCTGTGTGGGCGGCTCTAGATTCCAGTATCCCTGTTTTGGCCACCATGGGCTACGGACGCCTGCCCTTTTTGGAAAAATTGTCCCAACGCAGCGAGGCCATATTTTTGGAGGTAAGCCCTGCTAGCAGGGAGCACCTAGTCTACAGGACGCCGCTAGAAATTCATCGTCCAGGGCTGTTGATCGCCTTAGAAGGCATAGACGGCGCGGGTAAAAGCACTTTAGGGCGACAGTTGGCTAGGGCCCTAAGGACCAAAGGCTTTAAAGTCTTTACTACTTTTGAACCCACCCTAGGCGCATGGGGACAAAAGATAAGACACCACCTCCAACGAGGCAGCAAGATTTCTCCCAAGGCCCTAGCCGAACTATTCTTGAGAGACCGCATCGACCACGTAACCAAAATCATCATCCCCAAGCTCAGTCAAGGTAACATCATCCTTTGCGACCGTTATTATCTTTCTACCCTGGCCTACCAGGGGGCCGCAGGGTTAGAGATAGAAACATTAAAACTCCAAAACGAGACCTGGGCCCCTGTACCCGACATTGTCTTATACTTAGATATAGCCCCCGAAAAAGGGATCGAAAGGCTCGATCAAGAACGCGAAATATTTGAAAATTTGGCCTTTTTAAAGAGGGTAAAGGAAATTTACGAAAAATTACTTGCGGGCTTTGTCCACGAACGTGTAGACGCCACCCAACCCCTAGAAAAAGTCTTGGAACAGAGCGTAAAAAGGCTCACTCCATACCTAGAATTATGGCACAAGAATCGTAAAGAGGTTTAATCCAGCTTTTCCTGCGCACTTTCGCGAATAAGTTCTTTTAGGCTCTCCAGGGCATAGAGTAAATCGTGGACAGTTACTGTGGGGTGTTGGGCACAAAAATCTTCGATTACTTCCAGGATGTTCTCGGTAAGTTCTTGAAATTCGTCCAAGGTAAGTCCCTGCACGGGCTCATGCGCCAAGAGGTGATCCAGGTCTATCCCATAGAGACGAAGGAGTTCCTCTTTTATCTGCTCTAAACGCCGCACACGGCCTTTCTTGATACGCTTTTTATCTTTTATAGAAATTACGTCGGCCATAAAAGGCATTTTAGTCCCTTAAAATCAAAAATAAAAGCCTCAAAGAGACACTCTTTGTCCGTTTTTATAGCCTCACAACGGTAGTACATTAGCTCAGACTTAATCTGACAGGGGCCTTTCAAAAAGGTGTGGTCCAGGCTACCCTCCCAAGAAATCCACCAAAATTACTAAAGAGGAATAGCCATGACCGCTCAAAAAAACTTAAAACACGCCTCTCGTGCTTGTCGTGTTATGGGCTACAGTCGAGGCAGAATTTTGCGGGAAGCCCGACAAGCATGAATATGAGCTCTTTTTTAGCGTTAAGCGACATAGAACATACAAAGACCAAGGCCAAGAATCCTCAGACGAACGGAATTTGCAAGAGATTCCATCGGACGGTGAAGGAGGAATTTTATAGCATAGCCTTGAGGCGAAAGATTTATCTGAGATTGGAGGAATTACAGGGGGATTTAGACCTATGGATGGAAAATACAACAAAGAGAGGCCACACCAGGGAAAATACTGTAATGGACGGACAACGATGGAGACATTTTTAAGCAAATGTACCCTTGGCAAAGGAGAAGATCTATTCTAATGAAGAAGAGATTTTCACAAGTCTGACAAGGTGGCTCTTGGGAGGGTAAGGGACTGTCAAATAAAGTCTAAACTTTTACTCTCAGGTCTCTCCTCAAAGATTTAGCTGAAGGAGGAGGGGCATAACCTATCCTAAAAATCATGACCATCTTTTGCCCTTCACCTATCAATGCGGAAAATTCCTCCTTTATCTTCCCGAGAGACCTCTGTTGTCCTTCATTAAAGCTATTCTCTCCTGTTTCTAAGGCCGTAATAAACAAAGGAGGGGCCCCAAATGGATGCAGATAAAGATTATTGCGGGCCAACTCTAACCAAACCTCCTGCCAAACTTCTCCGGCTCTTATATAAGACATGGAGTCAGTTTGTGTACTACACAATATTCCCACACAAGGACTACTTCTGATAAGTAAATAGCTAGGAATAGACAACAAAATGTTTAACCTAAGCTTGTTTATAATGTTCTGTATTTCCCAATATCTTAAGATCTTAAGGACTAATTCTCCTAAAAGACCCAGCTCCAGTGTTTTTATATATAAACCATCTCTTTTTCGTTCTTCTTCCTCTTTAGTAAAACGCAAATTATGATATAGTTCTTCATGCGTAGATTTGATTTCAAATCGAATTTTTTCGGTGCGCATTACCAAGTAAGCTATTCTCCTAATGATGGTCTTATCTTGAAAAATTTTTACTGCTATATTATCTTTTTGTATGCTAAGCTTTTTCAAGATTTGGTCAGCAATGGGTTTAGAGAAATAGCGTTTTCTATTGGTCACCCTGGTTTTTATATAAGGAAACAAATCATGATCTCTTTTATCCCCTGGCTCAAAACTTAACTTAGCCACCAAATTATCGTGGAATATGTAGCGCACTTTTACCTGAAGCCCCAAGCACAACGCTGCTATTTTTATATTCTTGACCAAGGCCCCTATGGAAAGGAAGGTAAACATATGATGGGGCTCAAAGAGCAGTTCTCTTTGGGGATCAAAAAAGATCTGTAGTTCGTTTTCGCCCACCCTAAAGAGCCAGGGCTGATTATTCTCTGCAGAAGGGGCCCAAACGGCATATTCCAAGACTTTTAAAATTTCTTGCTTCAAATTTAACATGGTCTCCACCCTCTACGCCAATTGTTTTGTGTATCTAGAAATCTCTTCCCAAATTAACTGATCGGCAGGAGCAAGGGAGAGCTTATCTATCTCTTCAGGCAAACACCAGCAAAGCCCCTGCCCTTCCAGAGGGGTAGGCAGACCCTGGGCATAGACTCGGTAGCAAAGCAACCGGATGGAAACATCGGGATAGTCATAGTCTACCGCCGCAAGTCTTGGCCCTACTTGGACCCAAAGCCCCAATTCTTCATTTAATTCGCGAACCAAGGCCTCTTCAGGGGTTTCCCCTTCTTCCACTTTACCTCCCGGAAACTCCCAAAACCCGCCTCGGGCCTTGCCCTCCGGGCGTCTGGCCAGGAGCACCTTCCCCTCCTGTACCAAAAAGGCAGCGACCACCAGAAGCCGTCTCATCCAAAGACCCGCTGAAAGATGGTGTCCACGTGCCGCAGATAGTGCGAAAGATCAAAGATCCTCTCGAGTTCCTCTAGAGTAAAATGTCTGGTGATTTCGGAATCGGCCAAGACCGTGTCTTTAAAGGTCTTTTTTTCGTCCTGCCATACTGCCATGGCACACCGTTGCACCAGCACGTAGGCCTCCTGCCGCCCCAGGCCCTTTTGGGTAAGGGCCAGGAGCAGGGGTTGAGAATAGATAAGGCCCCGGAGGAGGTTGAGGTTCCTTTGCATCCGTTCGGGGTAGACCACCAATTTATCTAAGAGGCCGGCAAGACGCTTCAACATGAAATCCGCCGCGGTGGTGGCATCGGGTACGATGACCCTTTCCACGGAGGAGTGACTGATATCGCGCTCGTGCCATAGGGCGTCGTTCTCAAGGGCTGGCAGGAGGTAGCCCCGCACCAGACGTGCCAGGCCGCAGAGATTTTCCGACAGGATGGGATTGCGCTTGTGGGGCATGGCCGAAGAACCCTTCTGCCCCTTGTGGAAGAACTCCTCGGCCTCAAGCACCTCGGTGCGCTGCAAATGACGAATCTCCGTGGCGATCTTTTCTACTGTGCCGGCCAACACCGCCAGGGCAGCCATGTATTCGGCATAGCGGTCCCGCTGGATGACCTGGTTGGACACCGGAGCAGGCTTGAGCCCCATCTTTTCACACACATAGGCCTCCACCTCGGGTTCGAGGTGGGCAAAGGTCCCCACCGCCCCGGAAATCTTCCCGTAAGAAATGGTCTCCAGCGCGGCGTTAAGACGCCTATGGTTGCGGCGCATCTCGTCGTACCACAGGGCAAACTTGAGCCCCAGGGTAATCGGCTCGGCGTGGATCCCATGGGTACGCCCAATCATCACCGTGTCCTTGTGCTCCAGGGCCCGGCGCTTGAGCACCTCAAGCAGGGCCTCCACGTCGGCCATAATGATCTCCATGGCCCTTTTCATGAGCCAAGCCATGGCGGTATCCAGCATATCGGAAGAGGTCATCCCCAGGTGAAGATAGCGCCCCTCAGGCCCGATGATCCTCTCCATATAGGTCAAAAAGGCGATGACATCGTGCCTTGTTTCCCTCTCGATTTCCTCCACCTGCGCCACATCTTCAGGGGTAAAGCCCTTCTCCAGATAAGGCCTGGTCTTCTCCTGAATCTTGCCCAGGGCCTCTTCCGGTACCCGACCAAGTTTGGCCCAGGCCTCACAGGCCAGGACCTCCACCAAGAGCCAGGCCCGTAGCTTCTCTTCTGGGCTCCAAAGTCTAGCCATCTCCGGACGAGTGTAGCGTGGGATCATCAGTGACCTCCTTTCCCCTATCTGGAGATTCTTCTTAAAGGCTTAAAGAAAAACTTGCAAGGCCCAAAATAATGGTTAAAATTTTTCTGCCTACCGTGGTGACCGTAGCTCAGTTGGTCAGAGCACCGGGCTGTGGCCCCGGGGATCGTGGGTTCAAATCCCACCGGTCACCCCATCCTTTCCCCTTTATCATGGTCATATTTTTGTCAATAATTTCCCCTTGGTAGTTTTAATTTTTTGGAGTAAATAATCTCCCCATGACCAGATTAGTTTGGGTAGGAACAGGAGGCTTTTTAGGGGCCATAGCCAGATACCTTATTGCCGGGCTCTTTACCCGTTTGTCTCCGCACTTCCCTCTGGGCACCTTGGTAGTAAATGCCCTGGGATCTTTGATGTTGGGGTTTCTCATGACGCTAGCCACAGAGACTTTGGCCCTTCCCCCTGATTTACGCCTGCTTTTGGCCGTGGGCTTTTGTGGTGCCTTTACTACTTTTTCTACCTTCGCCTACGAAACAGACTCGTTAATCCGGGGAGGGGCTTTGGGCTTGGCCTTTCTAAACATAGGGGTCAGTCTTATGCTGGGTCTAGTAGGCATCCGCCTTGGTGATTGGCTGGTACGAGAATTGATCCTATAGAGATTGAAATGGCCTTTAAGAAACTGACCATATATCTTGACGAAAACGAATACCTGGGCAACCAGCCTCTCTACAAGGAAGTCTTAGAATTCTTGCGTGATCAAAAAATAAAAGGGGCCACGGTATTTAAAGGCGTCTTTGGCTGGGGCCCAGACGGGGTAGTGCATACCGTAAATATCCTCCGAGCCGCCAGTAGCCTACCCCTCAAAATAGAGATTATCGAACGTAGTGAAGTAATAGACCGTCTCCTCCCTCCCCTCAAAAAGATGATCACCAAAGGGCTTATCACCGTGGCGGAAGTAGAAGTCCTTTTCAGTAGTAACGGTAAACTTTAATTTACTCTGGCCTTATTGCCGCAATTGAGCTAAACATCTTCCTGAAAGAGAAATTTATAAAGAGGGGAGACCATGTTGGCACGCATTGAAATCGCCCAAAAGCCGGATCTGAGAGACGCCTTGGGAGAAAAAACCGCCCGCCGCATGCGGGAAGACCTGGGCCTTAACGTCAAGGCCTGCCGCACGGTTCGTGTCTACTTGGTAGAGGCCCAAGTAGGCCCAGAAGATCTTCGGGCCTTTGCCGCAGGGCCCCTCTGTGACCCGGTCACCCAGATAAGCTCCGTGGATAGGCCTCTCGCCCCGGTCTTTGGTTTTGATTGGCTCATCCAGGTAGGGTTCCGCCCCGGGGTCACGGATAACGAGGGCAAGGTGGCCCGCGAGGCCCTTGAGCTCCTCCTGGGACGCAAACTCACCGAAGAAGAAAACGTTTACTCCCTGGTGCAATATCTGATCAAAGGTGACCTCTCTCGCCAAGAGGCCGAACGGGCAGCCCGAGAATTGCTAGCCAATGAGCTCATCGAACGCTTCTGGGTAGTGGCCCCAGAGGAGTTCGACAACGAACGGGGGCTTGAGATTCCCCCTCCCAAGGTCACCGAAAGGCCTGAAATTCGTGTCGAGCTCTTTGACCTGACCACCCTCGCCGATGACGAACTACTCGAACTCTCGCGCAAGAGGGTCCTGGCCCTAAACCTCCAGGAGATGCAAACCATTCGCGATTTCTTTAACCAACCAGACTTCCTGGCCCTACGTCAAAAATACGGCCTTGACCATCGTCTCACCGATCTAGAACTGGAATGCCTGGCCCAGACCTGGTCCGAACACTGCAAGCACAAGATCTTTAACGCCAAGATCACCTACACAGACAAGACCACCGGCCAGACCGAAGTGATCGACAGCCTCTTTAAGACCTACATTCGACACGCCACCGAGGAAATCCGTAAGGCCAAGGGGGAGGCCGACTTTTGCCTCTCGGTCTTTGTAGACAACGCCGGAGTGATTCGTCTGAACAGCCAATGGAACGCCGTCATGAAGGTAGAAACCCACAACAGCCCTTCGGCCCTTGACCCTTACGGCGGGGCCCTCACCGGCATTGTGGGGGTCAATCGCGACCCCTTTGGCACCGGCAAAGGGTGCCTTCTGGTCTTTAACACCGACATATTTTGTTTTGCCCCGCCTGACTGGGACAAACCATTACCACCGCGTCTCCTCCACCCCAAGCGCATCTTTGAAGGGGTCCGCGAAGGGGTAGAGCACGGGGGCAACAAGAGCGGGATCCCCACGGTAAACGGCTCCCTGGTCTTTGACCCGCGCTACCTCGGCAAACCGCTTGTCTTTTGTGGCACAGGCGGCATTATGCCAGCCGAGGTCTGTGGCGAAGAAAGCTGGAAAAAGGCCGCCTGCCCCGGTGATCTGGTAGTCATGGTGGGAGGCCGTATTGGCAAAGACGGCATCCACGGGGCTACTTTTTCTTCCGAAGAGTTACACGAAGGAAGCCCCGCCACCGCGGTCCAAATCGGCGACCCCATTACGCAGAAAAAGATGTTTGACTTTCTGCTCGTAGCCCGGGATAAATGCCTTTACCACTCCATAACCGATAACGGGGCCGGGGGGCTTTCCTCCTCGGTGGGCGAAATGGCTCGTGAGGCCGGCGGAGCCGTGCTTGACCTCGACAAGGCCCCCCTTAAATACCACGGCCTCCAGCCCTGGGAGATCCTGGTCTCGGAGAGCCAGGAACGCATGACTGTGGCCGTGCCCCCCGACAAAATAGACCAATTCCTCGAGCTGGCCCAGAAGATGGACGTGGAGGCCACGGTGCTTGGTCAATTCACCGACTCCGGTCTCTTCCACCTACGCTACGAAGGCCGAACCGTCGGGCTCTTACCCTTGAAGTTCTTGCACGAGGGGGTACCCCAACTTGAGCTTGAGGCCGTCTGGGAACCCCCAAAGTACCAGGAACCCTCCTTCCCAGAACCCAAAGACTACGGCACCACCTTAAAGGCCTTGCTCTCGCGCTACAACGTCTGCTCCAAGGAATACGTGGTACGGCAGTACGACCACGAGGTACAAGGAGGTAGCGTGGTAAAACCCTTGACCGGCGCGGCAGACGACGGCCCGAGCGACGCCGCGGTGCTCCGTCCAGACCTTGAGCGCACCGACGGCCTGGTAGTCGCCCACGGGATCTGCCCCAAGTACTCTGACCTCGACACCTACTGGATGGTGGCCAACGCTGTGGACGAGGCCATAAGAAACGCCGTCTGCGTGGGGGCGGATATCGAACACATGGCGGGGCTTGATAACTTCTGCTGGTGTGACCCCATCCAGAGTGAAAAGACGCCCGATGGCCACTACAAACTGGCCCAGCTGGTTCGGGCCAACAAGGCCCTTTACGATATGACCACGGCCTTTGGGGTGCCCTGTATCTCTGGTAAAGACTCCATGAAAAACGACTATCTAGCCACGGGGTTGGGCATTACTCCGGAAGATAATCCCTTTGGTACCGGGGTGGTGTTACCCGACGGCAGCCTCAAGATCTCCATCCCCCCGACACTACTCTTTTCTGTACTGGCCCGTATACCGGATGTCACCCGCGCCCAGACCATGGACGTCAAAGCCCCTGGCGACTTGGTCTATATCCTGGGGAAGACCTACGACGAACTTGGGGGCACAGAGTACCTGGATCTCCTTGGACTAAAGGGCGCAAGGGTCCCTAAAGTAGCCCCACAGAAGGCCCGCGACCGCTACTTGCGCCTGCGCGACGGCATTTATTACGGCCTTATTTCTGCGGCCCACGACTGTTCCGACGGCGGCCTAGCCGTGGCCCTGGCGGAAATGGCCTTCGCCGGCGGGTTGGGCCTGGTCATCGATCTTTCGGCGGTGCCTTATGAGGGTTGTGGCCGGCCCGACTACATATTGTTTTCCGAGTCTGCCAGCCGCATCGTGGTCACGGTGCCCCGCGAAAAACAGCGCGAGTTTGAAAAACTCTTTACCGGCTCCACCTACGCCCTTATAGGCGAAGTGGTGGCCGAGCCCGTGTTCATCGTGCGTACCGGCACCGGCGAGACCATCATCGAAGAAAATATCTTTGACCTTAAAGAGGCCTGGAAGAGCCCCCTAAACTGGTAGTACCCAGGGGGCCTCAAGGGGACAGGCCAGGGGGCCTGTCCCCTTGACAATTAGAAGTACATCTCAAGAGACATATAGAAATTGCTCATCTTTTCAATGGGAGCGGAAAACACCTGAGGAGGCTGATTAGGGTCGGTAAGCCCCTTCTTTATGGCCACCGGCGTGCCTAGCCAGGAAGCACTGCCCGTGTAATTGAACCAGTAGTACTGAAACCCCAGGCGCAAGAAGGTGCGGGAGTACTTGGTTAGCGGCTCCCCGGTGGGCAAATCCCAGATCCAGTAGACCTCGGCCACGTGGCCCCGGGTAGCAATCTTGTCCATGTAAGGATCGTCGGTGCCGATGGCAAAGGGGATCCAGTAGCGGGAGCCGTAGTTATATTCGAGGCCTAGTTTGCTGTGCAGTTGCGGGATAGGG
>Ga0256840_1001486_pt1 | contig 21916 bp, 14 predicted proteins | sample 355202metaG_FD_185969 | JGI IMG/M metagenome (GOLD analysis project Ga0256840, IMG submission 185969) | Hydrothermal vent microbial communities from Mid Atlantic Ridge, Atlantic Ocean - 355-202 | ecosystem: Environmental > Aquatic > Marine > Hydrothermal vents | place: Atlantic Ocean: Mid...
CCTGCATTATTCTACCTACGGGCTTCCTGCCCTAGTGCATTGCTCTACCTACGTGCATAATCTACATGGATGTAGTGAATGCAGATATTGCAGGAGCAAATATCTGTCCATGCACTAGTCGGCGCGATTAAAATAATGCTCTTTTCTCTGAAACTATCAATTACCTTCGCGCCGAGGGCGGACGCTCCTACATTATCATTGTCTACTTACAAGCTGAATAGTTACAGGTAAACTAAAGCTTCGCGCCAGAGTATGTTCACGTTACTTTAGGAGCGATCCCAAGTAAAGACTGTTAGCTGGTGGCTTATAAGCGCTCTGCCCCCTTAATTCGACCCCTTAATGCTTAAGATAAAAGACAAATGAGCAGCTCGCTCTCAAACTCGTCATTCCGGCAGGGATTGCCGGAAACCAGAATACAGGGATGTTAACTATGGTGAATGAAAATAAAAGACAAAAGCCTTAATATAAAAAAGGGTGTAAATTTAAATTATACAGGTAATATTTAAATTGCCATCCATGGCAACTAGAATGAACTGTGATTTATTATGAAGCTAAATTGATCGAATAGGAGATAAATATGCAAATAGCGATAGAACTACCCAATGATTTTATGGCAATGCATACAGCACAAGAGGTCAAGCAAGAAATTCGATTATCTTATGCATTAAGGCTGTATAAAACAGCAGCAGTTACCTTGGCAAAAGGAGCTGGACTGGCTGGCTTGGATATTTATGACTTTATGCAATGCTGTAAAAAAGAAGAAATACCCGTCATAGATGTAACAAAAGAAGAATTAGAAGATGAACTAGCAAGTATGCTTAATTAATGCTTTTAATTGCAGATAGTTCCGCTCTTGTGGCCTTATCAGTATGTGACAGCCTAGAATTGCTTGATCAGCTTTTTAAAGAAGTTATCGTGCCAGAATCCGTTTATTTAGAAGTCATTAAAAGTGATAAACCTGAAGCACTAGCCCTAAAAGAATTTCTACAGGAAAAAGTACGAAAAGTAGATATGAGTGCCTTTATTTATTTGGACGGGAATGCGGATGAAGGTGAAATGGAAGCTATGTTTTTATACAAAAAAGAACAAGCTGATAAACTTTTAATTGATGATAAGCGAGGGAAAAAATTGCCAAAATTAATGGGATTAATACAATTGGTTCTCTCGGTGTATTGTTAAGTGCAAAACAAGCAGGGCTGATAACAGAAATAAAACCAAAATTAGAAGCTATAAAAGCGAGCAGAGTTTATTTAAGTCAGTCGGTAATAAATATGGTATTGGAATTGGCTTTAGAAACTGATTGAGAATAAAATCGGCACTTTCCCAAACTCGTCATTCCAGCAGGGATTGCCAGAAACCAAAACACAGGAACGATCACTATGGTGATTGAAGATAAAGGGTAAAAAATTACAAGGTATTGCTAATAATATAAATCAGCAACAGTTACCTTAGCAAAAGCAACTGGGCTGGCGGGTTTAGATATATATGACTTTATGCAATGCTGTAAAGAAGAAATACCCAGTATAGATGTAACAAAAGAAGAATTAGAAGATAAACTAGCAAGTATGCTTAACCAGTCATTTTAATTACAGATAGTTCCGCTCTTTCTCGTTATATCAGAAAAGGACTGTAGAGAACCGGAAAACAGATATGAGCAGTAGGGTGGGCAACGCTTTTCAGCCCACCAACATTAAGCATAAAGGTAGGTAAACGGCAAACAAGTTCCTGATTACCTATGAGCTTCCGCTAATTTAAGAGGGTCGACTATGCCCCGTCATTCCTACATGCTACCCAGTCAAGCATGGGCACAAGCCAAAGCAGGAATCTAGATGTTAAAAGGTGGATTCCCGATAAGAGACTTCGGGAATGACGAGTTGGTTATAGTGTTACAGGTACTTCGGACTTTATTTAACATAAGGTGGCGGAGGCTCATGGGTAGCCAGGAACAAGTTTCCCCCGTCCTACTAAAGGTTTATTATCTCAGCTGATATTGCTGGAGATCAGAACACAAGGGCGAACACAGGGTGATTAAAGAAAAACAAATACATAAAGTCTTAGATTAATAAGGACTCGAACAATTCTTTTGAGACTAGGCGTAGTAAAAATAATTATATAAGGAACCTTAAAAGAATATGACTGTGAACTAAACTCAGGTTGGGGTAATTCAGCTTGATGCCATAATGATGGGCACGTCGTACCTCCTTTGCCCATCCTACTTTTGAAGCTTAACTTAATGGCATTGGCTCTGCCCCCCCCCTTAAAGTAATAGCGCCCACACTACAAAAGATTATAAGGCATATAATCATCGACCTTATTGGTTTGTCATTAAACTTTAATTATTAGTAGGGTAAAATAACAACACAGTGCTACTGATAAAAGCCAGTTTAGAATACATTGGACTGCTAATAGCGATTGAATTTTGAAAGACAGACTAAAGAGACTGTGAAAGTAATAGCTTTTAGCTCCCCTCTTTGGAAAAGAGGGGTTGGGGGAGATTTTATTACAAAAATAAGATTTTTAATATCAATATAATACCTTTTTATAAAACCCCCTCTATTCCATTGTACATGGATGTAGTAGTATTGCATTAGGCAGAAGTAGATTGCGACCTCTTCCAAAGGAGGGAGGGCAAAAATAGAATACTTTCACAGTCTCTAAAGTTTCACGCCCCAATGTGTTCAAGTTACTTCAATAGTATTCCTAAGCAAAGATATTTAGCAGGAGGTTTGTAAGGGCTCTGACCTCTTACTTACCTTGTAACAGTCTTAAAATTAGCTGATATGTTTGTTAAATAGGCTCTTAGGGATAGCACGAAATAACTTGAGCAACTTGGAAGTGAGGCTTTAGCCTCGCCCGATCCAAAGTGGGACTAAAGTCCCACTTCCAGATTGCTAGTTGTTAATTTTATTTCATTTCATTTCATTTCATGCACATTCCTTAATTATCATAGAATCCCCATAAAAAGTTATGAACAAAACAAATGTAGATGACATGCTAATCGAAATGATTAGCCCAAGAATAAGCGAAATAGAAGAAAAGTTCAGTAAAGGGCAAGGGTTGGATCAAGAAGACATTAATACACTACTATTAAAGTCACAATACAATCATATAAATCATCTAGACTTAAAATTAGATGAAGTGACTGATGATGTGGCTAGTTTAAAAGGCGAGTTTAATAGTTTAAAAGGCGAGTTTAATGGTTTAAAAGGCGAATTTAATGGTTTAAGAGGCGAATTCAGGTTACTAGAAACTCAGTTGAATGGACGTTTTGATAGCTTCGAAAAAAATATAGAATTAAAAATAAGCCAAGCTATTAATACCAATATGCGATGGTCAATAGGAATGATAGCACTTATTGTAACAGTCTTAAAATTAGCTGATATGTTTGTTAAATAGGCTCTTAGGGACAGCACGAAATAACTTGAGCAACTTGGAAGTGAGGCTTTAGCCTCGCTCGATCCAAAGCGGGACTAAAGTCCGACCTCTAGGTTGCCAGTTGTTAATTTTATTTCATTTCATTTCATTTCATGCACATCCCCTAATTATCATAGCCTTGTAGGGTGGGCAACGCTTTTCTGCCCACCAATTTTTAAGGGTAAAGGTGGGCTAACGATAAAACTGTTTGTCTACCCTACAAGGCTTGATAAGAATAATATTAAAAATTTTCTATAAAAAATTGAATTGTATTTAGGAAAAATAAAAGGGTAGTAAAAAAGGTAATAAAAGAAGGGTTAATCGTTATTAACTTAACGGCAGTGAGAGGTTACAGGGCACAAGAAGCAAACACTGCAGCAGAAAAAAGAAGGGAACAGAAGATGAAAATAGGAATAATGGGCTTAGAATACATTGGATGGCTAATACGGTTGAATTTTGAAAGGTAAACTAAAGCTTCGCGCCAGAGTATGTCCACATTACTTTAGGAAAGATCCCAAGTAAAGACTGTTAGCTGGTAGCTAATAATCGCTCTGACCCCTTAATGCTCATGAGTTTTGCTAAAACTCATGGGGTAACTAGGAAAGTCATGGACAAAGCAAATGTGGCTCTTTTGAAAAATAATTAGCTCAAGAATAAGCGGAATAGAAGAAAAGTTTAGTAAAGGGCAGGGACTGGATCAAGAAGATGTTAATACTTTATTATTAAAGTCACAATACAATCATATAAATCATTTAGACTTAAAATTAAATTAAATTAAATTAAATTAAATTAAATTAAATTAAGTGACTGATGACGTGGTTAGTTTAAAAGGCGAATTTAAATTACTGGATACTCAGTTGAACGGGCGTTTTGATAGCTTCGAAAAAAATATAGAATTAAAAATAAGCCAAGCAGTTAATACCAATATAAGATGGTCAATAGAAATGATAATGCTTACTGTAACGGTTTTAAAATTAGCTGATATGCTTATTAAATAAGAAAGACTGTAATTACTCAACGAAAAAGTATGGGTTCCGCTCTGAAGTCCTCTCTTGCTGGAGAGGATTAAATAAACCGTATTGTATTTAAATATTGGTTGAATATGGTGAAACCTGACCCATAAGTAGTCACTCATAAGTTATTTAACACTTTATCACCTACCATTCCTGCAGCTCTTGTTAAGGGTATTGTAGGATGGGCAAAGCGATAGTGTGCCCATTAATTCAGCTTTGGGTATGAGTATTTTTATGAGGCTCCTGACAGGAAAAAAAGAATAAAACAGAAGGTGAAGATAGGAATAGTGACCTTGGACTGCTAATAGCGATTGAAATTTGAAAGACAGACTAAAGAGGCTGTGAAAGTATTAGCTTTTAGCTCCTCTCTTTGGAAAAGATGAGGGTCGATTTTAAGGGAAAGCAGAAGGTCGAATTGAAGTAAAAGAAGACGAGCAGCTGGAAGCAATAAAACAAATGGTCACTAATATGAAAAAAACAATACACAATAGAAGTAATAGCATAAATAACAGACCTAACAAAAGTAGAGATAGAAAATATATTAAGCTGAATGAACAGGTTCAGTATTAAAAATAAAAGTTAAAACCAAACAAATGAAAAAATACTAACAGTTTTTGGTGCATGCGCAGAAGTCTTAAAAGTGGCTCCAGTAGTGCTCGTACTACAAAAACTGAAGACATAGGGTCAATCGAGTCAACCCTATTGGTTAAATATTAAAAGGCCGTATAAAAGATTTTGGTGGAAATAGATACGTGAAACAAAAAAAAAGTTTAACTGATAAAAGCTTGAGTGGTTTTTTGTGGAGTTTCATTGGAGTAGGTGGGCAGGCAATATTACAACTAATAGTTTTGGCTATATTAGCGAGGTTACTTTCTCCCGCAGATTTTGGAGTTGTGAGTGCGGCTGTCGTGGTTTCGCAGTTTTCCAATATTTTCTCAGAACTGGGGGTTGGCCCTGCAATAATTCAACGCTCAGATATTAAAGAAGATGATTTGAGAGTTGGTTTTACATTATCATTATTTTTTGGGACGTTTATAGCGCTTTTGATTTATTTATGTGCCCCAATTATTTCAGGTTTTTTTAAAATTCCACAATTAGAGAAAGTTCTTTTTATTTACTCCTTTATTTTTATAATAAAAGGGTTTTCTGCTATATCTGAGGCTTTATTGCAACGAGAATTAAAGTTTAAAATAATAACAAGTATAGAGTTATTTAGCTTCGCTTTTGGTTATGCGTGTGTAGGGATATACCTTGCTGATCAGGGTTATGGGTATTGGTCTCTAGTAGGTGCTCATTTATCCCAATCATTTATTAAAGCAGTTGGTGTTATAGTTTGTCGATTCCATTCAATGAAGCCTTTGCTAGATAAAAAAATCATTCGAGGACTTCTATATTTTGGATCGGGACATTCAATTGCACGGATTGCAAATTTTTTAGCCAATCAAGGAGATAACTTAGTTATTGGACGAATGTTGGGAGCTGAAGCATTAGGGAATTATGGGCGAGCATACCAATTAGTAGTTATGCCAGCAAATATGTTTGGACAGGTATTTGATAGGGTTTTATTTCCTGTGATGTCAAAAGTACAAGATGATACGCGTAAACTTTCAGAAGCATATAAAAAAAGTGTTTCGATAATTACTTGGGTGATGATTCCATTTAGTTGTTTGATGTGGATACTATCGCAAGAAATAATTCGCCTTATACTCGGGGCAAAGTGGCTATCTCTTGTGTTGCCTTTTCAGATACTTGCAATAGGTTTAGTCTTTCGCGTAGTACATAAAATAAGTGATGCATTAGCAAGATCAAAAGGTGCTGTTTTTAAACGAGCTTGGAGGCAATGTGTTTATGCTGTGATAGTTTTAATTGGGGCTTTGTTTGGGTATGAGTGGGGAATATCAGGAGTAGCGTGTGGTGTATTAATTGCTATCATTTCTAATTATTTATTAATGACACAACTTTGTCGCTCGCTTACAAAGCTGTCAGTAAGGTACTTTATTAAAGCTCATATGGCTGGTTTATTTGTTGGGATGGTTTTAATTCCTATGGTAAGTTGTTATACAAATACTTTGAGGTACTATAGTTATTCTGATATAGCCATAATTTTATTTTCAATATTATTAATGGTGGTTTTAATGATATTACTTTGCAAAATGTTCCCTAATATCTTTTTAGGTAAAGATAATCAGGATATGTTGCAGAATATTGGGGCACGGTTGCCTGCAAGAATACGAAAATTATTTTAACTATAAGTAAACTGGAGTGAGAGTGACTATTTCCAATATAACAAGGCGGCTTTTATTAAAGACAACTGCATCAACATTACTTAGTCAAGTCCTTCCAAATATCGCATGGAGCGATCAAAATATACCATATAAAGAATTTGATATAAGCCAATATAACTCGGTATTATTACCTCGTGGGCATGGGCAAATAAGAAAATTGAAAGGGTATTATCGAAGTAGATACCCGTCTCGAGATCAATCGATGCAAGTAATGGCATTTTTTAATCGAAATTCAGGGTTATATGTTCAAACTAAAGACCCAGTTGGTTATATTTCAGACTGGGTGATTTTACCACAAGGGAAATTGCGAATATATTTCTATGGCCCTGTACCAGAAACAATATCAATAAAAATCAAACCAGATTATCGGGAAGTTGCTACGATATATAGAGAATGGGCTTTAAATCAGTATTGGGCAAGGAAAAAATCATCTAAATTTGATGATCTAAGTGTAATTGCTACAGCATCATCGAATGATATGAATACTATGCGGTCACACATCCCCAAGTTTCTAAATAACTTTAATAAGCCTGCAGGGTGTTGGATAACGCAATGGCGTAAATCCCCTTTTGATATAAATTACCCAGATTATCGGCCGAAGGAGCCTTATAACTTTTCACGATTTATTCAAGAATTACATGGTAATGAAATCATTCCTTTTCCATATATAAATGGCTTGCTTTGGGATGTAAACTGTAAATCTCCAGTTTATGACCCAACTAAAGTAATAAAAAATATAGATGGTACTATTCCAGTATACAGCCCTAAATTGAACCATTTAAAAGTTGCATGCCCAGCAACACATTTTTGGGAAAATATAATATTAAATTCAAGAAATAATCTGCGAGATTTAAACGGAAATTTAAGTAGAGGTGTTTATTATGATGTTTTTGCCGCAACTCTACCAAGAGTTTGTTATGCAAAAAACCATAACCATGAAGCAGGTGGCTCATTTGTTTTTCAAAAGGCAATAAGGAGCATTCTTTCTAAGACAAAGGGAGTAATTATGGTTGAAGGAAACTCAGAGATATATATAGATTTAGTTGATTCATTCTTAATGCACTTATATACAGATAAACAGAATATAATACCATTTTGGAATGAAGTATATGGAACAGTTTCAAGTAGTGCTGGTTGGATTATAAATAAAAAAGTTAACCCACAGCAGCTATTAAAAGAGATACTGAAAAGTAGTGAATTTGGGGTGTCCGCTATGGGAGGTCCGTGGATGACAGCTAGAATTCAAGAAATGTTGATGAAACCAGAATATGCAAACACACTTAGCAAAATAAAATAATAGTTTGTATGATGTTATAACTAGTTTTAAACTTTTAAGGTTGAAAAATATTAACAATGATAGGTAAAGAAAAAAAAGATAGAGTCAGACCAATTAATTATTTGTTATTAAATATTTTATTTGCAATAACAATTATATGCCTTATAGTTAGTATGGAATCTATAAAGTGGTTAATAGTAATTCCGTGTTTTATTACTTCTGTATTTTCATTTTATGTCGTATTTAACCCAAAAAGAAGAGATCCATTTGAAGCAATTAAGTTTCCAGCCTGTTTATATGGACTTAGCTTTGGCGTTTCTCCTTTGGTATTGATGGATGAAGGTATATACCGAATTCGTTACCTAGGTAATCACTGGGGGTCTTTAGTGGAACAAGGTGCTATATTAGCCATGTTTGGATTTTTTTTTCTTATGATTGGTTACTTTACTGGCGGAAAAATAGCATCAAGAAAATATAAGTTTCGAATTCGTGAGATTACAAAAAAAGGTGAGCGTAACCTAATAATTATAGGGTGGGGGTTGCTTCTAGTTGGTTTTGTTTGTTATTTTCTGCTTGTTTTTCGATCAGGCGGGGTACAGCACTTTTTATCATATAAGGGAGGGCGGGCTGATATATTCCAACAAACATTTGGTGGCTTTTACTGGGGGGCATTTTTTATGATTTCGGGTCAATGTTTATTGGGCGTGGCTATTGTTAAGAAACATCCCTATTGGTTGCTTTTATTAAGTATTCTTGTCGGGGTGATGTTTGGGTTATTTCAAGGAAGGGAACAATTTATTTCTCCAGTGTTTTGTGGGTTTGTAATGTTTCATTATGGTTATAAAAGAATTAGCATGAAGATTTTAGGAATTTTGGCAATAATTATGCTTGTTTTGGCTTCAATGTATGGAGCATATAGAGGGTTAGATAAAAAGGAGGTTGGAAAAAATCCTAGTCAATTTGTAAGTACATATTTTGCTAACAGTGGAGACTACCTTAAAAAAACTTTATCCGCTAATATAGAGCAATTAGATTCATTATTAATTTCTATTCGTTATGTGGATACAACAAATATTGCTTTAAGTGGGCGAACTCTTTTAATGGCAATTGCACCATTAAATAGGCTTATATTTAATAATTATTTGGAAACAATACATGCAGGTAGCTTTATGGATAAACTTGCTAACCCAGAGCATAAGTATTCTCGGACAGCATTAAGCCCATCTTTACCTGGAGAATTGTATTTAAACTTTAAAACTACTGGAGTATTAGTAGGACTGTTTATGTATGGGGTTATTTTAAGGATTATGTACTCACCTTTTGAATATTCAAATAAACCGGGGGCAATTTTGGCTCTTTATCCATATGCATTATGGAATATAGGAAAAATGGTGATTGATGGAATAGGGCTTTTATTTAAATTAGTGACTGTTTTTGTTCCATTGCTATTGGTTTATATTATTTTCAAGATGGACAATGAGCCTGAGAAGTAACGTTTAATTTTTATAATTACATTACTGATGTTACGTAGCTCTATAATAGAATATGAGCTGTAGAGGCTCATGAAAATTGTAATCTATTGATTCGTAATAATCAGTGTGTGACATCAGTTACATTATTAAAGCTATATAAATTATGCCGAAAAAAAACAAACTGGATATAACAGTCTACCCAAATCATTCTATTTTTATTGAGCGAGACGAAATTAAAATAGAAAAAGCAGAAAATGAATTTTTACAAAGACTTAATAATAGCGGTATTCAAGTAAATATTGCAGGGTTTATTAATGATTTGTCAAATACTGCATTACAAGGAGTGGTAGGTAAAGGTGATTTTATTAGTATTATCAATTTAGGGAAAATTAATAATAAAGCTATTTTTAGTAAAATTATTTGTTATGTAAAGTCGCTAAAAGAAGTTTTTTCAATAGTCAATAAAAAAACATTTAATTATGTTTTTTTTCCTGGGCATGTTAATTATTTGGTAATAATCGTTGCCTTGATTCTAAAAAAACCTTTTGGGCTATATATCAGAGGTGTGTGGAGCCACAATAAATATATTGATTGGTTAAATATATTGGCTTTTAAGAGGGCAAAGTTTATTTTTACTACAGGGCCAGCTTTTAAGGATGAAATAGGATATTACAATTTACTTGTGGAAGAAGTAGTACCCATGATTAATTTACCAGAAAAATTTATAAATTCCAAAATCAAAAATAATAAAGATTCTAACAGTCTTGTTTTTATAGGTAGAATTTCAAAAGTAAAAGGTCTTTATGACATTGTTGAAGCATTAGCAATTCTTAATCATAAAGAAGGTAACCTAACGCTGGATATAGTGGGGGGTGGGACTGAGCAGGATCTAGCTGAGCTCAATGCTTTTATTCAAGTAAATAAGGTGGAACGTTACATTAATCTACATGGTCATATTGCAGAGCCAGAAAGGTTAGCAACAATTTTGTCAAATGGCTGGCTTTTTGTTTTTCCAACAACTTTCCCAGAAGGATTTCCTCGAGTTATATATGAAGCTATGTTACTCGGTGTCCCCGTTATAACAACAAGTATGCCTGGCGCTAAAGGTTTTTTGGTTGATGACGAAAATTGCTTGATTACTAAGCCAAACAATCCAGAGGATTTATCTTTAAAAATTGATAAAGTATTAAATAATAATGATTTATATTTAAAGTTGAAAGACAATGCACTTTCGTTAGTGACTAATAAATTTAACAATTTAAAATTTGATAACCATGCTGACCAAGTAGTTCATGAATTAAAAAGGCTTAGTGGAAATGAATATAATTCTTAATTTTATACCCCTTAAACAAGGTGGTGGTGTTCAGGTTGGTTTAGATTTTTTAAGCCAAGCTAAGTTGTATGGTAAAGAACATAATTGGTATGTTGTTGCTACCGAAGGTACACCTTTTGTAGCTTATGAATATTCCGATAATGTACATTTAGCGAAAGTAATGCCTAGAAACCTGAAAGCTAGATTGTTATTTGAATACTTTGGGTGTAAGGCGTTAATTAAAGAAACTAATGCACCCATAATTTATACTCAGTTTGGCCCTATTTGGCCCGGTGCTAATGTAGTTAATGTCGCTGGCTGTGCTTATTCTAATTTGATGTATCCAGAAATTGACTTTTGGGGGAAACTCCCCTTTTTAAGTCAAATAAAAAGAAAAATAATTGATTATTTTAGAACCCAACGAATGTTGGCTGCGGATTATATTATTTATGAAACACAGGATTTGGCGGATAGAGCAAAAAGAATTTTTAACTTACCATCTTCACGAGTTTTTTTTGTTAGGCCAACGGCTAGCTCTCTAGTTAATCGCACAGGAAATACGAATAGTAAAATTAGATCTATTCCAGAAGGTTTTAGAGTCCTTTTATTATCACATTACAGAGTACATAAAAACATTGAAATATTATCTAACGTTGCTCAAATATTAAAAACAAAATTTCAAATTGAAAATGTCATATTTGTACTTACGTTAGCCGAAGATATAAAATCATTAAATATTATTGATAAAGCTAGAGAGTTAGGTGTTAGTAAAAACATTTTTAATATTGGGCCTGTTGATTACGATGCTTGTGGGTCTCTTTATGAAGCTTGTGATGCTGTTATTTTACCAAGTTTATTAGAAAGTTTTAGCAATACTATTGCAGAAGCTTGGGTAATGAAAAAGCCTATTTTTATAAGTGACCTAGATTGGGCAAAGTCAATCTGTGGTAATGCAGCTATTTATATTAATTATGATGACGCAGATGATACTGCTTCTAAAATTGCGGACTTAATGAATAATACAAATGAAATCGAGCGCGTGGTAAAAAATGGTATTCAGGTTTTAAGTCAATATTCAGGTTCAAAATCACGTTTTTTGTCCTATAAAGAAATAATTGAGAACGCAGTTGTTTAAATATATTTGATGGATGATGTTAATGAAAAAATTGGTACATAGTTTTTTAGTTGTTTCTTATGAGCTGTTCATGAGGATTATTTTTTCATTACCGCGATATGAGCTCTGTAATAGCATTAAATCATTTTTTTTAAAACTTAATGGTGCAAAAATAGGTAAAAGAACAATATTTTATCCTGGAGTCTGGATTGCGCCTGGGCGAAATTTTGTTGTTGGAGATGATGTTGACTTCGCTTTGGATGTCGTGGTGACGAGTGGTGGAGGGGTTTTAATTGGCGACCGCGTTTTAATTGGGTATAGAACACAAATACTTTCAACAAATCATGTGATACCGAAAGACTTGCAAAGAATATTTGGTGCTGGGCATGAAAAAAAACAAGTTGTAATTGAAAGTGATGTGTGGATTGGAGCTAACTGCATCATTATTCCTGGGGTTACTATTGGTGAAGGCTCTGTAATTGCTGCTGGAAGTGTCGTAACAAAAAATGTGGAGCCTTTTACTGTTGTGGGCGGAACTCCTGCAAAAAAAATCAAGGATCGTGATTAAGGTTTTTGAATTATGAGTTTTCTTGCTCGTCAGCTTTGTATAACTGTTGATACCAAAGGTTTCAGGGGTGATTGTGTTATTGTGTTTGACTTGTTGTGGTGAGTGACAAGTAGTTTTTCGTTCCATTTCTGCCCAAGGAGACTGAACCCCTACCGAAATTACGGTGTTGAGGATGAGTATTCAGGTGTTAGTTAAGAATGTCATTTCACTGCACTGCGATGACTACAATATACAACTGATCTAAATAAATTTTAATTTTAAAACGTTTAAAACATATTTTATGAAACAAATTTTACAAAATTTAAAGTCAGGTGAAACTGTCCTGGAAGATATTCCTTGTCCGCGTGTTTTGCCGGGGCAGGTTCTGATTAGAACTCGTCAAACCTTAGTTTCGGCGGGTACTGAGAAAATGTTGGTTGATTTTGGTAAGGCTAATTTGTTAGATAAGGCCAGACAGCAGCCGGATAAAGTCAAGATGGTTTTAGATAAGGTTAAGACGGATGGTTTGATGCCTACGATTGAAACCGTGCGCAATAAGTTGGACCAAGCTTTGCCAATGGGGTATTGCAATGTAGGCACGGTGTTAGAAATTGGCGCGGGTGTAACTCAGTTTAAAGTGGGTGATCGTGTCGCCTCTAATGGTAAACATGCGGAAGTGGTGTGTGTGCCAGAAAACCTGTGTATGGCTATTCCTGATTCGGTGAGTGATGAGGCGGCTGCATTTACAGTGTTGGGGGCGATTGCTTTACAAGGTATTCGGTTGACCAAGCCTACTTTGGGTGAAACGGTTGTAGTCACGGGTTTAGGTTTGATTGGTCTGGTGACGGTGCAGTTGTTAAAAGCGCAGGGTTGCCGGGTGATTGGGATTGATCTGGATTCTGATAAAGTTGAGCTGGCTAAAAAGCTGGGTGCTGAGACAGTTAATTTATCGAAGGGTGAAGACCCTATTGCGATTGCGGAGCAATATTCGCGTGGCCGTGGGGTTGATGCGGTGATTATTACGGCATCAGCTAAAAACAATCAGATTGTGCATCAGGCGGCATTGATGTGTCGTAAACGGGGGCGTATTGTCTTGGTTGGTGTGGTGGGGCTTGAGTTGTCGCGGGCTGATTTTTATGAGAAGGAGTTGTCGTTTCAGGTGTCTTGTTCTTATGGCCCTGGGCGTTATGATCCTGAGTATGAAGAGGCGGGTAAGGATTATCCATTGGCTTTTGTACGTTGGACTGAGCAACGCAATTTTGAAGCGGTTTTGGATATGATCGCTGAGGGTAAGCTGGATACAGAGTGCTTGGTGTCTCATCATTTTGCTTTGGATAAGGCGGTGGATGCGTATGAATTGGTGGGGGGGAAAGTGCCTTCCTTAGGGATTATTTTACAGTTTCCTGAAGTGGCTGAAAAATCAGATGCTGAGTTGCAATCCAGAACTATTCAGTTAGCTGGCGTTGAGCGAAAATCTGGGAAAGCGGCTAAAGTGACGGTTGGCTTTATTGGTTCTGGTAATTATGCGACTGCGGTTTTGATTCCTGCCTTTAAGGGGGCTAATGCTGAGTTAAAATCTGTTGCCTCTAATGCGGGTATTAGTAGTGTTCATGCGGGTAAGAAGTTTGGTTTTGCTAAGGTAACGACAGATAGTCAAGAAATTATCAATGATGAGTCGATTAATACGGTGGTGGTGACAACTCGACATAATAATCATGCTCAGTTTGTGCTGGATGCTTTAAATGCGGGTAAGCATGTGTTTGTTGAGAAGCCTTTAGCTTTAAAGCGTGAAGAGTTGGGTGATATTACATCTGCGTATGAAGTAGCTTGTAAGAGTGAGGTGCCGTTAGTGATGGTGGGTTTTAATCGTCGGTTTTCTGCACATGTTAAAAAAATAAAGCAGTTATTGACGGGTGTGTCTGAACCTAAGTCTTTTATTATGACGGTAAATGCAGGGGCTATTCCTGCAGATCACTGGACTCAGGATAAAGCTGTCGGTGGTGGGCGTATTATTGGTGAAGGATGCCATTTTATTGATTTATTACGCTTTTTAGCCGATGCTGAAATTGTCTCTGTACAGGCAATGATGATGGGTGAAGGGGTGGGTATTCGTGATGATAAAGTGACTATTACTTTAGGCTTTGCTGACGGTTCTTTTGGTACGGTGCATTATTTGTCAAATGGGAGTAAGTCTTTTCCTAAAGAGCGGTTAGAAGTGTTTTGTGCTGATCGTGTGTTGCAGTTGGATAATTTCCGTAAGTTGACTGGGTTTGGTTGGCCTGGGTTTAAAAAGTTTAAAACGAGTAAGCAGGATAAAGGCCAGGCTGCTTGTGCCGCTGCTTTTGTTGATGCAATTGAGAATGGGGTAGAGTCTCCTATTCCCTTTACTGAGTTGATTGAAGTGGCTAATGCGACGTTTGATGTGGTGGATATTTTGGATCGGCAAAAGTAGTTTTTTGCTGTTAATTTGTAACTATTCAGCTTGTGAGTAGGCGATGGTGATGCAGGAGTAAATATCTGTCCATGCACTAGTCGGCGCGAAGGTAATTGAAAGTTTTAGAGAAAAGAGCATCATTTTAATCGCGCCGACTAGTGTATGGATGCACGTAGGTAGAGCAATGCAGGAGCAATTGCCGAGGGCGGACGCTCCTACAAAACATTGCACTAAAGTTGCTGAATAGTTACGTTAATTTAGTAGAAGTTGCTTGGCATGAATGAGTTTACAATAGTCTCTTTATTTATATATTTGAAATGATCAAAAAACTGTTTTTACTTTTTCATACGGTTCGATTTTTAAAGCCGATTCAATTTTATTGGCGGTTATATTTAAAAATCAGTCAGTTGTTTCCTTTTTCTATTGATATTAAAGTGCCTGTTAAAGTTAGGCCTGTTAATTTACTCCCTCCTATTATTAAGCACTCATCTCTTGATGATGGACAGTTTTGTTTTTTAAATGAAGTGGGTGTGGCTGAGCTACCATTTGATTGGAATGCTAAGAAAATGAGTAAGTTGTGGTTATATAACTTACATTATTTTGACTATCTTAATCAGCAACAAATTGATCAGCAGCTTGCATTTGATTTAATGCAAGATTGGGTTAGTAAAAACCCTGTTGGGGTGGGTAATGGTTGGGAGCCTTATACACTTTCTTTAAGGATTGTAAACTGGATTAAGTTTTTGTCGGTGTCTGGTGATAAGGATGAACTGCTCTATGTGTCTTTGTATTTGCAATCACGCTATTTATTTAAACATTTAGAGTATCATTTGCTGGGCAACCACCTATTTAAAAATGGGGTTGCACTTTTATTTGCTGGGGCTTTTTTTGAGGGTAAGGAAGCACAAAACTGGTTAAAAAAAGGGCAGGCGATTGTCACACGACAAACAAAAGAGCAGGTGTTAGCGGATGGCGGGCATTTTGAACGTAGCCCAATGTATCATGTGCTGATTTTAGAAGATATTTTGGACTGTTTAAACCTTGATAAAGGGGGGGGCTTTTTTTCTTCTATAGAGCAAGGTTTTATGAGAAGTAAGGCAGCTGATATGCTGGCTTTTCTTGCTGATATTGTGCACCAAGATAATGAAATTCCTTTTTTTAATGATAGTGCATTACGTATTGCATCGAGCCCGCAAGCTGTTTTTAGTTATGCGGATATGCTGGGAATTAAATATACCAAAAAAGGAGGGACTAGTGTTATAAATAAGCCTGACTTTGGAATGTTTGTGTTGCAGAACTCGTTGAGTAGAGTCATGTTTGATGTAGGTTTTATTGGCCCTCAATATCTCCCTGGCCATGCGCATTGTGATACTTTAAGTTACGAGCTTTCTTTATTGGGTAAGCGCTGTATTGTTAATTCCGGTACTTTTCAATATGCAGGGGATGAGCGTAATTTATTTCGTGCAACTCAAGCGCATAATACGGTACAAATTGATGGACTAGAGCAGCATGAGATTTGGTCTACTTTTAGGGTGGCGCGTCGAGGTTATCCTTTTGATGTTTCAGTGGTTAAACGGACTGATGAGGTCGAGTGCTCTGCGGCAGTATCGAGCTTTAAATCATTGGCAGGATCTCCTTTTCATAAACGAGTTTTGAACCACCAAAACAGCCATTTGATAATTACGGATGTGATTGAGGGGAAGGGGCGGCACTTAGCTGAAAGTTTTGTGCATTTACATCCAGATGTTCAGGTGAATAGAGTAGATGATCACAATATAGCGTGTAGGGTAGGTGAGGTTAGCTTTTCTATTCAAGCGTTTGATGGGGTGGTTTTTGATATAGAGAAAGGTTGGTTTTCAGCTGAGTTTGGGGTTAAAGCTGAAAATGTTGTTTTGGTTTTGCGGAAGCAAGGTGTGAGTCCCTTTTCTTTTGGATATAAAGTTTGTTTTTAATCGTGTTGATTTACTGTGGTGAGTAATAAGAGGTTTTTTGCATTACTCCCATCCATGGAAACTAGATTCCGGCAATCCCTGCCGGAATGGCGGTGTTGCTGAGTTTTGGTTTTTTATCTCTTGGCTCGTCATCTCGGCAGGGATTGCCGTGATCCAAGCTTCAGGGATGATTGGATTGTGGTGTTTGATTTAATACGGGTAGTTGTAAGTAGCGATACACGGTACTCCCATCCATGGAAACTAGATTCCGGCAACCCCTGCCGGAATGACGGTGTTGCTGAGTTTTGGTTTTTATCTCTTGGCTCGTCATCTCGGCATGGGTTGTCGTGATTAAGAACCCAAGGATGAGAAACAAGAGTCATAAATTATTAATATTAAAATTTCACAATTATAAATAACAGCCATGGGCTGATTCAAATATATGCATATTTTATTTTTAACGGATAACTTCCCTCCTGAAGTTAATGCGCCTGCAAGTCGTACCTTTGAGCATTGTTGCGAGTGGGTAAAAGCAGGTCATCAGGTTACTATTATTACTTGTGTCCCTAATTTTCCAGCTGGAAATGTGTTTGAAGGTTATAAGAATAAATTGTGGCAGGAGGAAGAAATGGAGGGTATTCGGGTCATTCGGGTGTGGTCATATATTACTGCTAACTCTGGGTTTGTTAAACGTATTTTAGATTATATTAGTTTTATGCCACCCGCTGTTTTAGCTGCATTGTTTGTTAAGAAGCCAGATTTAATCATTGGTACCTCACCTCAGTTTTTTACTGTTTGTGCAGCTTATTTAGTAAGTTTTTTTAAGCGAATCCCTTTTGTATTTGAGTTGAGGGATATTTGGCCAGAGTCGATTAAAGCGGTTGGGGCAATGAATGACTCGGTTATTATTAGAGTGTTAGAAAAAATAGAGTTGTTTCTTTACCGTAAAGCTAAAATTATTGTGTCAGTGACCAATGCTTTTAAAAGAACGCTTATTGAGCGTGGCGTTGGTGGTGAAAAAATACATGTGGTAACCAATGGTGTTGATATATCTAGGTTTATTAAAGCAGAAAAAGATGCTGAGCTGGTTGAACAGTTAGGTTTACAAGGAAAGTTTATCGCAGGATATGTTGGTACGCATGGCATGGCTCATCATTTAGAAACAATTCTGGATGCTGCGCTTCTTGCACAACAAAATAACGATGATATGCGGTTTTTGCTGTTAGGTAACGGGGCGCGTAAGAAAGAGTTGGTTGAGTTGTCGAAATCAATGGGGCTGAATAATATTGTTTTTGTGGATTCAGTTGCAAAAGCAGATGTTCCTCGCTACTGGTCTTTATTGGATGTGTCGATTATTCATTTAAAAAATATTGAGTTGTTTACGTCTGTTATTCCTTCAAAATTGTTTGAGTGTATGGCAATGGGCATTCCTGTTTTGCACGGGGTGAAAGGTGAGTCAGCTGAAATTGTTGAAGAAAATAAAGTAGGTTATACTTTTGAGCCAGAAAATGAACAGCAATTATATAAGTTACTAGTTGAACTGAAGGCTTCTCCTAGTAAATATAAAGATTTTGAGGTGGCGGGAATAACAGCCTCAAAAAAATATGATAGAAGTGTTTTAGCGGGTGATTTTTTACGGTTGCTAGAAGCTGCAAAGTAAATATTCTTTAGGAACGTGCATGAAACAACTTCCCGATTTCTAACTTGTCTTTTTGCTCCAGATGGAATGATCTCATTCGTTGCGTAGCTTGCTATGCGCCTCATGAGATCATTCCACCTGAAACAAAAATCCTACGTTATAATTTCGGGAAGTTATTCCATACACGTTCCTTAGTTTGAGTAACTGCCTATCGGAATGACGATGTTGCTTGTATGGTTTGTCTTTTATTCGTCATTTTAGTCTGGTAGGATGGGAAAGCACTTTTTCTCACCAAAGGTGTTTGAATGTTTGGCAATGGGGAGCTAGGTTTTGTATGGTGTCTTTAGGTGAGATAGCAAGAGGTTTGTATCGGCTTTTAAAAGAATGTATCAAAAAAAGTAACTGTTGCTCTTAACTCCTTTTCCCAAGTGGAGAGGAGGCTAAAGAGCATAAGTTATGAGGGAGTGGTTACCCATAAAATATAGTTAAAGTGGCTTTTTTATCACTATCACTTAGAGTTAATTTGTAAAGTTAAGGAATCATTAAAAATGAAAATAGGAATAATTGTTGGTACACGCCCTGAAATTATTAAAATGGCTCCAGTCATAAGGGAGTGTAAAAAAAGGAAAATTTCCTTTTTTATTATCCATTCTAACCAGCATTATTCCAAAGAAATGGATAGTATCTTTTTTAAAGAATTAAAACTACCGGCTCCAAACTATAATCTTGGTGTTGGTTCTGGGTTACATAGTAATCAAACAGGGAATATTTTGATTAAAATGGAGCCAATTCTTTTAGAAGAAACACCTGACGTGGTTCTTGTTCAAGGAGATACGAATACTGTTTTAGCTGGGGCGCTGGCTGCATCAAAATTAGATATTAAAGTCGGGCATATTGAAGCAGGGTTACGGAGTTATGACAGAACTATGCCAGAAGAAACAAACCGTATTCTGACTGATCATATGAGTGAATATCTGTTTGCTGTGGGGCCAAATCAACAAGAAATACTGGCTAAAGAAGGTATTGCTGCGAATAAAATATATACTGTTGGTAACACTGTTTCTGATTCTTTATTTCAGCATTTAGAAATATCTGCAGAAAAAAGCGATATTTTATCGACATTAAATGTTGAGGCTGGGTGCTATTTCTTAGTGACTGCCCACAGAGCTTCAAATGTAGATAATGTGGCTAATTTATTAGAACTTTTTACTTTATTTAATAAATTACACGATAAATACAGTCAAACTATCGTTTGGCCTATTCACCCTCGAACTGCGGCTAAGGTAAAAGAATTTAACATAGAGGTTCCCGAATACTTAAAGCTTTTACCGCCTATTGGATATCTTGATTTTATACAGCTTCAGAAGAAAGCACAGCTAATTTTGACTGATTCGGGTGGTATTCAGGAAGAAGCTTGTTTACTAGGTGTACCTTGCATTACTTTGCGTGAAAATACAGAGCGACCAGAATCTATTGAAGTGGGGGCAAATGTGCTTGTTGGGCGTGATGCAGAAAAAGCTTTATCAGCTGCAGATAAATGGCTGTCTACTGATAACTTTAGCTGGGATAACCCTTTTGGTGATGGTCACGTTGCGGAAACTATACTTGATATTGTCGTGGCGGATAATACAGAATTTATAGAAAAACCTATTGTAGCAACAAATGAAACTATTGCCGTTATTGGTATGGGGTATATGGGCTTGCCTATTTCAAGTTTACTAGCCCAGGCAGGGTATTCAGTAACAGGCGTTGATTTAAGTAAGGAAAAAGTTGATTCAATTAACCGGGGTGAATGTCCTTTTGATGAAGAGGGTATGCCTCAGTTAGTTTCAAAAGTCGTTGAGCAAGGGTTTCTTAAAGCGACTATAACTATCCCATCAAGTGAAACCTATTTAGTTGCTGTGCCAACGCCACATCAAGATGAAAGTTGTGATCGTTCATATGTCTTTGCCGCCGTAGATGCTATTGCAAAAGTCGCAAAAGAAGGTCAGGTCTTAATAATTGAATCAACTATTTCGCCAAAAACGAGTTTAGAGGTTGAACAACGCCTTCATAAAAAAGGCTTGAAACTTGATGTCGTTCATTGTCCTGAACGAGCAATTCCAGGACGAACATTATATGAGTTGGTTCATAACGATCGGATTATTGGTGCATCGAGTAACAGTGCCCAACAAAAAGTTAAGGCAATCTACCAAAGCTTTGTCGATGGTGAGGTGTTTTTGACGGATCTAACCACGGCTGAATGTGTTAAGTTGGTTGAAAACACTTCGCGAGATGTCGGGATTGCCTTTGCTAATGAACTTGCGCAGGTTTGTGAGGAGTTAAAGGTTGATGTTAATGAGGTTATCAAGCTGGCAAATAGGCATCCACGCGTAAATGTATTGAACCCTGGGCCTGGTGTTGGTGGGCATTGTATTCCAATTGACCCTTGGTTTTTAGTGGAAAGTACTCAGGCTGGTGATTTTATTCGATTAGCAAGAAAGGTAAATGATGAAAGACCTCTTATTGTCGCTAAAAAAGTAATTGATGCTGTAAAGGCAAAGAATGGTAAAAAAATTGCCATATTAGGTGTTGCATATAAGGCAAATGTTGATGATTGTCGTGAAACACCAGCAGAGCCCATTTTAAAATACTTTCAATCAGAAGGTTTTTTGGTTAAATATCATGATCCTTATGTACCTCAATGGCAGTGTGAAAGAATGGATGATTTACAAGCTATTATGGAGTGGGCAGATATGGCTGTGATCATAACGGGGCATGAATGTTATAAAGGTTTATCGCTTCAAGATACACTTATAGATGCATGTGGTGTTTTAAAGTTAAATTAACCGTGATCATCGAAAGCTGGGCTGATGAAAATCTGTTTCTGACATGAGTTTAAGGGGGCAGAGTTACTTTTAAAACCATTGCCCTTGGAGGGCGCGCAATAAATAAATCACTAAATTGTTTTCATGCTCCAGCATCACTGCCATCGTTGGCTAGACGGGGTATTTACCCCATACAAAATATTTAAAGCGGTATTGCAACAATACTTGCTTTTCGGGATAACAAAAAATATAGTTTATAGCCGCTTTTTTTTATTGTATTGAGTTAGTTTAAATGTTTGAAACGGGGTTACAAAACCCACCTCGCATTGTTCCATGGACTAGTCAGCACGAAGATAATTGAAAGTTTTAGAGAAAAGAGCATCATTATATTCGCGCCGACTAGTGCATGGACAGGTATTTGCTCCTGCAATATCTGCATTCACTACATCCATGTAGATTATGCACGTAGGTAGAGCAATGCAGGAGCAGCGAAGCGGTGTGCCGAGGGCGGACGCTCCTACAAAATATTGCACTAACAAGGAAGTAAGGGGTCAGGTCCAATGTCATTAAGTTAAGCGCAACCAATTGATTCACCTTGATCTTTTATAGGACGAATAATGTAATTTATTCTTCATTTTAGATTTTTTACGCTTATATGACCTTCCTTTTCGA
>Ga0256840_1001487_pt1 | contig 21901 bp, 23 predicted proteins | sample 355202metaG_FD_185969 | JGI IMG/M metagenome (GOLD analysis project Ga0256840, IMG submission 185969) | Hydrothermal vent microbial communities from Mid Atlantic Ridge, Atlantic Ocean - 355-202 | ecosystem: Environmental > Aquatic > Marine > Hydrothermal vents | place: Atlantic Ocean: Mid...
TCTCAAACTCTTTCAAGTGGCTTCAACTCGAAGTCTCTCTAGGCCTTTTAAACAAGGTCTCTCTGTTTGTGGATGGGAATTATAGAGAAGTGTTGCTTAGATGTAGCTTAATGTTTGGGGGAGTTTTACAAAAAATTAAAAAGTTATTTTTGCATACCCACTTTCTGGACTAATTGTAATTATTACTTGTTCATCACTGTTTTTCAAGGTAAGTACACAAGGAGTCTTTAGTAATCTGTCAGTCCCTGCCATATACGGACCACTTAGGGTACTTTGATCACCACGCATCGGTCTTCCAATATAGTCAAAAGATATTCTCTGCCCACATGTAGAACTTATGTCGGTAATTCCATAACTTCTTCCCAGATTTAGTTTATTCATTCCTACAAAATCAGCATGATTGATATCTAGTTTATTAGCTCCAGTATAACCACCCGTCATTCTCCTATTAGGATTTGCTGGATCTATTGCAATTTCAATTTCGTTGGCATCTCCGGTACTTTCTCCAGATGTATCTGAAAAAATAGTGTAGGCCCACTTGCCATCTGAGTTAGTATTTTTTCCAAACATTATCTGCCATCTCTGTTTATACCAATTTTCATCATTGGCATCAAACTTATCATCTATCAAAGCTAGATGCTGTGTATACCTAATATGTGACAACAACTGTAAAGCTGCTTCTTGAACTGGGTTAGTTTTAGTTTTTGGAATTATTACTGCTGCCAAAATCCCGACAACAACTATCACAAAAACCAATTCTAATAACGTAAATGCTTTTTTCATACCTTAAGTATATCGTAAAAAATAAAATTATAAAAGAAATTTATGTGAGTAGAAGAAGAGAAAGAAAAGTGGAAACTATGCACAAGCGCACAGTTTCCATAATAAGAGCTAAAAATTAAATTTTTTCAGCTACTGGAACATCATAAAGAATATCATCCATTGGATGTCTATACATTGGCATTGCAAGACGTTTTTCATCTAAAATATGACCAATGAAACCTATTGAACGACCAACTATGAAGAATGCATTTAATGTACCTGAAGAGATAAATTCATTAATTTCATCTTCAGTATAACCAAGTGCTCTCCACATATCTACCATCAAAATACCAATAGTACCATCAACATTTAGAATAAGATTCTCTTTTTTACTTGTAGTAAGTTGTTCAACTGTTAAAGCATAATCAAGAAGTGGTGTTGCTGGAAAATACTCTTTAGCAAATTTCTTAAGACCTTCGACTCTCAAGTCTGGATTTTTAAGAGATTTGATACGATGACCAATTCCTGGAATTGGAATACCTTCTTTTTTCATATGTCCTAAAAATTCTGCTGGTGTAAGACCATTATCATCAGCATATTTAAAGTGTTGAGCAGCACCATCAATTGCCCCACCAAATCTTGGACCAATTGTTAAAAGACCAGTTACTAGTGCTTCAACTACTGATTTACCAGCACGAGCTGTTACTTTTGCATTATGAGCACCTGAAACAGCTGGACCATGGTCAGCAACAGTTTTCATTACAGTTTCAATAAATTGAGTAGCCCATTCTGGGTACTGTTTTTTGAACCATAATAAAGATATAACATCACCAATACCTTTACCTGTATCTGGAGTTGCAACTGAAGAGATTGGGAAACCTGCATAAGTTGCTTCATCACCTCTATCATCAGAAATAGTACAGATAAACTCTTTACTTCTTCTAACTTTAGGTACAGTGTTTATAACTGGCTCAGGAATTTTACTAATTGTACCATTTGCCAACAGATCAGTATAAACTTCTTTTATTGTTTTTGGTAAATCATTAAATGATGCTGGAACATGGATTCCCGCTTCTGCCATTGCTTTATTTTTAGCTGCAGCAGTCTCAGCGTCTGCATTTGCAGATGCACCAGCATGTCCAAATTGTACACCAGAAGAAAAGTGTTTAGCAATTGTACCGATACACCATGCAATAATTGGTTTTGTGATTTTTCCTGATTTTACAGCTTCGATGACTTTATACTCTTCAGTACCACCAACTTCGCCTAAAAGAACCATATATTTAACATCTGGATTTTTTTCCATTCTAAGCATGTTATCAATAAATACTGAACCAACAAAACGGTCACCGCCAATAGCAACACCTTCAGCTATACCATCAGCGTTGATAGCAATTATGTTAGAAAGTTCGTTAAAAAGACCACCTGAACGAGTAATAAGTCCGCATGAACCAGCACGGTGAAGTTTTGAGTTAACTATGTTTTCAATTGTTCCACCAATATTGGCAATTTTAAATGCACCTGGAACAATTGCACCAACAGTAGCTGGCCCAATAACTGTAACGCCTGCTTTTCTTGCAGCATTATTCATTTTTCTTGCTAATCTTTCAGGAATACCTTCTGCAGTCACCATGATAGATTTAAATCCACCAAGTTCTACTGCTTCCATAGTTACATCATATGCAGTTCTAAATGATGCAAAGTTTAAAAGAACATCAGCATTTGGATGTGCTTTTTTTGCCTCAGCAGTACTTTTAAATAATGGCACCATTATTTCATCTGGACCATAAAAGAATTTCTCAAATTTATTACCACTTGTCGGTGCTACAATAGCCGCAACAGATGGAGTTTTTCTTTGAATAGTATAATCATAGTCTAACATTCTTTGGATAGCAGTTTTGTTGTTATTCCAAAAAATCGCTTGTGTATCTTTAGTATATAATTTTTCCATTTTTATCCCTTACTTCTCTAATGCCATTCTAACAATGTCAGTAACATGTGTTTCTGGCCCATAAACTTCAATATAAAGACCTAATCTATCTGCAGCTTCTTTAATATCTTTGAGACCTTTTTCGTAGTTTGGTCCACCACGTCTAACATATATCTTAGTATTGTGTTCTTTCATTTTTTCTGCATTCTCTTCAAATGATTGAATAATACCAGTAAATGTTTTTGCAACATCAGTAAAGTTTGCAATTGCTCCACCAATAATCATTACTTTATCAAGACCTTTAGGATCTTTATGACGTGTCATTAAGTCAATAATAGTATCTGCATAAAATTTAGTTTCACTAGTAGTTGGACCACCTGAGTACTCACCATAATTTGCAAGATCAGCAATAGAACCACCAGTCGCTTCAGCGAAATCAGCAATAGTATCTGCATAAACAACAGAAGCACCACCACCAGCAACCATAGTCCAAACTCTACCCATTGGATTAAGAATAGTTAATTTCAATGAAGCACCTGACTTACTATCAGCTTCTGCTATTGCTTTTTCTTCTGGAGATTGGTCTTCCATACCAAACGCAGTTGGATACTCTATATCTCCCCAAACATCTTTCATCATAAATCCAGCTGTATCATCAAGACGTGCAACAAGGTCTAATATAGCCATCTCGTTGTTGTCAAGCATTACTATTGGGTTAATTTCAAGATATGCAAAGTTCATATCTCTGTAAAATTTAAAGAATTGAATTGCAAAAGATGTAAAAGAAGCCTTGTCTTTTTCTTGAATATCTTCAGGGATATTTGCAGTTATAGCATGCTCTATTTCCACATCTGTCATATCTATAGGGATAACTACTTCATTAACCTTTTCGTCCCAACCCTCTTCAACTTCCATTCCGCCTTCTGCAGACATATATAAAACATCATCTTCACCAACACATGTAGCTGAAATATAATACTCTTGTTCTTGTCCATGAGGAGTAAATGGCTCAACAATAAAGTGAGTCAGAGTCCCGTGCTGACCTGATAAAAGTGTAGTAGTGTGAGAAATTTTTTCATCAATCCACTTTGCTGCATCTTCTAATGTAACATCACCTGGCTTATTTGTTTTAAAAAGTACTAAATCATTTTTACCACGTTTACCAAATAACATATCTGGTTTTGCAACTAAAGGCTCTTGTTTTAACCATTCAAAGCCATGTTCTTCAGCTTTTGCTAAAAGTTCTGCTCCACTTGTTACTAAAACAGATTTAAATCCATAATGAAAACCACTAAAATATTTTTCCCACTGTTTAGAAAAAAGTGCTTTACCGTCATATTCGCGTATCGCTTTTTGAGCCATAGAAACTCCCTATTTTGATATTTAAGCAACATTCTAGCATAAAGTGATTAAATAAATATTTATACTTAATATTAAGTATTCAATAGATTTATATATTGTTTATTTTAGTAACATGAGCTTTGTAAATAATTTTATTACTGTAACGTATTGTTACATTTGTAGTTTGTTTACTTCTCAGCGGTAACTCTTTCAGTTTAAATTGTTCACATTTTTCAATATTATAAAACTTCAAACGCAGCTGCATCTTTTTATTTGTGGATACACAATCTATATTTTGTGATTTAAGTTCTTTTGCTAACTCTTTAGCAACATGCATATTATATGCAAAATGCTTTTTAGGATTTTCTAGAAAAATATACAATTCTTTATTAAAAAATACTATCAAAGTATTTAGTAATAAAAATAATACTGAAATGATAAATATGAGTCGGTATTTTTTTCGGTGTTCCTTAAGACGTACTCTATATGATGATGCAAAAGTTTCGCCTGCTAAAGGTAGCGCGATTATAAGATAAGGGGCAAATACTTCGATCTCTATACGCTGACGAAATGAAAGCATCATAGAAATAAACAAAACTGTTGATGAGATATACCATAACTTATCTATTTCATCAGATAAAAATTTCCGATAGAGCACATATACTAAATATATAAATATTATTGGAGTAAATATTGCACTATACACACCCATCGTATCTAAGAAATGCCCACTTGGAACACCCTGTATATGAAAACCATATATGTATATATTTAAAGCGTATAGCAGAGTGTTGTAAACAAAAAATATTTTATTTTTTTCAAACAAACTATACACTACTAGACCTAAAAATAAATATGCAAAACCGGGATCAATGAGCGCAAAAATTAAAAGCAAAATATTTGTATAGTTTATGCTCAACTTTTTATCTAAATAAACGTAAAGTAATAAACCAAAGATTACAACTCCCGCATGATTAACTATCAGGGCAGAGCTAACAACTCCAGGGAGTAAAATAAAAATAAATAAAATCCATAAGCGATTTCTTTGAGACTTAACATAATAAGCAGAAAGCAAATAAATTAAAACATCACTTAATAAATGCAATACAACCATAATGAAACGCAGTCCAAAATCATTGTTTCCAAATATTTTTAATGATAAATGAGTAATATACTGAAGAATGGAAAAGTCCCCATATAAAAGCTTTGCTTCATTGTAAGAAATCGAGATATGGGACGTCTCAAAAAATAATATAGCTGCATCCAATCCTATAAGTAAGAAAAAGATGTACCTATAATTCATAATTTTAAAAAGTTTCCTATCATTTCATGACCATATTCACTCATAATCGACTCAGGGTGAAACTGGACACCGTAGATATCTTTATCTTTTATTTTTAGCCCCATAATTTCATTATCATCTGTGCTAAACGCAGTAGATTCAATCACATCTGGTAGAGTCTCTTTTTCTACTATGAGCGAATGGTAACGCGTTGCCACAAACTCTTGCGGCAAATCTTTAAATATTTCGCAACTTGTAGTTTGCTTCATTACAGATGTTTTCCCATGCATCATATTTTTTGCACGTACCACATTAGCACCAAATACTTGAGCAATACTTTGATGTCCTAAACAAATGCCAAAAATAGGCAACTTGTCTTGAAAATACTTTATAACTTCTAATGTCACTCCTGCTTCATCAGGAGAAGCCGGTCCTGGAGAAATGATTATCTTTTCTGGCTTAAGAGCTTCTATCTCTTTTACACTCATTTCATCATTTCTAATGACCTTTAAATCCGCCCCAAGTTCACGACAATACTGAACAATATTGTAAGTAAAACTATCATAATTATCTATCATTAAAATCATACTATTTCTATCCTCTTAAAACCCCTACTTTAAGGGATTTTATAAACTTTCTATCTAATAAATTATAAATCCTGCTACCCTATAGCTACCCATTTTCATATTTTTTATACATTTTTATACTATTTTTGGGTAGCACTCTTGGGTATCCTTTGTATAGTATAAACAAAAAAATTATATCTTTTTGTGTATTAACTAGTACTTTAAATAAAATATTATAAGATTAAACTTCTAGCTCTAATTTAGCGTCACCCTTGTATCTCTCTTTTATTTGTTAGTGTTTGCAAATAGTTTGATATATTTATCAGTGAATAGGTCACTAAAAATATCATAAGCCCAGGAAAAAAGCTTACCCACCACGCTATATCTACAACATCTTTACCACCACTAAGGATAGTCCCCCAACTCATCTGTGGGGCAACAATTCCAAGTCCTAAAAAGCTAAGACCTGATTCAGCGAGGATAGCACCCCCTACTCCAAAGGTAAAACTTACAAAATAAATCGGTGCTAAAATTGGAGCATAGTATTTAAACAGAATTTTTGTTTTGCTCACATTTGCAATATTTAGTATTTTGATATAAGGTTGTGAAGTGATTTTGAAACTCTCTGAGCGTATAAGTCTTGCTGTTGTCATCCAACCTGTGATTGAAATAATTACAATCAAAACATACATCGAAGCATTCACGTAACTGATGAGCGCCAACAACAAGAAAAAAGTTGGAAAGGTCAAAAAAAGATCAACAACAACTACAAATGTTTTGTCCACTACTCCTTTAAAATATCCAGCAATTGAACCATAGAGAAGTCCTATAAAAGAAGCGATAAAAGCACTTCCAAGCCCAATTATTAACGAGATTTGTCCACCTTGGATCAATCTAGCTAGAAGATCACGTCCCAGTCTGTCGGTACCAAGTAAATGTTCAAACGAAGGTGAAAGTAAAATTGAATTGCTATCTAAAGCATAAGGATTAAGAGGATAAAAGAAACTCCCTAAAAAAGAGAAACAGAAAATAAAAAAAAGGACAAATATACTAAATTTAGGCATTTAGTTACTGTTTTATCCCTAATAAAGTCTGCATCATCTGATCAACGGTTGTAATTACTTTTGCAGCAGCACCATAGGATGTCTGATATTTAATCAAGTTTGTCATCTCTTCATCAATACTTACTTTTGATACAGAACTGTATTCCATCTCAATAGCATTAAACTGCGTAGAAATTGTTTCATTTTTTGTTGTAGCTGCGTTTGAGGAAATCCCAACATAGGTGCTTGTCACATCAAACATTCCATAAATAGTTGTATCATACTTTTCACTACCTACATTAAAGTTATAATCTTCAAACTGTTGTTGAACCATATCTAAAGCCAGTCTATTATCACCTGCACTTGATGCATATCCTGCATGTAAAAGTGTAGGATTATCTGCATATTCATTTGTTAATCTAATATCTTGAGCATTCTCTCCATCAAAATACCTTCCAAGTCCAAGTGCACCGGCAAAGTTTGTTCCAGACGAAAAATCACCATCTTTCAAATTATCTTTTATTGAAAAAGTGTAGCCTTGTGATTGAAACTGAGCTTTGATACCAAGTTCAAGCTTTTGCTCGCCTGTCGCTGATGCCGCATAGTTAAAAGAAAGAAAATCATCCACATCATTTGTGCCATTTGCATCATCATTATCATCTTTATTAGTTTCAATTTGGTCTTTAATTGAATTAGTTCCATTAGACATGGAAGTGGCTGTATCAATATTAATTGTTCGTGTCGCAACTTCATTTCCATCAATATCATAAACAATAACATCAAATGAACCTTCTTTGATACCAACTTCAGAACTTACCAATGAATTTGACTGATCTATATTTACTACATTTGATTCTTTCCGTACAGAAGCACTTTGTGCATAGATATTGTTTGTTGCTTCTATCAAGCCATTTGCAAATGCATTCAAATCAGTAGCAGTTTTTTGTAAGACACCATCCACAGGCATCCCACTAGTTGTATCTAAAGCACCACCACGTAATGCAAATATGGCTCCTATCTTACCACCTTTGATTTCTTCATTCATTGGTATTAAAGTACCGTCTTGTCTTTCATAAGAAACTTCATAAAAACCAAAAGGATTGTCTTCTTTAGAAATTTGTAATGGATGAAAAGTATTGCCATCTACAATATTAAATCCATTGACACTCAAGGTATAACTACCCGTACGAGTATTTGAATTACTATCTATTTGAATGTTTGCATCAAGTTGTCCTTGATTCACCTCAGCACCAATAAGCCTAGATAAACTTCTCTCTAAAACATTTCGCTTATCACGTAAATCATTTGCACTATACAAACCTCCATTTTCAGCATTGTCTATGGAAACATTCAAATCTGCAAGTTGTTTTGCCAAGTCATTGACTTGCTCAATGTTGACTGCTAATTGATCATTTACTTGTTGTTGCAAGTTTAAAACTTGATCTTGTGTTTCGTTGATATGCTTTGAAAGTGTTTGTGTTTGTGTTGCCAAAGCAACTTTTATAGAGTCATTGTTTGGATTATCTGCAAACGTCTGCCACATATTGTAAAACTCGGCTAAATCAGATTTAATCCCGACTCCATCAATTTCAGGAAAATAGGTAGAAAGCTCATCAAGTGTCTGTTTTTCAAAGTCACTAAACTCTTTATCAGCAGATACACCGTTATATCTATCAAAAACAAAGTTATCAAAAACTCTTTTTATCTCTTGAACTTCCACACCATTTCCAACTTGACCGGGAGAGGTTGTTAGTGGTGTCGCTGCAGATGTTACAACCCTTTGACGAGTATAACCATCTACTTCAGCGTTTGAAATATTATGTCCAGTAGTGTTAATCCCGACCTGAGCTGCACTTAGTCCGCTGTATCCAATATTGAGAGTATTAAAAAGAGAAGCCATATTACACTCTTACCTGTAAGATAGAAGAGTTTTTAGAAGCAACTTTGTTGTAACCTTGCATTTCCGTTGGTACGAGTCTTTCTAAAAATGTATTATATAAATTACTGACTATTACGACTAGTTTTGCATATTCTTTATTGACTTCTCTTAGCTTTGAGAGTTCTATCTTTAACTCATCCAAAAGTATATGTTGCTCTGCGTTAATTAAATCTTGAAGTTGTACATTTGTATTTGAAGTCATTAAGGAAGATATCTCATGATCAATCATCGCTTTTTTAGCTTCAAAACTTTTTAATTTTTCTTCTTTAATAGAAAGCCTGTCAAATTGAGGGTCATGTTTTGCCACTTTAATATCTTGAATATCTGACTCCGTAATCGCAATCAAATCTTTTAAATCTTTTAAAGCACTTTCTAAATGATGACTTAACATTTCACACCTCTCTTATTTTATATCTACAGTAACTCGTCTGCCATTTTGTTTGCTAATGCAGATAAGTCTACTTTGTACTCACCAGAGTTAATAGACTCTTTGAGTTGTTCCACTCTGCTAGCACTATTTTGTTTTGTACCAGCACTCTGTTTTGTATGTGTATTTTTCACAGTATCATTTGCAAGAGTACTTGCAAGACTGCTATTATTTAATTGTGTAATCATAACTGACCCTTTAACCTATGTTTATAAATCTATTTATATACAGCTAAATCGACTAAAACACAATTTTCTTAAGCTAAATCAACTCTTATCACGAGATAAATAGTCATAAAGCATTTGAGAAAAACCAAAACTCCCCGCACTTGCTTTTGAGAGTTCATCTCTATACATTGATTTGTATATTTTATCACCTGGATCTTTTTGTGAAGAGAAAAGATTTTTTTCATCTTTCATAGCATTGTCCATTAACATTTTGATGATAACTGACTCAAAAGCATCTGTTTGTTTTCGTAGTTCTTTATCTTCAGCCTTTGCATCTATCTTTGGTATTGCTGCATTTTGTGTTAACATTTGTGCTCTTGCTTGTATTGCATTCATTCCATAACTCATTATATCACCTCTAACTCTGCAGAAATACTTCCCGCGCTTTTCATTGCCTCTAAAATAGAGATGATATCTTTAGGTGTTGCACCTAATTTTTGTAGTGACCTTACTAGATTTGCAACAGTAGTTGTTCCCTCTCTTGTGTAAAGTTCATTTTGATTGAGTCCAATAACAAGATTTTTATCCACCTGCATAGACCCTGCTGGCGTAGATGGATTTTTTTCTTCTACTATTTTAATGGTTATATCACCTTGCGTTAAGACAACTGGCTTTAACATGATGTCTACTCCAGCGACTATCGTTCCTGTTCGCTCATTAATGATAATCTTATTTTTTGGTACATAATTCATATCTATCTCTTGAACCTCAGCCAAAAATTCAATCATAGAACGGTTTTTTGGACGTTTAAGTTTAATGCTTCTTGAGTCCATAGCAACAGCGACTTGTGTGCTATAAAATTTATTTATGGCTTTTTGAACTGCTACTGCGTTTGAAAAGCCTGATTCTTTTAATGAAAGCGTTGCATATTCTTGGTGAAAAAGATCAATATTAATCTCACGCTCAATAAAACCACCATTAAATACAGTTCCACTCGTCGGATGCGATTCTCTCGCACCTCGTTCATTTCTTCCGCCAATACTTACAGAACCCTGCGCTAATGCGTATATCTTTCCATCCACCCCTTTTAAAGGTGTCATCAAGAGTGTACCACCCTCTAAAGATTTGGCATCACCTATGGACGAGACAACAACATCAAACTTATCCCCTTGACGTGCAAAAGGCTTCATTGTTGCTGTGACAACAACAGCTGCAACATTTTTAGATTTTATATCTATGGGATTCATATCTATGTTCATAGCTTTAAGCATATTTGAAATTGACTGGAGAGTAAATTTTGAAGTAGTTCCATCACCTGTTTTTTTAAGTCCAACGACTAAAGAGTAACCAATGATCTGATTTTCTCGAACACCTACAATACTTGATACATCAGTAATCTTCGTAGCTTGCAGTGTAGAGAAAAAAACTAAAAAAACTAAAATATATTTCATCAAGCAATCCTTTTATTGTAAAAGAATTAGCAACTTTTATTCCAAGTTATGAAGCTTCGTAGTAAGTAAGTGTAGTATTCCCAAATTTTTTAGATTTTTTCACACTATAATGACCTAAAGTATCAGGTAACTCTAAGCCTGTCATATGTTCAACAATGAGCATTTTTACATTTTCTTTGGGCAATTGACTTATAAGAGCCAAAGTTTTATCGTAGATATCTTCCATGCCTTCACGTATACTAAAAGGGGGATCAACATAGAAGTATGCATCTTCTTTAAGCTTTTGAAGTTTACTTACTACTGCGTTTATATTTTGAAAACTATCACCGGCAAAGACTTCACAAGCATCTGGGTCTGTTTGTGAGATATTACTTTTAAGAGTTTTGAGAGCATCTCTATCTTTTTCCATAAAGTATATCTTTTTAGCACCACGACTCAGTGCTTCAAGACCAATAGAACCGCTTCCTGAAAACACCTCAACAAAATTGGCATCTATAATGTCAAACTGTAAAGTATTAAAAAAAGATTCTAGCACTATAGATTTTGAACTTCTTGTCGTTGTTTTAGAAGGTAATAAAAGTGTTTTCCCTTTATACTTTCCAGATATTATTTTTTTGCTTAATGGTTTATTTTTCATAAAATGCTTTCACCGCTCGTAATATATTTGCTTGATACTCTTGTGTGAGTAATTCAATACGTTTTTCTAAAATTTCAAAACTCATTGGTTTCTCTTTTTCTACAGCAACTTCCTTTACTTGTTTAGTATTTGGATAGAGCTCATTGTATTTTTTCTCCAAAGCCAAAATAAGTTGTGATTTTGAAAAAGGTTTTAATAAGTCGGCTTTTTCATTGCTTGCAATATAAAAACATCGTTCATCATTCAAACACTCTTCATCTCGAATAATAATATCGCTCTTTTTTGACAGGCTCAAATACTTTGCCAAAAAAACTTCTAATGACTTTTGTAGTAGTGGAGATTGACACTCAACTGCAACTTTCATACCTATCCTTCTATATAATACTCTATCGAGTATCTCAAATCTTCATCTAGTTCGCTCAAGCTTAAAAGCCACATCAGATAACCTCTATCACTATTGGCAATATCTTCAATATAATGTCCAAGATATTTTCCAAAAGTTAATTTTTGTAAAAGAACTGGCTTAAAACTTAGTTCTTTCATACTATCTACATACGAAATATCCAAAAGATACTCAAATAACAACTTCGTAACAACTACATCAGCTAAGGCATTATGAGAGCATAAAGCATCTTTAATTCCATACTTTTGTAAAAGTCTATCTTCCTCTTTATAAAGTTTCAAGTCATATCGTAAAAATTGTAAAGAAAAAAGTTCACATTCACTTATGAGATGTTTTGTAACTTTAAGAGTATCGATTACATCACCCTGCCAAACAAAACCTGAAGAAGCTAACATTTTCAAATCAAAAGAGGCATTATGTGCAACTAAAGTGTTTTCTTCTTTATTACATTCATTTAAATATTTATATATTTCACTCGCTTCAAACGCAGCTTTATCTTGTATCATTTCATTTGTAATATGATGAATGCTTGAAGCTATAGAAGGTATCTTTTTGCCCTCATTGAGCAATTCATAGCGAGCACGCTCTTTATCTAAAAGTGCAACAGAACAAAGTCTGTCACTCTCCTCTAAACCTGTAGTTTCGACATCTATAAATATTAACATTTTGTGACCTTGACTTTTTTACACCTCACACTTAACACCATAAAAGAAAAATATCCTGCAATTCCTATTAAAATATATAATATATAGATATTAAACCATTCAAAAATAGAATCGTATGAAGCAAAAAGTGTTGTAAGCGTAAGCAAAAGAATCATCTCTCCCCCTACTATCCAGATTAATAACATAAGCCATTTACGCCATACTTTCACTAAATCTCCATAACCTATATCTTCTAGTACACTGGTTTCTACGCCCTCTTGGGGACAACTTAAAAGCTTAAGCTGATAATTGAATAAGCATCTATTAAAGATATATTTTAAGCTAAGAAATAAAGAAATTAAAAGAGTCACACTCCAACTCAAAACAAACCAAAACTTAAATATTAAAAATAAAGCATGATAAATTTCAAGACTAAGCGTTTGCATTCCTTGATTTATATAGATAAAAACCGTAATAACCCCAGCTATCATTGCAGCTAAGAAGAGACTTGTAAGTGTCAATCTAAAAAGCCAATGAAGCCACAAAGAGAGATAAAATTTACTCACGTACCTTCCCAAATTGATTTAGCATTGTGTAGTAATGTTCTAAAGTCATAAAACTTTTTTCAAATCTATAACGAATAATAAACTCAACAACTTTATCCTTAAACGCAGTGTCAACCTTTTCCACACGTCCATAATAAGCAAGTGAAATATTTTTACTTTTTTTCTGGGCAACTTTATCATAACTAATTGCAAGAATTTGTAGATACTTCCCTTCTTTAATTTCACCAAGATTTTCACTTAAAAGCGAAGCACCTGAAAGGTTTACAGCTTTGTATTGAAACAAGTCATTAAATTCAGGTACTTTTTTAACAATATCTAGTTCCACATAAAGCTTCTTCAAAAGGGTTAAGTTTTCCTTCCTTGCTACTTCATAACTAGAAATTTTATTTGTCAAATTTTTTAATCTATCTAAGGCGGAGTTCTTCATAACTTGCTCCTTTACTAAAAGTATATCAAAAAAAGGTATAATACTTTCATTAATTTACAGATATAAAGAGACATATGGACTACTTAAAAATACACCCCACAGCAGCACTTGAGGGTAAAATAAACATCTCTGGTGCGAAAAACGCTTCCCTTCCTTTAATTGCTATGACAATTCTTGCAAAAGAAGCTGTAAAGATAACAAACCTTCCTAATGTTGTTGACATTAAAACTCTATTAAAACTATTGGCAAATTTGGGTGCGAATTGTGATTTTTTTGATGATGGAGTGCTTGTAAACACATCTTCAATAAATGAAACAAAAGCTACATACGATATCGTGAAAACAATGCGTGCTTCTATCTTAGTTTTGGGCCCTATTCTTGCTCGTTTTGGACACTGTGAAGTTTCTCTACCTGGTGGATGTGCCATTGGACAGCGACCTATTGACTTGCATTTAAAAGCTCTCGAGCAAATGGGTGCCAAGATTGATATCAAAGCAGGTTATATTGAAGCTAGCACACCAAATGGGCTCAAAGGTTGTGAAATAATTTTTGATAAAATCACTGTTACTGGAACTGCAAATATAGTAATGGCTGCAGCACTAGCAAAAGGTGTTACAAGCATTACAAACGCAGCAAGAGAACCTGAAGTTGTACAACTGTGTGAAATTTTAAATAATAGTGGCGTAACTATCAAGGGTATTGGAACTGCTATTTTAGAGATTCATGGAACAGCTGGAGAATTGATAAACATTAAAGAATTTGCAGTTATCCCTGATAGAATTGAGGCTGGAACATATCTCTGTGCAGGTGCTATTACAAAGTCAGAATTAACACTCACCAATGTTGAACCAAAACATCTTGGCGCAGTACTGTCAAAACTTGAAGAGATGGGTAGTAGTTTCACCATTGCAAAAGACACTATTACAATTCACCCCTCAGATGAAATTAAAGCAGTCAAAATAATTACTCAAGAATATCCTGCTTTTCCTACAGATATGCAAGCACAATTTTTAGCACTAGCCACTCAAGCTAATGGGGTTTCAATAATAGAAGAAAAACTTTTCGAAAATAGATTTATGCATGTCAGCGAACTACAACGTATGGGTGCAGATATCACTCTCAATGGTCACACAGCAACAGTAAATGGTAAAACACAGCTAAGTGGCACAGATGTAATGGCAACAGATTTGCGAGCTTCTAGTGCTTTAGTTCTTGCTGGGCTGATTGCAAATGGGGAGACGAATGTCCACCGTATTTATCATCTTGATCGTGGTTATGATTCTTTAGAAAGTAAGCTTAAAAATGTTGGAGCGAAGATACAAAGGCTAAAGGAGTAAAACTCCCTAGTCTTTAAATACTATCATTTCATAAACGCTTTTTTTTGTAACGAGGGATTTATCAGGTGCCACAGAATGTGCACTTTTTGCGACTTGAACTTCATGACGAAGTGTTGCAATATCTTTTTCCATTTTGTCTATATTTTCTTTTAAATTTAAAATAATATCAACACCGGCAAGATTTACACCAAGTTCACGTGTCAAACGCAGTATAAGTTTAATCCTATCTATATCTCTTTGAGAATAGAGTCGAATACGTCCATTTGAACGTGAAGGGTTAACAAGGTTCTCCCTTTCATACTGTCGAAGTGTTTGTGGATGTATATCTAAGATCTTAGATACAATACTAATCAAATAGACTGGTTCATCATAATGGTGCATGATACTCTCCTCCTTTAAATTTTATACCGTTTTTGGTAATTTTTCTTTCATAACTTCAACAAGTTCAGAATCTAAATCTTCTACTTTTGGCAACACAATATTTGCTTTTAAGTAGAGATCACCTCTTACTTTCGTTTTACGATTCATCGCACCCATTTCTTTGACACGGAATCGCTGTCCATTTTTCGTATTTTTTGGTACTTTCAACTTGATCTCTTTTTCAAGCGTTTGAACGACAATAGTATCTCCAAATAGTGCTGCATATAAAGGAACATCAAAAGATTTGACTAAATTATCCCCTTCTCTTTCATACTCTGGGCTAGGTGCAACATGAATTCTTAAAAACAGGTCACCGACACGACCATTTTGCGCATGCCCTTTGCCTTTGACTCTCATTTTTTCGCCGTCTTTCACTCCAGCGGGAATTTTGATATCAAATCTGTCCCCATTGACTGCTACAGAATGAGAACCTCCAAGTACAGAAACACTAAAAGGAATGGTAACATCTGTTTCTATATCTAAGTTAGGTTCTTGATAGCGTTGTTGTCCGGAGCTAAAACCTCCGCCAAATCCAGATGATGCACCACCAAAGCCACCAAAGCCTCCTGCTGCACCACCACCGGAAAACATTTGTCTTAGTATTTCATCTAAATCAGCCTGTCCTCCTTGACTTTGTGAAAAGTCATGAAAGTTTTGACCACCAAACATAGCATCACCATATTGGTCATACTGCGCTTTTTTCTCTTTGTCGCTTAAAACTTCATAGGCTGCATTTATCTCTTTAAATTTTGCTTCAGCGCTCGCCTCTTTATTGATATCTGGATGATATTTTCTTGCTAATTTTCTGTATGCTTTTTTAATTTCGGATTCAGTTGCGTTTGGAGAAACTTCTAATGTTTCATATAATGATTTGCTCATATAGTTATCCTCTCTTTATAAAATTTATTCTTTGAGAGGATTATATCATATTAGTTGAGTGGATGTCAATCAAGGTGCGACAACCTTGATATGCTTAGTGTAAGAAGTGACGGATCCCAGAAAAGTATAAGCTCATACCAAATTCATTAGCAGCTGCTATAATTTCTTCATCACGGATAGAACCACCTGGCTCGATTACGTTTTTAACACCAGCTGCAGCTGCTGCATCTATAGAGTCACGAAATGGGAAAAATGCTTCAGAGGCTAAAGCTGCACCGCTAACATCAAGCCCCATCTCTTTGGCTTTTTTAAGTGCACATTGTGCAGCGTCAACACGACTTGTCATTCCCATACCTACAGCTACCATTGCAGAATTTTTTACATAAACGACACAGTTTGATTTTGTTAATGATGCTACTTTATATGCTATCTCTAAATCTTTCATGTCTTGGGGACTTGCTGCGTTTGAAGACATAAGTGTAGCGTTTTGCACTTCATCATTTTTCACTTTATCAGCATCTTGAAAAATAAATCCACCATCAATGTGTTTAAAATCTTTTTTATCATTAGCAAGAACGAGCTTATCGCTTCCCATTTCAAAAAGTTTGATACGTTTTTTTGCAGCAAAAACTTCTTGTGCCTCTTCCGTAATACGACCTGCAATGATAACTTCAATAAATATCTCATTCATTTTTTGAGCCATTGCTTTATCTACTGTACCATTGACTGCAACAACTCCACCAAATGCAGAAACAGGATCACACTTTAGTGCTTCCGTATAAGCCTCTAATAGTGTATCTTTAATAGCAAACCCACATGGATTCCCATGTTTAGAAATACAAACAGCATTATCATCACCAAACGCAGCAGCAATTTTTACAGCACCGTTTAAATCATTAAGGTTGTTGAAACTTGCTTCACCTTTGAGTGTTTTAAAATTATTTGAAAAATGTTTGTCAAATTCATATAAAGCACCTTTTTGGTGTGGGTTCTCACCATAACGTGTATTCATTACTTTATTTCCGACTACAAATTGTTTTTCACCGAAGCCTTCATTAAAACGTTCATTCATATAGTTTGCAATCATAGAATCATATGCTGCAGTATGCTCATACGCTTTTATCATAAAACCACGACGAAAATCTTTTGTATTTTTTTCATTTTCTATAGCATCTATTACTACATCATAGTCTTGTACATCAGTAACAATGATTACAGCATCAAAGTTTTTTGCAGCGGAGCGAACCATCGCAGGTCCACCAATATCTATATTTTCAATAATCTCATCAAAATCATCAGTTTTCTCAATAGTTTCTTTAAAAGGATAAAGGTTTACACACACCAAATCAATCGCCTCAACACCTAACTCTTGTGCTTGATCAAGATGTGATTTTTTATCACGGCGATGCAGTATTCCACCATGAACATAAGGATTTAAAGTTTTTACACGTCCTTCAAAACATTCAGGAAACTTCGTCACTTCATCAATTTCAATAGCCGCAACATCGCTATCTTTTAACAACTTATATGTTCCACCAGTTGAAATAATTTCATATCCGTTTTTCACTAAAGATTTACAAAAATCAACTACACCACTTTTATCACTCACACTTACTAATGCTCTTTTCATTTAGGCCTCATAAAAATAAATTGCGTTATTTTAGCTAAATAGAGTTTATAAGATGGTAAACTTTAAAAAATCAACTTATGAGAAAACAAATGAAGAAAAATATAGCAATACTTTGCTCAGGAGGTGATGTCTCCGGTATGAATCCAGCTCTCAAAAGATTTGTCGAGTATAGTTTACAAAACAATCTCACTCCTTATTTTGTTTACGATGGATATGAAGGTCTTATTGATAACAATATCAAAAAAACTAGCTACTGTGATGTCGCTGGAATTGTAAACCGTGGAGGTACAAAAATTGGTAGTGCAAGAAGTCAACGCTTTAGAGAAGCTAAATATAGAAAACAAGCTAAAGAAAATTTACACAAATTAAACATTAGTATGCTTGTCGTGCTAGGTGGGGACGGTTCTTTTCGCGGTTTACATCAGTTTTATTTAGAACATAAGATAAAATTTTGTGGTATTCCTTCTACCATTGACAATGACATCTCTGGGACTGATTATTGTTTGGGTATTGATACGGCTTTAAATATGATAAAACTCTCAATAGATGCAATCCGCGATACAGCTTCTTCTTTTAAAAGAGCTTTTATTATTGAAACTATGGGAAATAAATGTGGTTACTTGGCCTTAGTCTCTCATTTAACCTCTGGATCTGAATTATGCCTAATACCAGAAGTACCATACAATCTCAAAGATTACGAAGAGAAGTTTAAACATCAAATTAAAAATGGACGACGATATTTTATAGTTATTACCGCAGAGGGTATCAAACAAAATGCACAAGAGATAGCAAACTGGTTTGAAGATAAGATAGGGATAGAATCAAGAGTCAGTATTTTAGGACATTTACAACGTGGAGGTAATCCGAGTGTGAGAGATAGGCTTATGGCTCATGAGTTTATAACTTATGCAATTGATGGTTTGTTAAAAAATATAAATGAAACTATAGTGTGTTATTCAGAGAGTGGTTTTAATTATAAAGAAATTGATGCAGTTGTAAACACACCACACCAATTAAATCAAGAACTTATAAGTTTTATAAGTTCTTAAACGCAGTAGTGACTAAAAGTCACCTTTAGCTGCACGTGCAGGGATTTCTTCCATTGCAGTTTTCACTTGAGTTGCTAGTTTTAACATCTCTGGAGGTAATGGGTAACCACCATGGATAGCAAGTGTTAAATCCATAGTAATCAAGTATCTTTTTCCATTCCCGTATTCTACCAACATAATTCTACATGGCATAAATCCACCAAAATAACGAGAGTGATTTAAGAATTTTTTAGCGATATAAAGGCTACACATTGAAAGGTTTTCAACATATTTAACTTCATTTGGTTTTGCATCTGGAATAGTGAACATTTTAGTATCACCAGTTACACGCATATTATACTCTTCAGCTAATGCTTTGATTGACTCAACAACATCTTCATTTGAAACATCTTCACTTACTTCGTACTCATTCATCATAGCACGTGCAGGATCACCATTTTTCATCACTTCAGTAAACATATCATCATATGCTTTCATCGCACCATCATCAAGCTTATGTTGACCTGTCACTGCAGTCCAACCCATATGCATTGTTGAACAACCTGAAACCAACATCATAACACCCGCTGCAAGTACTGCAGTAATTAAATTCTTAACCATCCATTTTCCTTTAAGTTTTAAATTGGAGTAATGATTATACTATCATAATTATTAAAGTATATTTATTTTTTAGATTAGATTTTTGTATCACAATTATATAATATTCTTATAAGTCTTGCTCTATCACACGTGCGAATGTATTAAAGTAATTATCTTGTAATTTTGTGATACTCATATTTACATCATTAATCCTAATACTATCCCCACCAACAGTACCGATCTTCTCTATAGACATAGACTCATCTAGCATTGCCTCAAAAGCTTCACAGTTTTCAGGTTTCACTTCTATAATAGCACGACTCATACTTTCAGAGAAAATATCTCTATCATCAGCAACACTCATTTCAACATCACAACCAAGTCCACTTGTCGCAGCCATTTTAGCTAATGCAATAGCTACACCACCACTACTTGCATCTTTTGCACACTCTAAAAGATGTTTTTTGTTTCCTTCAATGACTAAGTCCCAAAGGGCAAGTTCTTGTTTGTAATCAATCTCTGGCATTTCACCAGCCACTGTGTCATAAAGCTCTTTCATATATAAAGAACCACCAAACTCAGATTTTGATTCACCTACCAAATAAAGAGCATTTCCCTTATTTTGAAAACTTGACATTAAAACATTGTTTTCATCATCATTCACACCAACAGTTGCAATTGAAGGCGTTGGAAAAACAGAAACACCATTTGTTTCATTATAAAGAGAAACATTTCCACCAATGACAGGAGTCGTAAGGGCTGCACAAGCTTCTTTAATTCCTAAACAACCCTCACCAAATTGCCACATTACTTCAGGGTTTTCAGGATTTCCATAATTTAGACAATCTGTAATCGCTAAAGGTCTAGCTCCACTCATAGCAACATTACGCCCAGATTCTACAACTGCAGCCGCTCCACCCATTTTAGGGTCAATATAACAGTATCTTACATTACAGTCAGCACTCATAGCAAGTGCTTTTTTATTTTCTTTGACACGAATAACAGAAGCGTCAAGCATTCCGCCATTTTTTATAGTGTTAGTTTGTACCATTGAATCATATTGTGTATAAATCCAAGATTTATCTACAACTTCCATAGATTTTGTTAATGTCTCAAAAGCTTCTTGATTTGAAACTCTGTCAAAATCATCAATGCTAACTTTATGTATGCCATCTAAATAAGCAGGTTTTTTCATAGGACGATTCAGTTCTGGTGCTTCTTCACTCACAGGATCTACTGGAACCTCAGCACACTTCTCACCATGCCAAAAGAGTTCCATATTTCCAGTGTTAGTTACTTCACCAACAACAGCAGCATCCAAGTCCCATTTTTCAAAAATATCTATGATTGCCTGTTCTGAACCTTTTTTTGCACAAAGGAGCATACGTTCTTGAGACTCACTTAGCATAAAATCGTATGGTGTCATATTTTCCTCACGAGCAGGAACTTTGTCAAGGTGCATAATCATCCCAGAGCCGGAACGACCTGCCATTTCAAACGCAGAAGATGTAAGACCCGCAGCACCCATATCTTGAATACCAATAACATGGTCAGTTTTAAAAAGCTCTAAACATGCTTCAAGTAAAAGCTTTTCAGTAAATGGATCACCAACTTGAACAGTAGGACGAAGAGATTTACTCTCTTCTGTAAAACTATCAGAACTCATAACAGCCCCACCAAGACCATCACGACCAGTTTTTGCACCTACATACATTACAGGGTTTCCAGTTCCCTCTGCTTTACCATAAAAGATTTCATCACTTTTAGCAATACCTAAAGTAAAAGCATTAACAAGAATATTTCCATTATAACATTCGTCAAAACTTGTTTCGCCACCGATAGTAGGAACTCCCATACAGTTACCATAACCACCGATACCTTCAGTTACACCACGTACCAAATAACGTTGGTGTTTAGAGATATCATCTTTGTTTAAAACATTTCCAAAACGCAGTGCATTTAAGTTTGCAACAGGACGGGCACCCATTGTAAAAACATCACGCATTATTCCACCAACACCAGTTGCAGCACCTTGATAAGGCTCTATAAAACTTGGGTGATTGTGTGATTCCATTTTAAATACAGCAGCATACCCATCACCGATGTCAATAACACCAGCATTTTCTCCTGGACCTTGAATAACCCAAGGAGCTTTTGTTGGAAAACCTTTTAAATGTATTTTAGATGATTTATAAGAACAATGTTCACTCCACATAGCTGAAAAAATACCTAACTCAACTAAGTTTGGCTCACGATTCAAAATCTCTTTTATATGTTTATAATCTTCTTGAGAAAGTTTATGGTTTGCTAACTGTTCATCAATGTTTTCTAATTGTTGGCTCACGGGTGTATCCTAAAAATTGGTTTTTAAAGAGGGATTATATCAAATAAGTGGTAAAAGTTGTTTGAATGACTATATTTT
>Ga0256840_1001488_pt1 | contig 21893 bp, 16 predicted proteins | sample 355202metaG_FD_185969 | JGI IMG/M metagenome (GOLD analysis project Ga0256840, IMG submission 185969) | Hydrothermal vent microbial communities from Mid Atlantic Ridge, Atlantic Ocean - 355-202 | ecosystem: Environmental > Aquatic > Marine > Hydrothermal vents | place: Atlantic Ocean: Mid...
TATGAGGCAGAAGATTTACCTGGCGTTGCCCATAATAATTCAGCCTGAAGTTTTAATTCTGGATGAGCCAACAGTTTACTTGGATGTTTTTACAAGAAGGGAAGTCTGGAACGCTATCATGGAACTTTCAGAGGAGATAGGGACAACAATACTCTTGACGACCCACAACCTCAAGGAGGCTGAAATCCTGTGCGATAGGGTTATGCTGTTTAACAAGAGAAAAATAGCTGAAGGAACTCCCAAAGAGCTCATCGAGAAAGTTGGGGCTCTCAAAGCGGAGAGGAAAACCATCGCCAAGATTAAAGGAAAAATCAACCCCAGAGACTTTGAGGGGATAGCTCAAAAAATTGATGTTCAAAGCGATGGGAAGTTCACGTACGTTAAGCTGTACTTCAAAAATGAAGACCTCAAAGAGATACTTAACCATCTATCCAAATATGCAGTCATAGACCTACAAACTTCCCAGGTAACTCTCGAAGAGGTCTTTATACAGCTCTTCAAACAGAAGAAACAGGGAAGAGAGAAAGCTTAAACGGTTTTCTGCTTCTCGGGAGAAACTGCCAGCTCAATCCATCGAATAGAACCCAACTTCCCAATAGGTTTCCCCTCTAATCACATAGCTTTGCCATTGTATCCATTTGCTCATCTCCCTAGTTCCGTAGCGGTCGAGGCCTGCAATAATGAGTACGTATTCTTTTGAGTTCCAGGGATTCCGGATCGTCTCAATAACCCCAAAGACCCCCAGAGGAACCGGCGAGTTGAGTGGGATTACGCTTACGTTATTTTCGGTTACCCGAAAGGCAGTGAAGTTCTCCGCCGCGTTCGAGTTCCTCCTCAGGATCCAAGAGCCGTTGAAGGCGAAGCGCACGGGTAGGTTTTCGTTAAGCCGGGTGGTTATGGCGTTGGCAACGGGACCGCCGATGAGTATAAGGTTGCCCCTCAAATCCTCATCGGTCAAATTCCCGTCCGCCTTGACCACGATTGAAGGGGCCTGACCGTAGAGCTTCATGTAGGTTTCCCTGAGGCGGTCGGCGAGGGAGTAAGCCGTCTCCCTGTCGTACTCGTTTCCGCTCTCATCGGGGTTCTGCGTCCCGTAAACAATGACAAGCTTTCCCAGGTAACTTGCCCTGTCCAGTACGTTGGGCTCCACAACGGGAGCAACCTTCCTGTAAAAGACGCTCACGTTCCCGGGAGTTGCCCACCTGGCCATATGCCGGGCTAGAGTCGGTGCATACTGGTAGAGGGTCTCGTTGAGTTCCTCAGCCTTTCTGTACTCATCCAACAGGTTCCAGAAGGGCAGGAACATAGCCGACATTACCCTAGCTTTAAAAAGAACGTAATCCCATGGTACCCCACACTTCAGGGCAATGTACTCCGCGATGCTCTCGGTGAAGAGCTCGTTAAGGTAAGTATAAAAGGAACCGTAATGACCCGGATCGTAGGTCGTGGTAGTCGGGAGTTCGTTCCGCACCTCCTGGAGGTAATAGCTCATGTTCTCAAAGATCCTGACGTTCCGGTCGAGAAAGTCTTTGACAAACGGATGGGTAAACTCGTGGAGTATTGTCACGACATACAAAAGCATCGTGACGTTGTTCCTGTAGTACAGTCCTCCAACGTAGTACACCGTGTCGTTCTCAAAGACGACGTGAGGATGTATGCGAAGCGAATACGCGGCCTCAACCCTGAAGGATTTGTAGGTGTGGCCAAAGAGCCTTTTGTATTCCCCGGGGGCACGTTCCAAGTATTCAACCAGAGGGCGGGTTATTTCCCCATACTCACTCCTGTGGGCGTTGTAGAAGGCCATGAAATCACTTTTCCGGGCAAAATTCGCCAGCAGTTCCAGTTCACCGAGGTTTGTCTCGTTCGGCAGGTAACCCAGCAGGGCCAGTCTGCCACTGAATTCCATGACTTCATTGTCCCTAACATAGATTGGCAGGGAGCTGTTGAAGACCTCGCGGATGTATTTAACGGCCGGGTCGTCCCGGTAAGGTGCGAAGTAGGTCAGAACGTCGCTGATGTAGCCTTTTGGTGCCGTTATGAAATAGTCGCTCCCGTTGAAGGCGAGAATATAAAGGACGGCGAACAGTTCAAGGTTGGGGTTGACTTCAACTTCAATCTCGCACTTGTTTTGGGTCGAATTTTCACTCACCGAGAACACTCCAGGGGAGGTTCCGAGGATGATAAGAACGGCCAGCGCTAAGGCCATCCCCCTGAAGGGCCTCACCTTCCATCCCCTCCGTTATTGTTGCATCCAGATTAATATAAACATCAGTTCATATATAAAATTTCCTAAACTGGAAATAAATTCCAGGACATCAAGCAATTGTAGAAAAAACAAAGGATACCTGCGTGTTGCTCAGCCCCAAAATCTAAAAATCACTTTCCTACCGGATAGTTGGGAGCCTCGTTCGTTATGAGTATATCGTGCGGGTGGCTCTCCCTGACGCCAGCGTTCGTGATTATCACGAACTCACCCTTCTCCTTGAGCTCTTCGATGTTCTTAGCTCCGACGTAGCCCATTCCGGAGCGAAGGCCGCCGACGAGCTGGTAGAGAACCTCACCAACGCTTCCCTTGTAGGGAACGACACCCTCTACACCCTCGGGCACGAACTTTTTCGTCTTCATATGGCCCTTCTGGTAATAACGCTCCGCTCCACCCTTCATCATCGCCCCGAGCGAACCCATACCCCGGTACTGCTTGTACCTCCTGCCGTTTATGACGACCTCCTTGCCCAGTGCTTCCTTCGTTCCGGCCAAAAGCGAGCCGAGCATTACCGCGTCAGCGCCAGCAGCTATAGCCTTGACTATGTCACCGGAGTAGCGGATTCCGCCGTCGGCTATGACGTGAAGGTCGTATTCCTGAGCTCTGTCCGCCACTAGGGCTATTGCCGTAACCTGGGGAACGCCGACACCAGCGACAACTCTCGTGGTGCATATGCTACCCGGCCCGATGCCAACTTTTACCGCATCCGCGAAGGTTAAATCATCGACAGCCTTCGGGTTTGCGATGTTTCCCACGATGAGGTCGGCATCAACGGCCTTCCTTATCTCCTTCATGGCATTTATGGCCTTGAGGTTGTGGGCGTGGGCGGTATCTATGACTAATATATCCGCGCCGATTTTATCAAGTGCCCTTGCCCTCTCAAGGTCAAAGGGCCCCACCGCAGCGGCCACAAGCAGATCGCCGTTATCATCCCTGATCGCGTTCCTGTACTTCTTCCTCATTATGAGGTCGCTCATTGTGATTATTCCCACGAGGCGGCCGTTCCCATCGACGACCGGGAGGCGGGCTATCCGGCTGGCCACCATCACATCAAGGGCTTCCTCGACCGAGACGTCCTCGCCGACGGTTATGACTTCTCCCGTCATAACCTCCCTGACGAGGTTGCCCTCCTTCGCCGCTATGTCCTTCTTGGTAACGATGCCGATTATTCTGCCGTTCTCATCGATGACCGGAAGGCCGTCGATGTCGTTTCTCTCCATGAGGAAGAGGGCGTAGTCGAGGGTCTCGTCGGGACCGATCGTTATGACGTCCTCCACTATGAAGCGCTCCGCGCGCTTGACCTTTCTGACCATCTCGGCCTGCTCCGCAACGCTCATGTTCCTGTGGATAACCCCCAGGCCGCCCTCCCTGGCCATAGCGACAGCCATCTCCCACTCGGTTACCGTGTCCATCGCCGCGCTGAGAATCGGGATGTTCAGCTGGACGTTTGGGGTTATCTTCGTCGAGACGTCAACGTCCTTGGGCTCAACCTCGGTCTCCTGCGGTATCAGAAGAACATCGTCGAAGGTGTAACCCCTAATGGTATTAACAAGTTTGTGTTTAAATTCTTCCATTATTCTCGCGCCTCCGCGTCCTTTTTAACGTGAACCTGTCAAGGGTTTTTAAGGGTTTCCCCAGATTCCGAATCTATGCTGGGAAACAGAGAAATATCAAACTGAGATGTAGATATCAGTGTCTTTTACAAACATAATCCTTACAGATAGATACGTTTGAGCACAGTGATCGGAATAAAGATCACGAGGGCGCTCTCATACCTCGCGCCAATAGCCGTTGTCATGCTCCTGCTTGTTATTGTGTGAAGATTCGGGGCATCGACTGTCAGTTCTCTAAAAACCACCCTTTTCCTTATCAATTTCTGACGCAATGACGACTAATTATCCAAAAGACTAAAATAGGCATCAATGCACAGGTGTACCGGTGGTTTCCATGGAAGCGGTTGTTTCAGACAGGATAAGGGGGGAGGGTCAAACCCTCCGCTGAGCTGGGATTTGATTTTGAGGAGCTGTTGGGTGAAATTCTGAAGGAAGGCCTTTTCTGGGCGGCCCTCGGCCGGCCGTCGGAGGTCATGCCGTTTCTGAGGGGCAAGCTCCTGAGCAACGGGCACAGTGACGGAGTAAAGAGACAACTCGAGGGACTTCTCAACGAGCTCGAGAGGTTCTACGAAAGGGTTTTCTGCTGCGGAAAGATAGATGAGAAGCACATTAGGGCGATACATTCCTTCCACAGGGACATTCTGTCGGTGCTCTCAGCGGACGGAGGGGCTTAGCTCTTTAACTCTTCTCTTGCCGTTATCTTCTTACCTTAGCTAACCATCCAATGATGAGCAGAGTTAAGGTTATTCCGAACAGGGTCAACCAGCGAGTCATGGCATGATTCAATGGAAATTTGACGGGTTCAACGCCACTTCCGTCAAAATAAGCGAGCTCCCTTCCGTTCGAGAGCAGGCAGCCGTTGCCGCAATCGCCAATGGTGGCGTTGAAGGGGAGTTTGAAAGTCTTTCCATCATAGATTAACAGAGTGCCGTTGATTGAAACGCTCCTCCCCTTCAGCTTCAACGGTGATTTAACAACGTGCTTTCCCTCGAAAAGTAGCTGGGGATAATCCCTCCTGCAGATGGCGGTAATCTTGGTCTCGTTACCCACTTCAACGACGCCTTTCGGAGAAACGATGAAATAACCTAAGGTCTTAGTCTTCTTGTAACCTCTAGGGGAATTTGGCAGATACCTGAACCGGTACTTTTTCACGACCCACTTTCCATCGTAGCTCCCAAGGAGTTCAAGGGAAACGTTATCGTTGGATGGAATTGAATCCAGAGGAATTATCTTGTAATCGCCCCGGGTATTGATGATAGCTAAATAGAACCTCAACACAGACTCATTATTGACGGGCACCTCCATCCAATTGCCCAGTATGGTTGCAAAATGGGTGCCGTTGAAGCAGGCCCCGGCCCAGTCTGCATAGAGGTTTCCAAACGTGATGTTCTTAATCCGGATTCCTGTGGAAGAGAGGGTTACAAGACGGAGGGTTGTCAGCTCTGTGTAAAAGTCCGTGTAGCCAACCATGTAGCCGTGCGGAACGACCTGGAGGTTATCCACGTAGCGTTTTGAATGAATGCGAACAGTAGACCAACCTCTGTCATCGCCAGGCAACTTAAAGACTGAGCCGTTCACTATTGCATACCAGTCGTAACTCGTCATCTGACAGGCATCCCACGGCTGGAACAAAAGATAGAACTCCCCGTTCCAGTAGATGTAGAGTTTATCACCACAATCGGTTACTCCGTTAAAATCACCCAAATGATGGAATTTGCCGTCATAAGTGTACAGTTGAACGTCCGGCGCGGAGTATATATCTGATAAGTTTTGATACATGAGAACTTTGTCCCCTGTGAAGTGAATAAAAGCCAAGTTTGGAAAAGTGGCGTTTAAGAGTTTGAGACCCTTTCCGGGCTCGAAGAACCAGAGTTGAGTGGTATTGTTGGGGTAATGAGTCAGAACCAGAAAACCACCTCGATAGTGAATTATTCCAGTAATCCTTGGGGAGTGGGCGGAAGCGTAGGGAGAAAGCAGGACGAATATAAGAATCGGAATTAGAACATTCTTCATGTCGCTTCCCAATTAACTTCGCTGGATAGTATATAAAGTTTTCGCTCGTGAGTAGGAGAACCAACGGGTTTTTAACCCCTCTTTTCTACTCACCAGTGGGATGATGAGGGAAGTTTCGTCCGAGCGGTGAGGAAACTCGCATGGGCTGACCACCCTCAACCTTTTAAACGGCTCTTCTCTTCGCTCATCGGGAGGAAAAATGGATGAAAAACTGAAGAAGTTCATCTCTCACCTCAAGGTCCTCATCGAGATGGAGCGTAGGGCCGAGATAGAGGCCATGCGCTTGGAGATGAAAAGGCTCTCTGGCAGGGAGAGGGAGAAAGTCGGGAGAGCGATTCTGAATCTCAACGGTAAGGTCGTTGGGGAGGAGCTGGGTTACTTTCTGGTGAAATACGGCCGAGACCGGGAGATAAAAACGGAGATAAGCGTCGGCGATTTGGTAGTAATCAGCAGAAGAGACCCTCTCAAGAGCGACCTGGTTGGAACAGTCGTCGAGAAGGGGAAGCGGTTCATAACGGTCGCCATTGAAACCGTCCCGGAGTGGGCCCTGAAGGGTGTTAGGCTGGACCTCTACGCCAACGACATAACCTTCAAGCGCTGGCTTGAGAACCTGAACAATCTGAAGGAGAGCGGAAGGAAGGCGCTGGAGCTCTACCTGGGCTTAAGGGAGCCGGAGGGGAGTGAGCCCGTCGATTTTACCCCCTTCGACAAGAGCCTGAACGCGAGCCAGAGGATGGCAATAGCGAGAGCCCTCGGAAGCCCGGACTTCTTCCTGATTCACGGCCCTTTCGGAACCGGCAAGACGAGAACCCTGGCTGAGCTCATAAAACAGGAAGTGGAGAGGGGCAACAAGGTTCTGGCGACCGCCGAGAGCAACGTGGCAGTGGACAACCTCGTAGAGAGGCTCGTTGGCTCAGGGGTTAAAGTTGTCCGCGTCGGCCACCCGAGCAGGGTCGCTAAAGGTCTTCATGAGACGACCCTGGCTTACCTCTTAACCAGGCACGAGCTCTACGGTGAGCTGAGGGAGCTGAGGGTTATCGGCCAGAACCTCGCTGAAAAGCGCGACACGTTCACCAAACCATCACCGAAGTACAGGCGCGGGCTGAGCGACAGGGAGATACTCAGGCTGGCCTCAAAGGGCATCGGGACGAGGGGTGTTCCCGCTCGCTTAATCCGCGAGATGGCGGAGTGGATTAAAATCAACCTGCAGGTTCAAAAAACGTTCGACGATGCCAGAAAACTTGAGGAGAGGATAGCGAGGGAGGTAATCAGAGAGACGGACGTTGTCTTGACGACGAACTCTTCTGCCGGCCTTGAGGTCGTCGACTACGGCTCCTACGACGTCGCGATAATAGACGAGGCCACTCAGGCGACGATACCGAGCGTCCTCATACCCATAAACCGGGCGAGGCGGTTCGTTTTGGCCGGAGACCACAGGCAGTTACCACCGACGATACTCAGCGAGAAGGCGAAGGAGCTGAGTAAGACGCTCTTCGAAGGCCTGATCGAGCGCTATCCAGTAAAGAGCGAGATGCTCACCGTCCAGTACAGGATGAACGAGAGGCTCATGAAATTTCCGAGCAGGGAGTTCTACGGTGGCAGGATAGAGGCCCACGGGAGCGTGAGGAACATGACCCTCACCGACTTGGGGATTAAAAGCCCGGAAAACAGCCCCTGGGGGGAGGTTCTGAAGCCCGAGAACGTGCTGGTTTTCATGAACACCTCCAAGCTTGAGAACCGCTTCGAGAGGCAGAGGCGTGGAAGCGAGAGCCGTGAAAATATTCTTGAGGCGAGACTCGTAAAGGAGGCCGTCGAGAGGCTTTTAGAACTCGGCGTTAAGCCGGAGTGGGTTGGTGTGGTTACCCCTTACGACGACCAGTGCGACCTGATAAGCTCTCTCCTGCCCGAGGAAGCTGAAGTGGAGATTAAAACCGTTGACGGCTACCAGGGCAGAGAGAAGGAGGTAATAGTCCTCTCCTTCGTCCGCTCCAACGAGAGGGGCGAGCTGGGGTTCCTGAAGGATTTGAGGCGCTTAAACGTCTCACTCACGAGGGCAAAGAGAAAGCTGATTCTTATAGGAGATTCCTCGACGCTGAGCGCCCACCCCACTTATAAAAGACTGATAGAGTTCGTGAGGGAGAGGGAGACGATTGCTGATGCAAAAGAACTAACCGAACCGCCAGCAAGTATGTCCATAGACAACGTGAGGGAATTCTTGGGATTTCGGAGACGAAAGAGTCAATAGACGTTCCAAAAGATGTCGAAAAAGTCGGGAAAAAGGACAGGGGCAGAACGCAGTCGATCTATGGGGGCACACCCCACAATCCTTAATGGATACCCCCGAAACATGTTCCGGAGGTATACCCGGTCAAAATGGGCGGGCAGGTGTTGGGAATGTTCCTCTACACTAAAAACTTCGACGAGCAGAAGGCCAGAGCGATGGAAGGCCTGAGGAGAGCTCTGGCTGAAAACAAGGTAGATGGTGATATAATTCCTCTCTTGGAGGAAATCAACTCGCTGGAGAACTACTTCACAACGAGCTCCTGCTCTGGCAGGATTTCGGTCATGGAGATGCCCCAATTCGGCGATAAACTCAACTCGGTCTGGCTCGGCAAGTGGCACAGGGAGGTTACCGTTGAGGAGGTAATGGAGGCGATTGGGAGGCACCGATCCGGCCAGCTGTGGTTCCTGGTCAGGAGTCCGATACTCCACATCGGAGCTAGGACCATGGATGATGCCGTAAGGCTCCTCAACCTCGCCATCGGCCTCGGCTTCAAGTACTCTAACATAAAGAGCGTGAGCCACAGGAAGCTCCTCGTTGAGATTCGCTCGACGGAGAGGATGGACGTTCCGCTCGGAGAGGACGGCGAATTATGGGTGGGCGAGGAGTACATCGAGAGGATCGTGGACATCGCGAACGAGCAGGTGAGGCGCTTCAAGGGGAAGCTGAAGAGGCTGGAGGGAGAGATTGAAAGATCAAACACAGGACTTTAATCAAAAGTTCAGTTATCCATTGCTATTCCTAAATAACAGTAATATTACTGTGGCAATAACAACAGCCAGCCATATCCACCCAGCCGCTCCCAGAACGTAGAATGGAATACTATCGTTGCGGAGTCCCCAGACAAGGAAACCTATGAGCACCATGAAGAAGGCCATCTCCAGCTGGAGTGCCCATGAAATCCTGTTCCGTCCTGAGAAGGAGTCCCTGAATGCGAAAAGTAGAAAAAGGTAGATAAACCCACCAATTATCGCCGTGTATGCACCGTACTCCAGCCAAACCATGTTCATTCCCTCACCATAATGTTCCACATTTAACCTTGATAAACCCTAGTGTATAGATGCATACTTGCATTGATGGACAATATCCATAGCATCCTGCAAGTGCTCCCCATGACCCAAATGCTCCAGCCGCGATACAAGCCAAGCATCCAGTTCCTGTTAAACAAGCTGCGGTGCATGTAATGACTATTCCATATAATACGCCACAGCAGGCTCCCACTATAACCCATGACGGAGCTTTTGGTTGGGTACATATGAACTTTATAGAGATAAGAGGATTCAGAGGGAATTCACACGCAGTCAATGAGTCCATACTAACGGTTACCCCAATCGTCTCATATCGGTCATACTTGTGCAACCTGAGCCTCACCAAGTGTGACAAGTGTCTCAGCTCGTAGGCACTCCTGCCCCAGACCCAGTTCGTCTCATCACCCCTGCGAAGCTTCATGAGAACCTTATTCAGAGTCCAGTAATACTCTGAAAGCGTGAGGTTGTCCTTAGTGACAATAGTGTCACCAACAGGAACGACCTTGTTTTCATCATTCGGAGCAATGTTCATTGTGGTGAGATATATCCAGTAACCCCCATGGAGTTTATCTGTAAGAATCTTTGTAACTAACGTGAAGTTGTACTGGCTCCTCTCGGCGCGATAAACGAGGGCGTACATGGTGTAGTTGAAAGTCTCGTTGTAAAGGGTTATCCCAAAGAACAACAACTGCTCGTGCTTTTTCGTCATGTTGTAGAGCGTGACCACGGAAACGTTAAAGTTTGCAGTCAAGTTGGAAGTGCAGGAACTTGAGTTATGACAGGCACAGGAGGAGTTAGTCAAGTTCGCGAAGTCTATGGTCTTATTCACCCAAGTGACGTTCATCTGAAGCCGGCCTCTCTCATCATACCAGGCAACCACAGCCCTGCGGAAGGTTACGCTGGAGTTGTCAGTCAAAGCCTTCGTCTCCTGAACAGTCCCAAACTGAAGACTCAACAGCATGGCGAGCAACAACACCGCACCAACCTTCTTAGCCCAGCCTTCCATAGTAAACACCTTAAAAGCTTTTCCAATTATGAGTTTGAATTAGTTCTGTTTTTTTTCGTAGGATTTTCAATTTCCAACGATAACAAAACGACGAGAATGAAACAAAAGAAGCCAGAGTAAAAGAGTGAACAAAAGAATACCAACAACCAATAATGACAACTTTTGAGCGTTCAGAGACAATTTTTGTGACTCGACTCACAAAAAATTAGTACGGCATCTATAACTATCATCTCCTGTCCTCCTCAAGGAGCTTTGAGGGATTTTTGAATTTCGGCAGGCTCTCACTCAATTCTTCAAGCTTTCTAAGGAACTTCCCGGTTACTACTTTCTCCTTGACGACCAGCACTACCCTCTCATTATCACGAGATGGGCTTTTTGAGGGGCTTAAATACGCCGTCCTCGTAGATGCATCGATTCCTTCCATCTCTTTCACCAATAAATGTCCTTAGTGTTCGACATATAGAAGCTCACCCCTCAAGCCCCGCGAACCTGAGGAGGAAGGCCACGCCCAGGAGGCCCCAGAAGGCCATTCAGAGAGAGTTACTTCAACCAAAGACATGCAGGGGGAGTCCCCCTTGACTAAAAATGTTTTTGGTCGCGAAAGGAAAGAAGAAGTTAAAGGCCTTCAGTCAAGGTCGCTTCCGAAGTCCTCGCTTCCGCCCTTGCCGCCTTCCTTGTCCTTTTCAAGCTTGCTGGCAGCGATGACGTCGTCGATTCTGAGGATCATTATTGCGGCCTCGCTGGCGCTCTTGATGGCCTGCTTGGTGACCCTGACCGGAGCGATGACGCCGCGCTCCATCATGTCGGCCGGCTCACCCTCGAAGACGTCAACACCCACTGTCGATCCCTTCTCCTTGTGTGCTGCTATGACCTTCACGAGGGTCTCGATCGGGTCGAGGCCTGCGTTCTCGGCGAGAGTCCTCGGGATTATCTTGAGGGCCTCCGCGAAGTTCTCTATTGCCAGAGCCTCCTTGCCGCCGACCTCCTTTGCATACTCGTCGAGCCTTATTGCCAGCTCGATCTCCGGGGCACCGCCGGCGGCGAGTATCTTGCCGTCCTCAATTATGTCTTTGCTCACCTTGACTGCATCTTCCAGAGCTCTCTCGACTTCGTCGACGACGTGCTCGGTGCCACCGCGGATTAGTATGGTGACAGCCTTCGGGTTCCTGCAGCCCTCAACGAAGATCATGTTCTCTCCAGCGACCTTCCTCTGCTCAACGAGCTCAGCCTCACCGAGGTCCTCGCTGGTGAGGTCGCGCACGTTGGTGACGATCTTAGCTCCAGTCGCCTTGGCGAGCTTCTCCATGTCGCTCTTCTTAACCCTCCTCACAGCGAGGATGCCGTACTTGGCGAGGTAGTGCTGGGCGAGGTCATCGATGCCCTTCTGGACGAAGACGACGTTCGCTCCAACCTCCTTGATCTTCTCGACCATCTCGCGGAGCATCTTCTCCTCCTGCTCAAGGAAGGCCTGGAGCTGCTCCGGGCTGGTGATCCTGATCTCGGCATCTGTTTCAGTCTCCTTGACCTCAAGGGCCTCGTTGATGAGGGCTATCTTCGCTCCCTCAACCCTCTTCGGCATGCCGGGGTGAACGACTTCCTTGTCGATGACGACACCTCTGATGAGCCTGGTGTCCTTGACGCTTCCTCCTTCCTTCTTCTCGAACTTTATGTTGTCGAGGTCCACCTTGTACTTTCCATCAATTTTCTCTGCGACCTGTCTGACTGCCTCAACGGCTATCCCCGCGAGGTATTCGCGCTCCTCCTCCGCTGCCTTTCCGGTGATGGCTGTAACAGCGGCCTTCTTGAGGGTCTCAACGTCCTCAACGTCCACGTCCTTGGCTATCTCGTCGAGTATCTCCTGGGCCTTCTCAGCAGCGAGAGCGTAACCCTTGATGACTATGCTCGGGTGGATGTTCTGGTCGAGCAACTCCTCGGCCTTCCTGAGGAGCTCGCCAGCAATGACAACGGCAGTGGTGGTACCATCACCGGCCTCCTTGTCCTGGGTCTTGGCAACCTCAACCATCATCTTAGCAGCAGGGTGCTGGATGTCCATCTCATCGAGTATCGTTGCACCGTCGTTGGTGATGACGATGTCACCGAGGCTGTCGACGAGCATTTTATCCATTCCCTTCGGGCCGAGCGTTGTTCTAACCGTCTCGGCTATGATCCTGGCGGCAAGAATGTTGAGCCTCTGGGCGTCCCTACCAACGTACCTCTGGGTTCCTTCAGGCAGAATAACGACCGGCTGTCCTGCGAGCTGGGCCATCTCTCACCACCTCCTTATGTTTTTTATTTCCTCGAAGGAGGGCTTTTAGTTACAACAGGTACTTCCGGTTTATGGTTCCTTTAGGTTATTTATAAATTTTTCGGTCATTGTCACTCCATCAAATTGTGGGGGAAAAGTCCTAAATATAACCGTTAGGTATTGGTTGGGTGTAATGAGACCAGGCTATATTAAAATCAATGTGAAAGCCTGTGTTATCTGTAGGACAGATCTAAGTGAGTACCTAAAATGTTTAAATCTCCCTGTTGTTTGTATCATTTGAGGAGGTGATTGCAATGAGACAACTTGACTATGAGGAGGTAATTACAAAGCTGGTTTCTTTTATTTGGGAGAAGGTTGATGAAGCCAAGGTAGAGGGTGTTGTGGTTGGTGTTAGTGGTGGTGTTGATAGTGCAACAACGACTTTTCTTGCAGTGAAAGCTTTGGGAAAGGAGAAAGTCCTCGGATTGATAATGCCGTATTATGAGAATAAGGATGTGGAAGATGCGAAATTAGTTTGTGAAACCCTCGGGATCAACTATAGAATCATAAACATCAAGCCAATCGTTGATGCTTTTGAAAAAAGTCTCGACTTCGGGCCGAACAAGATTACCAGGGGCAACATAATGGTGAGAACAAGAATGATTCTCCTCTACGCCCACGCGAACCAGTACAACCTCCTCGTCTTGGGAACAAGCAATAAGAGCGAGCTTTTGGCGGGCTATTATACTAAGTGGGGTGATGGTGCGAGCGATTATGCCCCACTCATAAACCTCTACAAGACTGAAGTCTGGGAGATTGCTAAAAGATTGGGTGTTCCGGAGAAGATCATTAAGAAGAAGCCCACTGCTGGGCTCTGGATAGGGCAGACGGATGAGGATGAGCTCGGCATAAGTTACAAACTCTTGGACGAAATCCTTTACAGATTAGTTGACTTGAAAATGCCCAAAGAGAAAATTGCCGAAGAATTAAACATTCCAATCGAAAAAATCGAATACGTTGAGAATCTAATAAAGAAAACCGAACACAAAAGAAAACTACCAGTAGGTCCAGAATTTTAGAGCTTAAGCAACAAAATCCCCAAAAGGATGTTGTAAGTGGAGGGAAGCCCCGCCTGGAGAAGAAGTAACCTTAAAGTCACTTCCCTCGGATAGAGTCCAGAATAAAACGGCAGAATCCTGACCCAGCTTTCATTGAGAAGGACGAACAGCCCATTCCCAAGGAACATACAGCCCAAGACCTTTTGCATCGGGTAGTTATAACCCAGCATCACTTTGGCTATTCCATAAGCGGCCCTCGGGCTGAACACAGCGGTTGTAATATAGGTCACCTCCAAGGAATCCAGGCCGAGAGTTCCAAGGATTGGGGACAGTAGTAGAGTCAGCCTTTCCGATGCTCCGGACTTAAGCATAAAGACAACAAGAAGGAAAAGAGGGGTAAATCTCAAAACAAACTTCAGTGAGGCCTTTACTCCGCCCGCAATCCCTTTTTTGATGGCCCTTCTCGAAAAGTCAAGTTTGATTTTGTTATTTCCTTCCCCTGATTTCATCCCTTTATACCGTCTGCGTCCAATCGTCAAAACCACAAAAACAAGAAGAAAATCAAAGAGAATCCTCAGGCCGATGAAATAAAGCGTTACAATCCCCAAGAGAGGTAGAAGCACAGGTAAATAATAGCGATAAATATACATAACTCTCAACGAGAGATTTGAAGCAAGAATGGCTATGTAAAGGTCAATTGGCTCAATTAACCCTTCTTTCAACAAGGCAGAGGCATTTGCGTGGGCAACTCTTGGGCTGACCAGATATAGGGCAGGAACTGGAGTTAAGGCGGGATGGATGCCGAACTTTGCTATCTTTGCCGTCTTGGCACCGATGAGCCTTATCAGGTTTGTCTCACTTAAGATTTCAGCTAAAATGTAGCCAAAGGTGATTGAGGCTATTGAAATCATGTAGAGCCTCAGAAAGTCCAAGCTCTCACGCCCTGTAAACTTTGGCGTTTGCAACTTCTTTCAACAACGGGACATATGAAACCCCCGGATTTATCCCGCCTCCCCTCGTATCGTAGATGTTAAGCTCTATTCCTTTCCTCTTCAGGACCCTCGCCAGCTCGATTATTTCATCCTTAATTCTCTTTCCAGAGAGGGGAACGTTCGCCTTTCCATCTGTTATCAGAAAAGCCCTGACCTTCAGGGATTTATCCTTCATCCTCTCCCTGCCGGCCAGAAGCAAAAGATTGTAGAGGGCGGAGCTTAAAGGTGTTCTCCCTCCGGTCGGGACGCTTTCTATCTTCTCAAGCACCTCCCAGTAGTTCCTGGTTGGCGGAACAAAAACTTCCGCCTGTTTGCCTTTGGCAACTATTAGGGCCATCTTTGACTTCTTGATGTAGCCGTTTTCAACCAGCTTTTCCGCTATCCCCTTTGCAATGCTTATTCTCCTCTTGACGGCCATGCTTCCGCTTGAGTCCAGGAGGAGAACCCAGAGCGTGGGAGCCTTTGCCTTTCTAACCCTAACGCGCACATCCTTTAGATCAAGTCTTATAGGGGGCTTTTTTCCATTCAAAACTGCCCATACCAGGGAGTTGTAAAAATCCACATCCTTAATTTTGCCGTTGGTTGGTGGAAGATACGAAACTGGAACGCCTTTCGGAAAGTTCACCACAGTAACGCTTACATCCCTTGAGGAGCGGTAGCCTGTGAATTCGCCTCCATCAAAGTTCCTGCCATCTATTCTTGGAATTTTAACTTCCCTTGAACGAAAATTCTGCTCCAGATTTCCAGCCCCCTGACTTCGAGCGCTTCCGCTTTTTTCTTCCTTCCCCTGCTCATGCCTGTGGTCGTGCTTATGCTCATGCTTATCATCTTTGGGCCTTGGAGGCTTCATCTGGGGTGGCTTTTGAAATGGTTTGTCCCTCAGACGGTGTGGCAAAGCTAATTCCATGGCCTTCTCCAAGTCCTCAAGGGAAACCCTCCGCCTTCCGTTTAAAGCTGCTATTGCTTTGGCCGTTTTTATTGTGGTGATTTCAGCCCTGCTGGTCTTTATGCCCAGATTAATCACTGTCTCGGCCAAAAGCTTAAGCAGGTCGTCGCTTATCTCAACCTTCGGGAGGAGCTCCCTTGCCTTAACGATGCTCTCCGTGAGCTTTTTCTCCTCGCCCTCAAACTTCCTGTAGAAGCCTATTGGATCTTCATGGAACTCCTCAACGCGCTTGACTATCTCCATTCTGTCCTTGGGGTTCATCGGCGCCGAAACCTCAACACATAAGCCAAATCTATCGAGGATTTGAGGCCTGAGCTCACCTTCCTCGGGGTTCATGCTCCCAACGAGGATGAAGCGGGCTGGATGCCTGAAGGAAATGCCTTCCCTCTCTATGGTATTCCATCCCATTGCCGCGGCATCCAAGAGTGAGTCGGCTATGTAGTCATCGAGCAGGTTCACTTCGTCTATGTAGAGTATGTTTCTGTTCGCCTCAGCAAGGATTCCGGGCTGTAATGCCCTTTTACCCTCTTTCAGGAAGCGCTCCACATCAACTGTTCCAACCAGTCTATCTATGGTAACACTTAAGGGCAGGTCCACAACGCGCATCCTTCTCCTTACCACCGGCAGGCTCTCACCTCTTTCATAGCGTTCATAGCAGCTGTCGCACATCTCCAGGGGATTCATGGGATTGCAGTTGAAGGGACAGTCGGCCACGACCTCAATCTCGGGCAAAACGTTGGCCAGAGCTCTAACGAGAGTTGATTTCCCGGTTCCTTTATCTCCCTTGAGCAGGACACCACCGATCAGTGGATTGACCGCCACACAGAGCAGAGCTAATTTAGCTTTCTCCTGTCCAACTATTGCCGAAAATGGGAAGATTAAGCGTTTTTCACGAGCTTCCATATTTTATCCACCTCCTCAACCTTTTCACTCCAGTGTTCGTCATCCTCAGCCGTGTAAATCTCGATAGTTCCCCCCTGGACTTCCCCCTCTCCGAGGTTTTCCTCTAAGAGCCCCTCAATTTCAGAGTAAGCCTCCATGAGCCTTTCAATCAGCTCATCGCCCGTCTCCCATAGGCCGCGCTCATAGGCCTCTATTAGACGCCTTGCAATTTCTTCGATGGCGTAGGGATTGTGCTCTTCGAACCATCTCCTCATCTCTTCATCAAGGACGTACTTTTGCGCTATTTCATCAAAAACCCAGTCTTCAACGAGCTTCGTCGTTGCCTCCCAGCCGTAGAGGTGAAGAATCTTCTTTGAAAACTCGTTCGCCCCCCTGTAGCCGTGCTTCTTCATCTCTTCAATCCATCTGTCGTTGAGCAGCTTTGCCCTCACAACGCGCTCAAGCTCGTCCTTCATGTCGACTATCTTTGCGTCGCTCACATCCCTCGTGTCGGTCTGAACCACCTCGACGTTCCTGCCCGTTAAAGCCTCCACCGCTGTTTTAAATCCACCGTGATGTGCGAAATAGCAGCAGCAGTTCGTTGGGTCGTGTTCATCGCTTATGTGGTTCCTGTTGATGACGTCAACCTCCCTTAAGTTCAAAACCAGCGAGTCCCTGGCGTCGACACCAAATGCATCCCTTCCATAGGCGTAGCCGCTCCACTGAACCCAGACCTTTGCCAGATCTTCATCATTTCTCCACCCCGAGGACTCAACCGCCAGGTTTACACCGGCTCCATAAGCTCCAGGTGGAGCGGAGAAGACTCTAAACCTCGCAAACTTTTGAGCCTCTTCAAAGCCTTTTCCGAGCTCAATTAGCTTTTTAATGTGCTCAATGTAGTGCTTTCTAACGTAATTCATTTCTAACGGCTCATCCAGGGTAACAACCTTTTCCACCGCCTCGTCAATTAGATATATGTAGTTTGGCAGTGTATCCCTAACAATTCCGCTTATTCTCACGAGGACGTCGATCCTCGGTCTTCCGAGCTCTTCCAGGGGAATTACTTCAAGCCCTGCAACCACGTCCCCTTTCCAGATTGGCTTAACTCCAAGCAAATATAGTATCTGGGCTATCTGTTCGCCATCTGCCTTATATCCATCTATACTCCAGAGGACCTGTCCAACGCTTTCGGGGTATTTTCCGTGCTTCTTCTTATATTCATCCAGAAGTTTTTCGGCGGTTTCAACCCCAATTTGCCAGGCGGCCTTTGTTGGCAGAGTTCTCGGGTCAACGGCATAGAAGTTTCTCCCGGTCGGCAAAATCTCAAACTTTCCCCTCGTTATGGCACCGGATGGGCCGGGCTCTACGTATCCCCCTTCCACACCTTTTAAGAATCCGTCATGCTCCCTTTCACACTCAACAACTTTTTGAGCAACCTCAAGGGCTTTTCTAAAGGTTTTCTCAAGCTTTTCTCCCTCCTTAACTTTGAATCCAGACTTTTCAATTTCTTCCTTAATAACACCAAAGCCCTCCCCTTTGAGCAGACGGGTTAGGCTTTTCACGGCCATCCTGTGGAAAATCTCCAGCAGTTCCCTGTTCGCGAATCCATTTGCAGCCTCCAAGGGGTTCTTTCTTATCTCATCGTAGTCCAAGCCTATTGCCTCGGCAATGACACGCTTAATCGAAGGGGAAGCGTGGGAATCATAGGCCATCGCTGTGGCAATGTATTCCGCTAACCTCTCGGGCTCTTTTGGTGGATGTCCAAAGATGTGAAGACCGAGATTTATCTGAGAGCCTCTCATTAAATCAGCGTAGCGGTGGATTTCCTCTATCGTCCGCTCTTCATTTTCAGGGTTTGCTACTCTTATCCTGTTCTCCTTTGCTTTCTCCAGAATCTGCTCATAAATTTTCCTCCTCCTTGCATCATCTCCCAGGTTCTTTGCCTTTGCATACTGGGTTAGGAGAGAATCTAAGTCATCAAGAACCTCAGCCATCCCCATTTGGGGATAAATGTGGTCTATCAGCGTCGCATAACCTCTCCGCTTGGCTATAACTCCCTCCATGGGGTTTGAAACCGCATAAACGTAGAGGTGCGGAACGTCATCTAAGGAAGCTTCGGGAACGCACGAAGGGGAAAGCCCAACGCTTTTTCCGGGCCTGAACTCTAAATAGCCGTGAGTCCCGAAGTGTATGACCACGTCGGCCCCAAATACCCGCGTTATCCACCTGTAAACGGCCCACCACTGGTGCGGTGGAACTATTGTTGGATCATGGAGGATCCTGCACACTTTTCCATCACACCTCGCCCCGGCGCAGCCGAATTTTGGCTGTGGCGTAATGAAAATGTTTCCAAACCTTATTCCCGGGACGACAAACTTTCCATCATAAACCATGCCGACGAGCTCTTTGCTGACTTTCCCCGCCAGGACGTCCCCAGGTCTTCCCCAACCTTCGACTATTTTTTCTCTCAGGTCCCCGGGAAGTTCATTGAACCACTCCAGATAGTCCTCCAGACTTACGAAGTCAACTGCACCACCATTTTTGACGATTTCCTCGACACTCGTCCATCTGAACTCACTTACTGCCTTTCTCTCCAGAATCATTCTTATCAGCTCTTCCCCATTCTCTGGAAGCTCTTCACCGACATGGTAGCCCTCTTCTTTTAACCTGTGCAGAAGTCTAACTATGCTCTCCGGAACATCTAAGCCAAGCCCAACGCCTATGCTGGCCTCAAGCCCCTTACAGGGCGGATTTATAAAAATTATCGCTATTTTAACATCATCTCTGGGCTTCTTCCTCAGCTCGATCCATCTCCCCACCCTCTTCGCGAGGTACCTCATGTGTTCCTCGTATGGTTCTCCGGCCTTGTAGCCCTCAATATTTCTGGTTCCCGCTATGAATATGGGCTCAATTGCCCCAGCAATCTCAGGGATTATCACTCCATAGACCTGTGTCATATAATCAACGCCTTCTCCTTCCTTCCACTCTCTGAGGCCTTTATAGTAGGAGCGAATTGGAGCAAAAACCGGAATGTTGAGTTTTTCCAGATTCTTCAAATCAACGGTGCCGAAGGAAATTAAACTTACCAGTGCCTCAATAACTGGTTTTCCATCCTTCATGAAGAACTCCTCAAGGGCCTCGCTCTTCTCCTTCCCAAGCCCCGTCGTTGAGTCTTTTCCGTAGGTGAAAACAGGGATTACTCCAAACCCCTCACCTTCAAGGGCTTTGATGAGCTCTTCAATTGGCTTGAATTCTTTGTAGAGCCAGGCGCTCCTCCAGAACAGAACTCCAATGAGGGGTCTCCTCTCATAAACTTCCAGATATTCCTCCAGGCTCTCAAAAACCCCAAAATTCGGGTGGTATATGCCCTGCATTGGAACTTCCTTCGGCTCTTCATATTCCCTCTCTTCACCCGCCAGGTTTGCTAAAAACTTAGCTAAGTTTCTTAGATTCTCCTCACCACCGAGGACGTAGTATGATTTAGCTTTGATAAGGACATCTTCAGGGAAATTGGTTAGGCTTTCCATGCCCGCACATGCGATGACTTTAGCTCTGCTCCCCTTAATTTTCTCCTCCACAACCTCGGGAAGTTCGTAGGCATAAATGAAGATTGCTTTGGCTTTTTCAACTTTTTCGAGCTCTTTCTCACAGTTCTGATCCGTTAAAACGATTCCATCGATTTTTTCCTCTTCCAGTATTTTTTTCAGCACAGGCAGAGGTCTTGCACCGTAGCCAAGTATGAAGCATATCATCTCAATCCCCCCTGTTTAAGGTTTGGCTTCTTGAGGATGACCCTCTTTGAAATGCCCACAAGGATATTCCTCTCCGTAAGGGATTCACAGCCCGTGAAATTATGGGAACCCCGGTATATCATAAAACCACCCCCATTAGAAATACAAGGCATAATATGATAGTGCTCCGCGTCGTCATCGAGATGAGCATAATCTTCGTCCCATCTTTAGCTCCATATAGACCGATATAATAGGGAATCAGCACCCTCAGAAAGGTTATGTTTGCGAGAACTGACCCGAGAAGGAGAGACCTTATTAGAGCTTTCTCACTTATCAATCCGGCTTTTAAGAGGTTTGCACCGAGGGTGTAAGCCGCTATACTGCTCCCCATCGCACTTAAGGCCACACTAATTTCTTCGGGTGAGAGCGGAAGGAAAGCTGCGAAATCTTTTACGAGAGAGGTTAAATACTCAAAAAAGCCCGCAGCTATGAGTAGAGCGGTTATGTAAGTTGCCAGTATCATGGTCTTTAAAATCGGAATTGAGTGCTTCCTGGTTTTTGCTAAGGCCTTTCTTAAAACTTTTTTAAATGGCTCCCGGGAATTTTTGGCTGGTTTTTTAACACCTTTTATTTGTTCTGGCCTCTTAATCAGGAGCTTCCCGGCGAATGCAAAAACTGTTGTCTGAATAAACCCAATAAGAACCAGGATTCCGAAATAAAACAAACCAAGCCCTCCGAGCGTAGCTAAGAGGACCGGAATCATTGAGTTCCAGTGCCTGACCATTGCGGGAAATGCGTTCATGAGCGAGGCAATGTAGAGCTCCCTCCTCCCAATTTTGCCCTCCCTATAAAAATCCACAAGCATGGCATTAGCGGCTCTCGTATTTAAGAAGGCTGTTGCAAAAGTTAATGCACATTCCTCCGGAAGATTTGAAATCCTGACAAAGGGTTTTCCCAGAGGGGAAAGCCTGTTGATGATCCCTTTCTCGATTAAAAGCTCGGCTATGAATATCCCAATAAGTAACCCGGGAACGGAACGTTTTAAAAAGCTGAGGGCTATTTCTGCCGAAGTGATGAGTAAATCCTGCATTAGACTACCTCCGTTTTTGGCATAATGATTCTGAAGCCATTGAACTCCAGGATGTGAATTGGGACACCGTAAACCTCTTCAAGTATCTCCTCTCTCAAAATCTCGTTTGGCTCTCCAACGGCCCTGATCCTTCCTTCCTTGACCAGAGCTATCCTATCTGAATAAATTGAGGCCAGATTTGGATCATGGAGTGTCAGAATTGCCGTAATCCTTTCTTCCCTCGCAAGTTTTTTAACAATCCCAAGAATCTTCACCTGATTTTTGAAGTCCAAATGAGCGGTAGGCTCGTCAAGAAGAAGGACTTTTGGTTCCTGCACGAGAGCTCTTGCTATTAAAACCAGTTGCAGTTGTCCTCCGCTCAGCCGTGTGTAGGGTCTATCCTTAAAGTGCTCCATTCCCAAAAGCCTGAGCTTTTTGAGAGCTTTCTCATAGTGTTCCTCTCTTGGACTCTCGAAAACACCGAGCCGGGATGCTAACCCCATAACGACGACGTCCAGAACCGTGTACGGAAAAGGGGGATAATGGGATTGGGGAACGTAGCCGGCCAACCTGGCCCTCTCTTTTAATGATAAAGAGTGAAAATCTCTGCCGTCTATGAAGACGCACTTTTTCTCTGGCTTTAACAGCCCATAGAGATTCTTTAAAATCGTGGTCTTCCCGCTGCCATTTGGGCCCAGTAAAGTTAGAATCTCACCTTCCTTAACCTCAAAGCACACATTTTCAACACTGAAATCACCGTAGCTGA
>Ga0256840_1001489_pt1 | contig 21851 bp, 21 predicted proteins | sample 355202metaG_FD_185969 | JGI IMG/M metagenome (GOLD analysis project Ga0256840, IMG submission 185969) | Hydrothermal vent microbial communities from Mid Atlantic Ridge, Atlantic Ocean - 355-202 | ecosystem: Environmental > Aquatic > Marine > Hydrothermal vents | place: Atlantic Ocean: Mid...
ATTAAATACTATTGCTTCTAATTCTTGCATATACTCATATTCAGGAACAGCTGATGCAAGCATAAATATCATCAAAACTGAAAGTCATCATCTCATTCAACCAAAAGTCAAAACTGCCCACCATCTAACATTGTCTATATTATCTATCTTTTTAGTAGTAACTGAAAGATGAGAATATAAATACATAAACAATCATCTAAGTAATGTTATAAATAAAAATATATAAAATGATAATTCAAAATATTGCCAAACAAAACTATTTGGATTAAAAAAATCAACCAAACTTCATAAAGCTATAAATAAAAATGCATTTGATAACATAGCTATAAAATAAAGTATTTTTCATACAAAATTATGATTTTCTGGATGAACTATATCTTCTCATTTTATTTTTTTATCTGCCTTCCACATTTCTTTTATTTGCTCATTCATAACTATCATAACAACAATTACAGCAAAAATTCAAGAAACATGTAAATAATGATCAGTAACTAAAAAACTTATAAATATAGCTGTTAAAACTACAAAAGTTTCAAAATAAGCATCTTTACTTTTTGATAAGAAAAATATTCAAATATATCAAATAATCATTCAAACAAATAATGATTCTGAAAATAATTTAACTACTTCAAAAATAATTATTCATGGATTTATAGCAATATCTCAAAGTAAAATTCATATAGTTATAGAAAAAATTGATAAAGCTACTACATCATTTGCTAAACTTTCACTTTCCAATTTAAATGATAATTTATGAGGAACTTTAAAGTTTGATAATGCCGAATTTACTCATACTGGATCAGTAGGTGAAATAGTAGAAGCGAGTAAAACTAACATTAAAATTCAAATACCTGGTAGTATAAAATTACCAAAAACTACTATTGCAATAACTGTAAATACTACATTTATAACTGCTAACAACAAAATACTTATATAATTCTTTTTGATATTTTTCCAAGTAATTCAAAATGTATCTGAAGCTATTAAAAAAGGTAGTGTTATAAGTACTAAATAATGAAAATTCTCAGCATCAAATCTAAGTATTTCTGGTTCAAAATGAGCAAATAAAAGTCAAACTACTATGTAAAATATAGTACTAGGAAGTCATATTTTTTCTTGAAATAAACTTCAAAAAACTACTGCTATTAATACTATTGCTATTATCTCTAACATTTTTCTTTAATTAATTTATAATTTTATTAAATTGTAACATATTTTTATAAAAGATACTAGTTATTTATACATTTTAAAATATCATCATATTTATAACCTTTTCTCATAATTTTAGAAAAAATCTTTTGTTTTTGATCGAAATCCATATTTATATCAAATTTTTGTTTTATAATTTCTCTTTTTAAATTTTCTAATTCTCATTCTTCTCAAAAAATTTCATATAAATACTTATTTACCAAATCAATATTTTCCTGTCTTTCATACATTTTTCAAATTATATATCTCTTTGATTTTCATTTATTTTTATAACTAATTATTTTTGATTTTATAACTTCTTTTTCTTGAATAATATTTCTTAACTTTTCTTTTATTATAAACTCTATTTCTTCTTCTCAAATTCAACCATATTTTTTTCACTTTTCTGAATCTGGTCAAAATTTTAACTTTAGTTTAAATCTAAGTTTATTAGGAGAAGGATAATATCTAAGATAGTACCGAATAGCATAATCAATTATTCTTTGTGAAATTTCCATAATATTTTGTTTAATTTTTTTATATTATAATCAATATAAATAAAATACAAAAAAGAGATAACAAAAGTTATCTCTCATGAAAGAATTTGTTCAACTGTAAAAATTTCATTTTTTACAAGTTTATCAAATGCTTTATTTAAAAACTTACCATAAGTAGAATCGAGCAATTCTTTTTCAAAATCAATTACTCTTTTATCCATCTTAAGTAAATTCTCTAACTCTTTATCAACATTTTCTACATCATTTTCTTTTTCTCTAAAATAAAGCTCTATTGCTCTATCTCTTCCAAAAATTTCAATGTCTTTAGAAATGTTTGATAATACTTCTAAAACCTCAACCTTGTATTTATTCAAAGCTTCCATTTTTAGCTCCTTTTTTAAAGTAATTGAATTTTAAATAAAAGAAGGTAAAAGTCAATTAAAAATATTTATAATAAATTCTTCATTCATTAACATTTCATTTAAATAAAACATTACATCTTTGAAATTCAGAAATTCCTGATTTATTAAATCATCTACTTTTATAAAAATTTTTTAATCTAATATAAGTATATTTATCTTTATCATCCCTTAAATATGCATTATCCTGTAAGTATACTTTTTTTCATTTAATAGTTTTTAAAAATATATCTAATACAAGACTTCAATTACCTTTTCTATTATCATACGAGTTTAAAGAATCAATATAATAACATCATCATTTATATTCAAAAATTAAAGAAGATTTTGTATTTCATTTATTATCTTCTAATATTAATTTTTTAAATTTTTTTTGATAAACTGAAACCTTACAGATTAATTTTTCTCAAAGTTTATTTATAAATATTTTATTATTTAGAATATTAAATCTTGATTTTAATAGATTTCATACATTCTCTTTTACTATATCTAATTTTAAATCAATATTATTATAATTATCTAAACTTTCCTGATAATTAAATTTTTCTTTATGCATATTTTTACTAATATCAATAATTATTAATATATTATACATATTTTTTTAACAATATCAATACTAAATTTTAATTTAAAATCACATCAACTACCTTCAACATTAAATTTTTCTTCCCCATCCAACTATCTTCTGATACATCAAAAATTAAGTCTATTTTTTTTCACTGTCTTTGTCATATTTTTAATTTTTCATAAAAATCTCACATATAAAATGCAAATATTTTAAATCAATGTTTTGTAGTAAATCTTAAATGATCTCTTCATTTTCATAAAAACTCCATTTTTTCATAATCTAAATTTTCTACCATAAATACTGGTTTTGTATTACCTATTCAAAATGGTTTATATTTATTTACTTTATTTAAAAAATTAAATCATAATTCTTCTAATTTAATAACTTTATCTACTAGAACCTCTTTTTTATGATGAGAAAAATTTTGTTTATTTATTTCTGTTGTTATTTTAGATCTAAATTCTGGAAATTTTTCTTTACTTATACTAAATCAAGCAGCTTGTTTATGTCAGCCATAACCTATAAAATATTCTTTAAATTTATCAAGTAAATCTATCATAGAAAAAAAATCTGGACTTCTACAACTAGCAACAAGTTTATCTCATTCATCCTTCATACAAATACAAGGCCTATACAATTGTTCTGTGATTCTTCATGCTACAATTCAAATAATCCCATGTTCTATTGCTGGTGAAACATAAAAAATCAGATTAGCATTTCTATCTATTTTATTCATAGCATCATTTACAAATTCTTTTGTAAGAAATTTTCTTTGTTCATTTAGTTGTTCTATTTCAGCTATAGTTTTATTTAACGTCTCTCAATTATTTAATATCAAATTAACAGCTTTATATGGACTATCCATTCTACCTGCTGCATTAAGTCTTGGTCAAATAGTAAAACCAAATAAATCTGCATCTAAATCCTCATGCATTTTATCTTCTATCAATTTTCTTATTCAATTACTTCTTGATTTTTTAATTTGTTTTAATCATTCTTGAACTATTATTCTATTTTCTCATGTCAATCTCATACAATCAGCTACTGTTCAAATAGCTGCTATATCAATTGATTCTATAATGTATTTTCTAGCTTCTTCAGGAGAAAAATACTCATAAGCCAAAGCTTGCATCAATTTAAAAGCAACTCATGCTCAAGCTAAATTTTTATAAATATATTCACAATCTGGTCTTTTAGGATTTATCATTGCAACAGCATAATCTCAAACATTTTCATCTGGAACAGCATGATGATCAGTAACTATGATATCTACTCATAATTCTTTTCAATACTTTATAACATCAACATCACGTGTACCACAATCAACAGTAATAATTAAACTAACTCAAAGCTCTTTTGCTTCATCTACAAAATATTTTTTTAATCAATATCAATCTTTTACTCTATGAGGTAATCTATAACTTATTTCTAATCATATTTTTTTAAAAAAATGTACCAAAATACTAGTAGAAGTTACTCAATCTACATCATAATCTCAAAAGATAAAAACTCTTTCATCATTTTCTTTTGCTTTTTTTATTCTTTTTACTGCTTTATCCATATCTGTTAATAAATATGGATCATGTAAATCATCAATATCTGATTCAATTTGAAATTCTCAATTTTCAAATCTAGCATTTATTACTTCTTCAATATCTTTATCTAAAGTTGATCTATCATATTTTATTATATTATCTTTTATACTTATCTTTTCTTGCATAGCTTTATATTAAATTAATTTAGTTTATTATATATTTTAAACAAAAAAAATCTAGATTTAAATCTAGATTTTTAGATTAGAATTAATATAAATTAATATTTTTTATTAATATTCTATTCAATTAATCAAAACTTTTCAATTATTAGAACCAGAAGTATTACTATTAGATGAAATATTACTAATATCTTCTTCTTTATAAATAACCTTTAATCATTTATTTTTTAATTCATTTCCTAAACCTGACAATCTCATGCTATCATCAATAAATACAGTATCTCATTCCTTAAGTTTACCTTTTACATAGTCAAAATCATCAACTGAAACATGTCTTAAATCAACTACTTTTGGTAATCATGATTCTAAAGATTGTGATAATTCAAGAGCCTTACTATCAATAGGGCCTTCATTCATACCATCTTTTAATATATTAGAATCATTTTGTGCCATTTCTTTTTGTTTTTCTTGTTTATTTTTATATTCTGCTACAGCAGCCATCATATCTTCATTAGCAGTTAGCATAAATTTAAATAATTGTTTATATTGTTTTATTATATGTATCATATTATATACCTTTAATATTTATAAATTAAATAATTCTTTTTCTAATTCTTTTTCTAGTTCTAAAATATCCAAATCTTTTTTCTCATCCTCTCTTATTTTTTTTAAAATTTCATTAAATTTATTCAAATTTTTAAGTGATTCATTTAGTTTTTTTGACTTTATATAATCCACTGCTTCCATCAAAAAAATATAAATTTTCAAAAATTCTTGTTTAAGAAAATCTGATCTGATACTTATATCTACAGAATTAACTACATCATATAATCTTTTTAATCATTTAGAATTCTCTATAGATTTTGAAAGAACTATAATAATAAGTTCCTTTTGTTCTTTTAAAGTAAGAATTTTGAATTCTTCTATTTTTTCTTGCATATTTTTAAAAATAATATCTATATATAAAATTTAAAATTATTAAAATCAATCTATTTTTTATTTTTCTTCTCAATTAAAAACAATTTTTCAGTTTTGAATATAAGTTTTTTCAGAAAATTGAATTCTATTTTTAGTAATTTTTTTATTGTAAAAAATAATTCAATCTTTTGAAATCATTATATCATTTCAGAATTTAATAAAATTTTTAGTTATTTCAAAATTTTTATTTTTCAAAGAGGTTAAACTTCTAATTTTTTTTCAATTTTTATACAAACCATCTTCTTTTATTTCATAATTTCAAATTTTTAATCAACTATCTGTAAATTCAAATCAATCTCAAATTTTTAAAGTATCATTAATTTCAAATGAATCTCAAATTTGTAATCAATTATTAAATTTAATTGTTTTTGAAATTTTTCATTCATTATTATAATAATTTTCTTGAATTTTAACTAATGTTTTTCTTAAATTATCATCAATTCTTAAATAATTAGGTTGTATTTTTAAAGCAGTAGCATTATTTAAAAAATCTATTCTTAAATAGTTTGTTTGTAATTTAATTACAGTTGTATTATCTAAAAAATCTATTCTTAAATAGTCTGGTTTAATTTTTAATGCTGTTGTTCAATCATTAAAATCAATTCTGAGATAATCATCCATTAATTCAAATTTAGATTTATCTTCATTATTTCAATCAATAATATTATCTTCTAATTCATTGAGTCATTCTCATCATAAATCTAAATTATTATCAGTCTGAATATTTACTTTTCACCTTCAAATATCTACTTTTCAAATTCAATTTCACTCAATATTAACCTTTCAATGTCAAATATCTATTTTCCCATTTTCTCCTCAATCAATTTTAACTTTTCAATCTCAAATTCCAATTCAACAAGAAGTTAATAATAGTATTAAACTAAATAAAACTATAAAATTTTTCATATAAAAAAATATTAATATTAAAATTACTACAAATTTATAATAACTAAAAACTTAAAAAATACAAAAATAAAATTTAGCAATAAACTTTTTATTTCATTTAAAATTAATTTCCATTTTAAAGAAAATGATTACAATATAAATACTGTTACTAGTCTCCGTAGCTCAGTGGAAGAGCACAAGGCTGCGAACCTTGGTTTGCGTAGGTTCGATTCCTATCGGAGATACCATTTTAAAAACAACAAAAATTATGACAAATAACATGAACCACGAAGTATTACATTGAGTAACACTTAAAACTATTCTTGAATATCTTGAAAAAGAATATTGATTTGAAGAACTAAGCCAGTTAGTTAGAATTAACTGTTTCTTAGTAAATCCTACTATAAATTCTAGTCTTAAATTTCTTAGAAAAACAGAGTGGGCTAGGAATCAAGTTCAAGGGTTATATGTAAGAACAATATTAGAAAACAAAGGAAAATAGAAATAATTTGACTTATTAAGTATTTATGTTATTATTATATATAATAAATATTTAATATAAAAAAAATGGAAGAATTAAATAAAAGTAAAAATTCATCTAATAATAACGAAAAAAATCAATTAGTAATACATTCAGAAAAAATTAAGACTGATTTATTAAATATATTAATAAATTCATCATATATTAATGATACTAATGCAAGGAATCTACACTCACTAAATGACATAGCAAATTATATGAAGTCTTTAATAAAAGATAATATAATTACTGAAGATATGTATATGAAAATATGTATTCAAGCTTGAGCTATTAAGTTATGACAATATTTAGTATATAAAGAATTAATATCTAAAGAACAGCTTAATTTAATATTAAAAGAACAAAAAGAATCAATAAAACTTAAAGATATGAATCTATGAGAGATTTTAACTGAAAAGAAACTTATTGAATTTAAAGATTTAGCTATTGCATTAGAAGAATTTTTAGTAATTAAATTATGAGAATATCTTATTTGAAAATCAATAATAAATGAATATCAATTAAATATGTTCATAAAAACTCAAAAATATAAAGATCTACCATTATGAAAAATATTAATAAACTATGGTATATTAAATCAAGAAGAATTAAATAGAATTTTAAAAGAAATGTGAATAAAGTTAAATAATTCTGATTTTTTAACTGATGAAGATGAAGAACTAGATTATTATAAAATAAAAGAATAAAAGCTTAAGTTTAAACTTAAGCTTTTATTTTGTATATTTTTCAATAATACTCTCCCCCACTCTCAATCAATCAATTGCTGAACTAGTAATTCATCATGCAAATCATGCTCATTCTCAACATGGATATAGTCATTTAATATTTGATTCACAAGTTTCTTTATCACGAGTAAATTTAACTACTGACGAACTTCTTGCTTCAATTGCAGTCAAAATTGCATCAGGATTAGCAAATCATTTAATCTTTCTATCAAGCATAGGTATAGATTTTCTAAGTGCATCAGTTATAAAATCTGGTAAACATTCATCAAGAGATGTTAATTTAATTCAAGGCTTATAGGTAGAATTGATTTTTCATAATTTTGTAGATGGTCTTTTAGCTAAAAAATCTCCTACTAATTGAGCTGGTGCATTATAATTAGAACCTCCTGCTATAAATGCTTTTTCTTCAAATAGTCTTTGAAATTCTATTCCAGCTAATGGATGATCTGTAGAAAAATCAGATGGTAAAACAGGTACTAATAATGCACTATTTGAAATTCAACTATCTTGTGCATATTCACTCATACCATTTAGACAAAGTCTATTATTTTCACTAGAAGCAGCCATTACATAACCACCTGGACACATACAAAATGAATAAATAGTTCTAGCTTCTACATGGTGATTCACTAATTTATATCTTGCAGTTTCTAGTTTCGGACTTACACATGAATCTCAATACTGAGATCTATTAATCATATCAGCATCATGTTCTATTCTTACTCACATAGCAAAAGGTTTTGCCTTCATTTCTACTCACCTTTCAAAAAGCATACTAACTGTATCACGAGCTGAATGTCATACTGCAACTATTAAATCTTCAGTTTCAAGCTTTTCTTCATTATCTAAAGTAATAGATTTTAATTTATTATCTACTACTTCTATATCTGTCATTAAAGTTTCAAATCTAACTTCTCATCAAAGTCATATTATTTTATTTCTAAGAACTTTTACAAGTACTCTTAAATAATCAGTCCCTATATGTGGTTTAGCATCATAAGCTATAGTATCAGGAGCTCATGCTTTTATCAATTCTGAAAAAACATATTTACTTCTAGGATCATTTATAAGAGTATAAAGTTTCCCGTCTGAAAATGTCCCTGCTCATCATTCTCAAAATTGAATATTTGAATTTAAGTCTAATTTTCAAGTATTTGAAAAAATATCTACATCTATTATACGACTATCTACATCTTTTCATCTTTCTATAAGTATAGGATTTAATCATGCTTCAGCCATAATAATTCATGCGTATAATCAAGCAGGTCAAGTTCCTATAATAACTGGTCTATTTTTTGGTTTTTTAGTAGTTTTTTTGATTTTATATTCGAAATTATCTATCTCTTTTATCCTATGTTTTTTCATGTTAGCATTAAGAAAACTAGGAATTTTATTAAAAAATTTATCCTGATTTTTTATACTAGTATCAATAGAATATATAAAAAGGATATTATTTTTATTTCTAGAATCTATAGCTTTTTTTACTATATTATATTCTAATAAATCTTCTTTTTTTATTCATAATATTTTAATAATTTTTCACTTTAAAAGACCTTCATCATCATTTAAAGGTAACTTAACTTCTTCTACTCTAATAAATTTTGTCATAAATAATTTTTTAATTTAATTTTTATTATTATAAACAGTTAAAATAAAAAAGATAGTTAAATATAATATTTAACTATCTTTTTTTATAAATTCTTCTTTTTGTTGCCTTGTTAATTTTTTTATTCTACTTTCTTCTATACAAGCTTCTGATCTAGACTTAAATTCTAATTTGTAAATTAGCTGAACTGGTTTTCTTATTCTTGTATATTTAGCTCATCAAACTATTTCTCAGTTATGCTGCCTTAGTCTTCTATCTACATCAGTTGTTACACCAGTATAAAAAGTATCATCCGAACATATTAAAATGTAAACAAACCACATAATTATTCAGTTATTAAATCATTAGTAGGAACATAAAAATCTAATTTTTCAGAACCTATTTTACCTATAATATATTCTATTAATTCTTCTTTTTTAACTTCTTCTTGAGTACCTAGAACTGTGTCTTTGACTTGAAAAATACCATTTCTAGCTTCCATTAATCAAACTAAAACAACATATTTAGAATTTGATCTATTTGCTTTAAGCATTTGTTCTTTCATTGAAGGTGTTCATAGTGCTACAACTGTATTTATACCAGACCTTCTAGCTTCAAGTGATAATGGTAAAACGACAGCTTTAGCTTCATCTCATAATTGAACAAAAAATAAATCTATTTCATCTTTATTTTTTAATTTAATATTTCTTTCTTTTAACATAGCTATAACAACATTGCTGTTTGTATAAAATCCAGTTGCTGGAATATCCTTAGCATTTCAAAGTTTAGTAGCTAATTTATTATATCTAGCACCTCATCAAATTTTTTCTCAATTATTTCATTTAAATTCCCATATAGAGTTAGTAGAATAATCATTTTCATAAACTAATGTATGATCTTCTTTATAAGGTATTTCTAAAATATCTAAATATTCCTTAAACTTTTCATGATGTAATTTACTATCCTTTTTTAAAAATTTAATCATACTTGGTGCCTGATTTGCAATAATTTGTTCATCTTCATCTTCACTAGATAAAAGTAACATAGGGTTTGATTCCAATAATCATAAAGATTTTTCAGACAACATATGTTTTTTATTTTCATAAAAACTTTGTAATTCTTCAGAATATTTTATTTTTTCTTTTTCTATTCAAGTAGAATTAATACTTATTTCAAATGTATCACTTAATCAGATTTGATTCAATACTGTGTAAGTAATATATATAGATATAGCATCTAATATAGGGTCATTTACTCAAATAACTTCTGCTCAAATTCTTTCGACCTGAACTCACTCTTTTAAAAAATGATCCATGTAATAATAATAAACTGGTTGAATTTCTTCTGAAATATTATTATCTATATATGCTGACATAATTCATTTTTCTGCATTTGTTCTAAATTCTCAATTTTCTAATATATCTGTAGATATCCTTCTAAATCAATTTTTTCTAAACTCATGACGAAAAACTTTTTTTAAAAAAGTTAAATATTTATGATCATCTGGAAAAACATCATTAGTCATTTTTTTTTCAATTTCAGTTTCTTGCCTCTTTTCAAACATATATTTTATTGATTTTTAAATAATATCATAGAATCTAATTATATAATATTTTAATGAAAAATAAAAGTTTTTTTTACTTTTATAAATATAGATATAAAATACTATAAATTAATTAAATAATTAACAAAATATGATACAAGAAATGAACAAAGAGTTACTTATATACTTAAACTCTTTTTTGCAATTTAATTTAATACAAAATATTACTCTTTGGTTTGCAGATTCTCCAATCTTTTTTTTACCAATATTTTTAATATGATTTTGGGTATATTATACATATAAAAAAGACAATACATTAATATCTGAAATAAATCTAACCAAAAATTTATTACAAAAAGAGAACTTGATATATATATTTTATTCAGCTTTATTATGAATAATAATTAGTTTAATCATTCAACAAATAATTCATATAGATAGACCAGAAACAGCTTTAAAATGAGTATGAACATTACTATTAAAACATTTACCAGATGCATCTTTTCCATCTGACCATGCAACTATTTCTGTAGCATTTTTAACAAGTTTATTTCTTAGTTGATATAAAAAAATATGATATATTTTCTTACCATTTGTTATTTTAATGTTATTATCTAGGGTTATTTTATGAGTTCACTGGCCTCTTGATATCATAGCATGAACTATAGTATGATTATTTTCTAGTTTTATAATATTTAAATATTTTACAAAAATAAAATTTATAAATAAAATAAATAGGTTTATCATAAAATTGATGTGATTTATAAAATTATAAAAGAGATTAAACTTTATAAAGTTTAATCTCTTTTATAATGATTCTTTAATTAATATATTAATTTGTTTTAATAAATTTTTATACTTATTATCCTTTTTTAATTCAGAAATAAATTCTTTATAATCAACTATATCAGATACTCAATTTGAATAAATTAAAATATTAATATTTCATTCATGATTAAAGCATGAAACTTGATCAATTTTTTTATTTTTAAAAATAAAATTATCCTTTTCTTCAAAAAATAAATCAAATCCATTTTCATTATTTTCATTTTCTATTTCATTAAATCACAAAAGTCAATTTAATATAGTTTGTACTTTTCATTCAGATATAATTATTTCAATATCATCATTGATTTTAAACATTTTTTTATCATGAAATTTCATTTTTATATCATCAATAGTATGAACAAGTTCATCATTTAAACTCAATATAGTTCATGTAGAATCAATAAATCAATCAATTGAGTATGGTGTAAATCAAAATCATAGTAACTCTTTTCATCAAAATGATTCTAATTCAAAAATATGTCTAATATATTCTCAATTATCGTCTGTTAATGGTTTTCATGAATCCATCATTATTATATTAAATAATTCTGGTTTTCACATCATTTCTTCATCATAATTTAAATCTAAACTTAATTCAATAAATTTTACTCAAGAAATAGTTTTAATTCATTTTATGAATGCAACATCTATATCATTAAATTTATTTAATGATAGTTCTAACATTTTAATTGTTGATTCTTTTCACTTATTTATAAATCTAAGAATATTCATTAAGTTTATACTATCTCCATATATATCAAATAAAGAAGTTTTTGTTATTCAGTTTTGATTTTTAGAAAGCACTAGATATTCTAATTCATTTTCTCAATCTACTATTTTTCAAGGTAAAACATCATCTAAATCAGGCATATCAAAAACATTTCAATTTTTAGACCTAATTTCTATACTTTTTAATAAATCATTAGTTTGTACTTTTAATATAGTATAACCTTTAAAGTGATATAAATATTTTACATCTATTATCTCTTTACCATCATTAGTTAAAAATATATCTCACTTATAATTATGATAAAAAATATTTTCATCTGAATCTTCTACTTTAACAAATATTGAATCTATATTTCAATCTCAATAAAAATCTATAATATTATCAAAATCAATTTTTATTATAGGAAATCATTTAGATCAAATAGTTGGAAAATTATTTTTAGCTATTGATAAATGAATATTATCAATTCCTGATTTTCATATTATTGATATAATTTTATCCTTCAACCTATTATCAACTATATTTATTTCATCAGAGTACATATCTTTATTATCATATATTTTTATTAAATAATCAGAAACCTCTAAATACAAATCTAATGTTTTCTTATCGATATTACTATAATTTATATATTCTAAAAAGTTAGAAAGAATTTCTTCATGTGAAAAAATAAAACCAAGATTATCTAATAATTCTCATTTTGTAAATATCTCTTCAATATTTTCATTTTTATATTTAAAATCTTTAAATTTAGAAAAAAAGATATTAGTTTTTTCATCTAAAAATAATTCATTTATTCAATACATATTTGTAAAACTTTTAACCATTCTCAAAAAATCAGTATTTATCAATAAATCTGATACTTCCATATCTCAAGTTAAAGTATTTTTCATTTTTATTTTTTAAGTATTAAATCACATTACTTTTGATTCATTTCATATTATATCTTTAGTTCTTTCAAAAAATCTCATTATAAAGTCATAATCTATTTTTTCTCAATTTTCTAGTAATTTAACTGAATACCTAACAGAATTAAAAATTAGTTGATGAATGAAATCATGACTCATTCATGTTGTTTTATTTACAAGTTTATCAATATCTAAATTTTTATCAAAAATTGAACTATTATACTTAGATATATTAAGATTAAATAATTTAAACCTTAATTCATTATCTGGTAAATTTATTCATACTTTTTCACTAAATCTTCTTAATATAGGTCAATTTAATTTTTCAGGAAAATTTGTAGTTCATAATAAAATAATTCCTTCATTATTTCATTCACTCAATTCACTTAATAATTTACTTCTTACTCATGAAAGAACTTCACTTGAATCATTAGAAATAATTCAATCAATTTCATCAATAAATAATAATCAGATTTTACCTGTTTCTTTAAAATCTTCCCTTAATCTTTCGAAAATTGATTCAATATTTTTTTCACTTTCTCATAAAAATTTATTAAATAATTCTGATATATTAAGATAATAAAAATTTGTAAATCATTTTGTTTCAAATCATATTTTTTTACATAGTTCAGATTTTCATACTCATCCAGGTCAATAAAAAATTGCACCTGTAGGTAATTTAGTAATTCATACTTTTTTATATTTTTCAAAATTAGTAATCTGATCAATGAAAAGTTCTATAGTCTCTTCTACTTTAGAATCAATTATTAATTCTGTTTGCTCTTTATTATTCATATCCCATTTTTGCAATACATTTATTCTATCTCCTCATTCGCTTAATCAATTTGCAGATAGTAATCAATTTCATAATTCATTTATAGCTCAATCTTTTGATTCTTCTCAATTTAACAAATTATGTACAATAAAACGTTCAGTTTTACTAGGATATGAAGTATTTCATTCAGAATCACGTCAATAGGTTTCATAAATATCAGTAACAATTGATTCTACAACTCAAGGTAACCTAAGACAAACATTATCTAAAGTTTCTTCAGGTTTAAAATCTTTTTTTGGATTAGCATATATTCTCATTTCATATCATAAGATTTCATTATCTAAAGCAAGTCAATCATCATCTATTCAAATACCTGGCTTATAGAAAGTTTCTCAAATATAATAACTATACCTAAATAATTGATCTTCTCAAAAATAATAATCTCTCCCATCCATAAGAGATCACTTTCAAAGATCCTCCATTATATGTCTAATATATTCTTCTCTATCTACAAAATTACTATCTTTAGCATCAATATAAATATTAAAATAAAATTCATTATCCATTCAAGAATCAGCTCTCTCATTTAATGAAAAATTAAATCAAATACTTTTTATAATTCATTTATCTAAATATTTAACTCATTTTACTATATTAGAGTTAATATCATCCATATAACTTAGAATTTTTCAACCAGATACAGGGGTAAATAATATAGGATTTCTTCATAATCTAAATTTTGTTATTCTATTTTCTACTTTTTTAATTAATTTTAACATTTTATCGTCAAAATCTTTCTGATTAATATAATCTGGTAAATATACATTATTTAATAATAATTCACTCATTATTTCAGATTTAGAATAATTATTAGTATCAACCAATATTTCATTATCTAATTTAGAATAATTAGTTTCTTCTAAACTAGGAACTTCTATTTCATATATTTCTAAATAATAATATAATTTAGATAATAATTCATTATCTTCATCAATACTTAATTTTGAAATATAATTATTAATAAATTTATTTAAATCTTGTTTTTTACCTTTATTATAAGTCTTAGCAGTAGCTAAAATATCCATCAAAATATTATTTTGATTAATCCTAAAATTATCAACTCTATCTTCTAATGATTCTTGTCCTCAAACAGATACATATAAATTATTATCTATCAATTCTTTTTTAATTTTTCAAACTGGTGTTAAAGATCCTTCTTTATCTTTATTTCATAAACTCATAAACAATATTTAATTTTAAAATTATAGATATATAATAAAATTATTATAACTAAAGTCAATAGTTATTTTGACAAATGTAATTATATATATATTATATAATTACATTATATTAAGGAGTACGAAATGAAAGAAAATAATATTATTATAAATCAAGTTCCAATTGATTTATTTGAATTATTTTTAAATACTGGTGGTGATATAGAATTGTATGATGAAGATAAAACTTACTTGATTTATATAGATTCTAAAAATGCTAATGAATACTATAAAAAATATTTTTTGGACATAGTAGAAAATTTAGATGTATCAGATAGTATGGTAAATCATATACCTGTATATATTAATAGTAATAATCAAAAGCTTATTAGTATATCAGAAGTAGATGATTTAATTAATAAGAATATTCTTGGTAAATTAATGTCCTACATAACAAAATTTGACTTTGGAAATGGGATGCAGGAATATTTGCTTTTAGAATTTCCAAGATCTATATTCAATGAAATGATAGCATCAGAACAAGATTTAAAAACAGATATACCAGCAGGAACATTATCGATTTCAGTTGATTTAATGTATATATTAGTTAATGATGAAAAATTTAAAGATAATACATTCTTTAATTTTGTTACTGATATTAATAATGGAGATGTAAAAGGAATACTTCAAGAACCTGACTTTAAAGAAGGTGGTGAAGTTAAAATTTTACAACTTTATTAATTTCACTAGGAGGAGTGAAATTAACTTGGAGAAATCCAAGTTTTTTATTTACTTTTTTTCAAAAAAATATATTATATTATAGATAATTATTAACTATTATTAAATGACTCATTTGCAAGGAAAAGAAAAAGAATGTATAGCTTTAACTTGAGGTTCAACATGATGACATGTCTTCCCATTATTAGCAACATATAATTATCTAAAAGAAGATAATAAATATGATTTTATATGGGTTTGAGAAGAATGATGACTTGAAGAGGAAATAGCTAGAAAAAATAGAATTCCATTTTTAGATATACCAGCATGAAAAATAAGAAGATATTTTGATATTAGAAATTTTTATGAACCATTAAAAAATATTACATGAATATTTTTCTGAATTTACTTCATATTAAAATATAAAATAGACATAATCTTTTCAAAGGGTTGATATGTAGCTATTCCTTTATGTATTGCAGCATTTATTTTAAGAAAAAAAATATATATACATGAATCTGATACAGTATCATGAATCGCAAATAAAATTATATGAAAAATAGCAACTAAAGTATTTTATACTTTTCCTAATAACGAAGAAAAAGATTCTAAACATATAATTACATGACAAATTCTAAATCCTGAATTAATTGATTGATTAACTGATTTAGATATCAAAGAAAATGCTAAATTATCAGTTATAGTAATAGCATGAAGTCAATGATCAACTACTATATTTAAAGCATTATTAAAAATTCTTCCAGATTTAGTTGATATAAATTTTCAAGTTGTATTATGAGAAAAAAATATGTATTTGAGAGATCAATTTAAGAAGTTTCCTAATGTATTAGCTCATGATTTTTTAACTCAAAAAAGATTATGAACTATATTAAAACAATCAGATATAGCTATAACTAGATGATGAGCTACAACATTATGGGAACTTAATGTTTTTTGAATACACAAAATAATTATACCATTGTCAAATAGTGCCGGAAATCACCAAAATAAAAATGCATTATATTTTAATGAAAAATTTTGAAGTGATATATTAGATGAAAATAATCAATTAGAAGTTGAACTATTCAGAAAACTACAAGCATATAAAGAATTAAGAAAATCATGATTAAATCTTGATTGATTCTTTAAACCATTACAAATAATTGAAGAAGAAATAAAAAATTAAAAAAGATAAAACTACAATTTTAGTTTTATCTTTTTTATAACCATGAATATTCTATTCAATAATGAGCAAATAATTTTCTAGATCCCCAGGTTTCAACCTGTTTATCTTTTAATCATAATTTATCAACCCATTCAAATAATTCATCACTATTATGAGCTTCAATTTCTAAAAGTGGTGGAATAATATTTCTATCATCTCACATAAAATAATCATCTATATCAAATTCACATCCGTCTAAAGCATAAGAGATTCTATACTTTTTCTTTTCTCTAGTTTCTTTCATTCAATATTTTTCAAGCACTTTCTTAAAACTTTCAACATCAGTTATTTCTCTTTCTCATTCATCAGCTATTTTAACTCAGTCCTCCCCTCAATCTTTTTTCTTATTTCTTTTTCTTTTTATAGTATACATATGAATATCTCATTTTTGTCTAACTCTAAAAAGTCTTTTATTTTCTTCCATTTTTAATTTATCATTTCATTCATCAGCAAAATCATAATATATATCATGAATATATCATTCAAATGTTTTCTTAGCTCATAAATTTTCTAATTTACTTTGTAATAATTTAACATCAACATCTAATATTTTTATTTCTTTCTCTAACATATTTATTATATTAATTAATATATAAGTATAATAACATATTTATTATAATAATAAAAATATATACTATTTTTTAAATATATATAATTCTCATCTTATATTTTTAATATATTATATTATTGATTACTATTATAAGGTATTAATATTTTAAATTTAGCTCATCAAAGTGTAATTGATTTCTTTGCTACTATTTTTCATCAATGTAGTTCAACTATTTTTTTACACAAATACAATCACATTCAAATTCATACTCACTTTCATTTTCATGTAGAATATTTTTCAAAAATATTTTCTTCTTCTCAAAATTTAAATCAAATTCAATTATCTTCTATAGATATTAATATATTATTTTTTTCTAATTTTACTAAAATTTTAATCTTAGGATTCTTATTATTAACAAATTTTATTGCATTATTTAATAAATTTGAGATAACTTGAGTAAACTGTATTTTATCAATATTAATAAATCATATATCATCTGATATAGTTATATCAAAATATATTTCAGGATGTATCCTATATAATATATCATATTCTCATATAATAATATCAGATAACTTAACATATTCTATATACAATTTAGCATCCTTTATATCATATTTTTGTACAGAAAAAATGTTTATAACTAAATCTGATATTTTAAAAATTTGTTCTTTTAAAATACCTACTTCTTCTAATAAATACTTTTTATTATAATCTCATAATACAATATCATCCAATAAATTTTCTACCTGTAATGAAGCTGACATTACAGGTGTTTTTATCTCATGAGAAGACATTGAAATAAATTCTCTTTGTTTACTTATCAAAGTATTATATTCTATAGTTTTTTCATCAACTTTTTTATCAAGATTTAAATTTAAATCATTAATTTTAGAATAAGTCTCAATATACTTTAGATGTCAAACTAAAAAATTTGTAAAATCCTTTATCATATCTACCTCCTCCAAATAATATTGTTCATTAAATGGTTTTTTTCATAATTCAAAAATAGAAACTAAATCTCATTTATTATTAAACATTGGAAAAATAATATTTGTATTTTTATTAATTTCTTTTAATATTTTTTTCTTATTAAATTTATGTTTATTTTCTTCAATAAAAACTAAGTCATAAATAAAAATCTCCGCGTTTAGATTATTTTTAAAAAAATTAAAAACCTCTCATTTATTGTTATTTATTAGTTCTATATTTACATAATTTATATTAAAATTCTTTTTAATTTCGTTAGATAGAAAAATATTTAAATCATATATATTAGTAATAAATGGGATTTTATCTCTCCACTTATTTAATATTAAGTTTAATCTTTTATACTGGTTATTTCATGGTATAAAAATCATATATATTTTATAAAAAATATTATAAAATATAATTCAAAAAATTAAGTCAATATAAGTAAAACTGTTTGAAATTCACCAAAAATTAATAAATTTTTCTCATAAAGAAAGTGTTATATATTTAAAATATATAAATAAAGTAACTGTAGAAAATATTGATAAAATAAATGAAATAATCTCTTTGTATATAAATTTAAAATCTATAAAATTATACTTAGATATAGAAAAATAAATTCAAATTATAAAAGGTAGACTAAATAATATTATTTCTTTTTCTAGTATATTTATTCAATATAAAGGTAATAATAATTGAAAAACCTGAGATCAATAAATAAATATAATAAATCATATAAATATATACTTTAATCTAATTTTGTTTATGTATACTTGTTTTTTAATTGTATATAGTCATATTCATAAAAATGATATCAAAAAAAGGTAAAATAACACAAAATAATAGTTATAATAAAGTCCATATATTTCATAATATTTATTATTTATAATATCAAAATTTACTCACTTAATAATAAAATCAGTAAAAATTATAAAATATAAACATGTTAGAAAAAAAGATGTTATTAAATAAAACCATTTTTTATTGTTTTTAAATCTTATATTAAAAAATAAAAAGAAAAAAAGCATATAATACACACCTACTAATGAAAATGAAAACATTAATCTAAATATTATTTCAATAATATTTAGATTAAAATCTGAGAGAAATGAAAAAATATATAATAAAAACCGTATTCAAATACAAAATACAGAAATTAAAAAATAAATACCACTTGTTTTTATATATTTTTTAAATACCAAAAATCAAACTCATAGTAACAAAAAAGCAATAAAAAAATATAGTAGTAAATATAATGTCATTATGAAATTTTAATTATTAATATATTTACAATATTCGATATATTATTTATGTCAATTTTGAATAATTCATCTCATTTGTTTTCAATATTTTTTAAGAAAAGTTTTAACATCTCATTTTAATTCCATTTGATAATCAGATACTACATTTTCATGTATAAAAATATCAGTGTTATAATTAGCAATATTAAAATTAGTAACTCCTAATCTTTTTGCTCATAAAGCAGAATATACTCCCTCAGTATTAGTTCATATTACAGAGTCAGAAATTCATAAAATTTTTAAATTATCAATACTATAAAAAAAACTTTTCATTAAATTATAAAAAACATAAAAACTTTTATATTTTTCTTCTGTTCAAACGGCTGTCCATACTAATAATTCATTAGGTATAACATTATTTAACTCTTTATTTAAAATTTTTTCCAATCAATTTAATCATAATTTTGGATAATAAAAATCAAAAAATCTATCATATATAGTTTCTAAATTATCAATATATCCATCACAAAATCATATAATCTTACCTTCATTACTTCTTGCTAAGGATAAATAGGATTCACTTTCATTATACCTTTCTTTTATAGTCTCTATATTAGTATTTATATCATAAACAAATTCTGTTTCATCATTACAATCTACACATCTAATAGAATCTAGACTTAAAATATTTTCTATTTTTGTTACCGATTCTATTTTTATTTCATATTCTAAATGTCAATAAATATCATTTTTTGAATGTATATTTCAACAATTTTTACATCTAACATACTCACCTATTCAATAAGACCACATATCTTTTTCTACTTCAGCTATCTCTGTAATATCTTTTATAGATAAATTATTAGTATCACAAGATTCAATATAAATATTATTATTTTTCATAATTTATAGTTAAAATAAACAAATTTACTAAAACTATAAAAATAATGTATTGCAAATACAATAACAAATAAAATTTTACATCAAAAAATTAAGGTTAAATTAAGGTCCTATAAGTATAATGAATATATATTTAAAAAATAACATATGAATTATGACATTAACTAATAAATTTGAAAGCAAAAAATAATTGAACTAGAATTGTTGCAGAATGGATTGAGGATTTAAATATGTATAATTTTGCAAAAAACATATTATGAGTAACATCATTTCAATGATATTTTAGTGAAAAAGAAGAAAATATAAGAATATTAAAAAATAATTAAAAACAATGCATATTACTATTATAGAAGATGAAAAATATCTTTCAAAAAATTTATCAAAGAAATTAATTAAAAATTGATTTAATACTAAGATTTTTAATAGTTATAATGAATTTATTGAAAAAAATTCTTATATAGCTGATTTATATATTATAGACATATCATTAATTGATTGAAGTTGATTTGATATTATTAAAATAATAAGAAAAGAAAAAAACTTAGATACACCTATTATAATTACATCTTGATATTCAGACCCTGAAAAAAAGATTTATTGATTGGATATATGAGCAGATGATTATTTATCAAAACCATTCTCTTCTGAAGAATTAATAGCTAGAATTAGATCATTATTAAGAAGAAGTTATAAAATAATCTCCAATTCTAATATAAAATATAGAGATATAATTTATGATACAAATAATAAATCTATAATAAAAAATTGAGAAAAAATAATTTTTACATTTAACGAAATTCAATTTATTGAATATATGATTTATAATATGTGAAATTTGGTTTTAAAAGAAGATATTATAAAATCAGTATGGTGAATAGATGACATATTAACAATTAGTGATAATAATATAAATGTATTAATATCTAAAGTTAGAAAAAAATTATGAGATAGTTTTAATCTAGAAACAGTAATATGACAATGATATATCCTAAATAAATAAAAAGGTAAGTAATTTTGATGAACTGACCCCATAAAAGTAGAGTGTAAATAAAAAACACTCTGCTTTTTTTTGTTTATAAATATAATAAAAAAACTAAGTAGAAAAATAATAATACTTAATAAAAACTTATGTCTAAAATAATCTA
>Ga0256840_1001490_pt1 | contig 21847 bp, 19 predicted proteins | sample 355202metaG_FD_185969 | JGI IMG/M metagenome (GOLD analysis project Ga0256840, IMG submission 185969) | Hydrothermal vent microbial communities from Mid Atlantic Ridge, Atlantic Ocean - 355-202 | ecosystem: Environmental > Aquatic > Marine > Hydrothermal vents | place: Atlantic Ocean: Mid...
AGTACCAATGAGCGTTGTGAGCCAGCAGTATGGTGATGCAGTTTATCAAGAAGTGGTTGGAGAGATTTTTCAGTCAACATTCTACGAAGCAGCTGAGCAAGAAAATTTGAAAGTAGCGGGTATGCCGAAAATTGATGCAACCACGCTAGAGCCAGGTAAAGATTTAGAATACACCGCAGTCTTTGATATTTATCCGCAGTTTGAAATTGCAGATGTTTCAAAAATGGAGGTTAAGCGTCCTGCTGTTAAAATCATGGCAGCAGACGTAGATGAAATGATCGAGACTTTGCGTACCCAGCAAAAAGACTGGAAAGAAGTGAAGCGAGCTGCTAAAGATGGTGATTTATTAGTTATCGATTTTGATGGAAAGTTAGATGGTGAAACTTTTGATGGTGGTTCGGCCGAGGACTTCTCTGTTGAGTTAGGTGCTGGTCGTATGCTGGAAGATTTTGAGAAAGCATTGATTGGTATGAAAGCTGGTACGGAAAAAGAAGCGGATGTTACTTTTCCGGAAGAGTATCCAGCAGAGAACTTAAAAGGTAAAAAAGCTACTTTTATATTAAAAGTAAAAGCGGTTAGTGAGCCGGCTCTTCCTGAAGTTGATAAGGACTTCATCAAAAAATTTGGTATCGAAGATGGTACTAAGAAAAGTTTTAAAGCTGAAATAAAGTCAAACATGGAGCGTGAGTTAGAGCAGCGCATTAAAAGCCGTGTTAAGCAGTCTGTCATGGAAGGTTTACACGATTTGCATGAAATAGATTTACCAAGTTCATTGGTTAAAGATGAAATTAAGCAAGTACGTAATGAAATGGCGCAAAATTCTCAAGGAGCTGATCTTTCTACATTGCCTGATGAAATGTTTGAAGAGCAAGCAGCGCGTCGCGTGAAACTTGGTTTGATTGTTGGTGAAATCATTACAGCTAATAAGTTAGAGAAAGATCAGGCTAAGGTTGATGAAATGTTACAGTCATTAGCTGCAAGCTATGAAGATCCTCAAGCCCTCATTGAATACTATCAATCTAATCAGCAGGCAATGCAGACAATTGAGGCCTCTGTAATGGAGGAAATGATTGTGGATTGGGTTCTAGAGAAAGCAAAGATTGAAGATGAAAAAATGAAGTTTTCGGATCTGGTGAACGAATAAAGTTTTAATATGTATCTTCGACTGAAATAACAGAAATAGGATAATTTGTAATATGTCAGATAAAGGTGTAATAAATCCTCAGGCAGCTTTGGTGCCAATGGTTGTAGAGCAGACTTCTCGTGGAGAGCGTTCGTACGATATTTATTCACGTTTGTTAAAGGAACGAGTTATTTTTGTGGTAGGTCAGATTGAAGATCATATGGCAAATTTGATTATCGCTCAGTTATTATTTTTAGAATCAGAAAACCCAGAAAAAGATATCCATCTTTATATTAACTCACCGGGTGGTGTGGTAACTGCAGGTATGGCTATATACGACACCATGCAGTTTATAAAGCCAAAAGTTAGTACTTTGTGTGTTGGTCAAGCTGCAAGTATGGGGGCGGTATTATTAGCAGGTGGTGAAGCTGGTATGCGTTATGCTCTTCCACATTCAAGAATAATGATTCATCAACCATTGGGTGGTTTTCAGGGGCAAGCTTCTGATATTGATATTCACGCAAAAGAAATTTTAAAAATCCGTGAAGAGCTAAATCGTGTTTTAGCTCATCATTCAGGAAAGTCATTAAAGACTATTTCAAAAGATACTGATCGTGATAATTTCATGGATGCGGAAGCTGCGAAATCTTATGGCATGATTGATGAGGTTTTAAACAGCCGTAATAAATAATATAAAAGTTATATTATAAAAAAGCCTGATTTTATTTCAGGCTTTTTTTATGGTTAAGGTATATTTAAGTTTTGTCGTGTAGAATGGCAGGTAAGTGTAAATAATTGTCGGACTTTTTCTGTTCTTACTGTACTTTTTTTCTTGTTTAGGATTAACTGTTGGTAATAATATGGGAATAGGTAACATTGAGGTTTTCTATAAATGAGTAAAGATAAGGAAGGTAGTAGTAAAAGCGATGGAAAGTTGCTGTATTGCTCTTTTTGCGGGAAAAGCCAGCATGAGGTTAGGAAGTTAATAGCGGGTCCTTCGGTGTTTATATGTGATGAATGTGTTGATCTTTGTAACGATATAATCACAGAAGAGTTGCAAGACAAGGATGAGAGCAAAACAGAGAGTTTGCCTATTCCTAAAGAAATTAATGACTTTTTAGATGATTATGTTATTGATCAGACTGCTGCAAAGCGTGTTTTGTCAGTCGCTGTTTATAATCACTATAAACGCATGGAAAGTAATATTGGTAAGGATGATATAGAGCTTTCTAAAAGTAATATTTTATTAATAGGGCCTACAGGTAGTGGTAAAACATTGCTTGCTGAAACTCTTGCTCGTATGTTGGATGTTCCGTTCACTATGGCTGATGCAACAACATTAACTGAGGCAGGTTATGTTGGTGAAGATGTTGAAAATATCATTCAAAAATTATTACAAAAATGTGATTATGATGTTGCAAAGGCCGAAACAGGAATCATATACATTGATGAAATTGATAAGATTTCACGTAAATCAGATAATCCATCAATTACACGTGATGTATCGGGTGAAGGGGTGCAACAAGCCTTGTTAAAATTGATCGAAGGCACGATTGCATCAGTTCCACCACAAGGCGGACGAAAGCACCCTCAACAAGAGTTTTTACAAGTTGATACAAAAAATATACTCTTTATTTGTGGAGGTGCATTTTCTGGTTTGGATAAAGTGGTTTTAGATCGAACCGAAAAAAGTGGTATTGGTTTCTCTGCAGATGTTAAAGCTCCAGATGATGATAAACTCTTTGGTGAGGTAATTAAGGGTATTGAAGCAGAAGACTTAGTTAAGTATGGCTTAATTCCTGAGTTTGTGGGTCGGTTGCCAGTGGTAGCAACACTTGAAGAGTTAAATGAAGACGCTTTAGTTCGTATATTGACAGAGCCAAAAAATGCATTGATCAAACAGTATGGTAAGTTATTTGAGATGGAAGGTGTAGAAATTGATTTTCGTGATGAGGCACTACATGCTATTGCAAAAAAAACAATGGAGAGAAAGACGGGTGCTCGTGGTTTGCGTTCGATCATGGAGAAGATACTACTAGATACTATGTATGATCTGCCTTCACAAGATGGTGTTACAAAAGTTGTTGTAGATGAATCAGTAATTAACGGAGAATCACAGCCTTATCTTATTTATGAGAATAAAAAAATCAAGAAGAAGGCATCAGCTGCTAATAAAACATAACTAGAATTCTAGTGAGGTTTTAATAGCCCTGCTACTGAAGCTAAGACTTTAGTATGCGGGGTTTTTTGTATGGATTAATTGATATAGTAAAAAATGCCCCCAAATGAGTAATGTAAACAATAACTAGAGATCTTTTCGCAAAAAATATACTGATATGACAATATCAGATATTACAAAGAGGTCTCTAATAATATAAGAAGAGACAATTATGGCTAGCAAAGATAGCAAGTTAGATAAATTGGAAAACATATCAAATATTCCCGTACTCACGTTACGAGATGTTGTAGTGTATCCACATATGGTGATTCCATTATTTGTAGGAAGAGAGAAATCTATTCGGTCACTTGATGAGGCTATGGAGAATGATAAGCAGGTTCTGCTTGTTGCTCAAAAGAGTGCCGAAGTTGATGAGCCTACATCAGATGATGTTTTTGAAATAGGTACATTGGCAACTATCCTACAGTTGTTAAAATTACCCGATGGTACTTTAAAGGTATTAGTTGAAGGGGTTGAACGTGTTAAAATTAACTCTATTGATACAACATCTGGAGATTATTTTACAGCGGATATTGTTGTTTTAGCAGCTCGGGATAGTGAAGACCCAAGAAAGGTTGAGTTGTTAAGTCGTGCCTTGATAAATCTTTTTGATAAATACGTTAACCTTAATAAAAAAGTACCTCCTGAGATTCTTTCATCGTTATCTGGGATTGATGAGCCTGACCGTTTATCTGACGCAATAGCCGCACACCTTGGGCTAAAAGTTTCTGAAAAACAGAAGATTTTAGAAATTACTTCAATTAAAGATCGTTTGGAACATTTAGTAACTTTGGTTGAAGGTGAAATTGATCTTTTACAAGTAGAGAAACGTATTCGTGGGCGTGTTAAGCAACAAATGGATCGTAGTCAGCGAGAGTATTATCTTAATGAGCAAATGAAGGCTATTCAAAAAGAGTTAGGAGAGCTTGAAGATGCGCCTGCTAGTGAATTAGATGAGTTGGCAGAAAAACTTGAGAAGGCCAAGCTACCTAAGGAGGCTAAGAAAAAAGCAGAAGAGGAACTGAAAAAGTTAAAGATGATGTCACCAATGTCTGCAGAAGCAACAGTGGTAAGAAACTATATAGATGTCATGGTAGGTTTGCCTTGGAGTAAAAAGTCAAAAATAATAAAAGACTTGGCGAAAGCTCAAAAAATTCTAGACGAAGATCATTTCGGACTGGATGAGGTAAAGGAGCGTATTGTAGAGTACTTAGCGGTACAACAACGTGTTAAAAAGTTAAAAGGTCCAATTATGTGCTTGGTAGGCCCGCCTGGTGTTGGTAAAACATCTTTGGGTAAATCTCTAGCAAGAGCAACAGGGCGTAAATATACGCGCATGGCACTAGGTGGTGTGCGTGATGAGGCTGAAATCCGAGGGCATCGCCGTACTTATATTGGAGCATTACCAGGTAAGATTATTCAGAGTTTATCACGAGTAGAAACACGCAATCCTTTATTTTTGCTGGATGAAATTGATAAGATGGCTACAGATTTTCGTGGTGACCCCGCTAGTGCAATGCTGGAAGTGTTAGATCCTGAGCAAAATAATGCATTTGCAGATCATTATCTTGAAGTCGATTTTGATTTGTCTGATGTTATGTTTGTAGCTACATCTAATAGTATGAATATCCCAGGTCCTCTACTGGATAGAATGGAAGTGATTCGTATCCCTGGATATACTGAAAATGAAAAACTAAATATCGCTAAAAACTACTTGATACCTAAGCAGTATAAAGATAATGGTGTAAAAAAAGGTGAAGTTACAATTAGTGATTCAGCAATTATTGCTATTATTCAGCATTATACGCGTGAAGCAGGAGTGCGGAGCTTAGAGCGAGAAATATCTAAGATTTGTCGTAAAGTTATTCGTGAGCATTTATTGGGTAAAAAATCAAAAACACCGGTATCAGCTCGTAATATTGCAAAATATCTTGGTGTTCAAAAGTTTGATTTTGGTCGAGCGGATAAAAAGAATCAAGTTGGTCAAGTTACGGGTTTAGCTTGGACTTCTGTTGGAGGTGAGTTACTTACAATCGAGAGTGTGGTGGTTGCAGGTAATGGGCATGTTAAAAGTACAGGTAGTCTTGGTAAGGTTATGCAAGAATCTATACAGGCAGCTGAAACAGTTGTTAAAAGCCGGGCGCGTCAGCTTGGTATTAAACAAAAGTTCTTAAAAAAGAAAAATATCCATATTCATGTTCCTGAAGGGGCAACTCCTAAAGATGGTCCAAGTGCAGGTGTTGGGATGGTGACAGCCATAGTTTCTTCAATGACGGGTATTCCAGTGAAGGCCGAAGTTGCAATGACGGGTGAAATTACGTTACGCGGAGAAGTACTTCCAATAGGTGGATTGAAAGAAAAATTACTAGCAGCGCATCGAGGTGGAATTACGACGGTATTAATCCCTAAAGATAATGAGAAGGATTTGGCAGATGTACCAGATAATGTGACAAAAGGGTTAACAATTAAATCTGTAAAATGGATTGATGAGGTGCTTGAGATTGCATTAGAATCAATGCCAGAAGAGCTTCTTGAAGAGGATGATGTTGAAGATGAAAATGAAGACAAGTCGTCACAATCAAAAAATAATAAAAAGGGTGAAATTAGAGCGCACTAATTAGTAGCTTATTCTTATAGGAAATAGTTGTTGAATACACCTGTTTTTGTGTTTTTTTATAAAAAAAATGGGTGCTTATATTTTTTTATAAACGGATATCATTATTTCTAGTATTTATATTGAAAATTGCTATAAGCGCTGGTATAACAGTGCAGCTTGCGGAGCGAGGAGTCTCTGCTGCAGTATAAAGACTAGAATAATAATTAAGGTGTAAAGCGTTTTAACGTGGTTGTTTTTAATTAGCAAACCATATGCCATTACAATTTAACATTACAATTTAATATCACAACAAGGAAGGTATTTATTTATGAATAAGTCAGAATTAATTGAAGCGGTCGCATCTAAATCAGGGTTAACAAAAGCTGATGCAGAACGTGCCTTTAAGGGGTTTATTGAGACCATTACAGAGACACTAAAAAAAGGTGATCAAGTTACTATGATTGGCTTCGGGACTTTCTTAGTTCGTGAGCGAAAAGCACGCCAAGGACGTAATCCACGTACTGGTGAAACTATACAAATTAAAGCTGCAAATAATCCTGCATTTAAAGCTGGTAAAGCTCTAAAAGATGCAGTAAACTAGCGCGCTTTCCAGAGTCTACCAGTATTGAATGATTCTGGAAAACCACTCGGTATCATGGTTTAGGTACCCTGTGGGTGATTAGCTCAGTTGGTAGAGCGTCGCCCTTACAAGGCGAATGTCGGGAGTTCGAGCCTCTCATCACCCACCATTATTTTTTGTTTTTTTGTTTATTAAAAAAGCGACTGGAGCGGTAGTTCAGCTGGTTAGAATACCGGCCTGTCACGCCGGGGGTCGCGGGTTCGAGTCCCGTCCGCTCCGCCATATAAGAAAGGATGTCATGCTATGTATGGCATCCTTTTTTTTTGTTTTCTAGTTAAGTCACTCTTCGCTAATTACTGCAAAACATCACTCTATCTACTTAGGGATATTACGTATAAATTAAGAGATACGTTATGTGTTTTTAAAAGACTAAATAACTAAAATTATAAGAAGAAATATTTATTATTCTAATTATTTATACACATATAAATATATGTTGATTTAAGGCTTGTAGGGGCTTAGAAAGTTGCTCTATATAATAGGAGGTTATTATTTCTGTGGAGAGTTTACTTTGATAAAAGTCAAAATATAAACTTATCTTTCAAGGGGATAGAGATTTTATGGTTGCTATTTTCGAGTAATTTTGTGCGAAATAAATTCTATTAAATTGGGTTGAGTAGAAATGGTATGGATTTGATCATTAATATTTAAATCGGTAGTAGGTAGGTTTGGTTGTAGAAATTCAGTGCTTAATTGACCTATCTTAATTAATTATATTTATAAACAATGATAAGCTTGAATATTAAATCACATTGAAATAATCTCTAGGGAATGTTACAAATCCCCTCTGTAGATTTATGACCATTTTCAAAAGTTAGTTAACAATCACTAGGAGTTTCAAATAATGTTTACAACTAATCCTTTTGCCGAACTTTCGGCAACTATTTCCCCTGAGATTATGCAGGCCTATGTAATTTTGATGGTTTTATTTGTCATTGGGGGGACGATTTTAGATACACTCCATAAAAAGAGTGCAAAGTACTTTTTTGAAAATGCAGAAAAAGCAGCAAAGAATGCTACGCGTGAACTTAGCGGTGCTGAAAAAAAGTCCTTAATGGCTAAAACACTCACAAATGAGGTATTAACTTCATCAGAGTTTTCAAATCAAAAACGTAGAATGTCACACTTAATGACTATGTACGGTTTTATTGTGTTTGTTGCAACAACGGCAATTATGATTTTTGCTTATCCAGAAGCAAAGACAGAAACACCAGCAATTCTTCCTATCTTATGGCATCTTGGTGCGTTAAGTCTTGCCGTTGGTGGTTACTGGTTTTGGTTTTTCATTCGTGTAGATGTTTTGGCTGAAGCAAAGAAGTGGTACCAATTAGCTCGTGCAGATTTATTTATTGTATCGCTATTAGCAATGTCTACATTTGCATTACTTTGGTCATTAACAAGTGGACATGGGTTGTTCTTAGTTCTCTTTATCCTTGCTAGCACAGTGTTGTTTACTACCGTTTTATGGTCAAAGTTTGCACACATGTTCTTTAAGCCAGCAGCGGCCTATCAGAAACGTGTAACAAAGGCCGATGGTTCTAGAGAGAATCTTCCTGCTGACTTTGATTTAACCGATCCTGAAGTACAAAGAAAATTCCCGGATATTCCAGAGTACATGGGTACAAATCCTCCGAATATGGGGCTTGGTATCAAGCGTGAAGAGCCACGTCATTACTAAAATTTAAGTAACTAACTAATTTACTAATTTAACATTAGAAGAGAGAGATAATATGCCTACTTTTGTATATATGACTCGTTGTGATGGCTGTGGACATTGTGTCGATATTTGCCCATCTGACATCATGCACATCGATAAAGTCACTCGTCGTGCTTATAATATTGAACCTAATATGTGCTGGGAGTGTTACTCCTGTGTGAAGGCTTGTCCACATAATGCGATTGATGTGCGTGGTTATGCTGACTTCGCTCCACTTGGTTCAAGTGTTCGTGTAGTTCGAGATGAAGAAAAAGGAACTATTGCATGGCGCATCAAATTCCGAAATGGTGAAAAAGATATGGAGCTACTGGCTCCTATTACTACAAAACCATGGGGTAAGCATTACCCTGACCTTGCTAGCGAGCCGGCTCCTTCTCAAGAGATGCGTAATAGTCCCTTATTGTTTAATGAGCCTAAATATATTCGTCTCGATGAGGGTGGGTTGCATACGCTTGAATCAAATGGTCAGAAATTGAAAGAAGGAGTTTACTACTAATGACTTACAAGACTATTGTAGAAGATAATATTGATGTTCTCGTTGCTGGTGCAGGTCTTGGTGGTACTGGTGCTGCTTGGGAAGCAAGGTATTGGGGGCAAAATAAGAAGATTGTTATTGCTGAGAAGGCAAATATTGATCGCTCTGGTGCTGTTGCTCAGGGTTTGTATGCAATTAACTGTTATATGGGGACTAGGTTCGGTGAGAATAACCCTGAAGATCATGTTCGTTACGCTCGTATGGACTTGATGGGCATGGTGCGTGAAGATTTAGCATTTGATATGGCGCGTCATGTAGATTCTGCTGTTCACCAGTTTGAAGAATGGGGTCTACCAATAATGCGTAATTTGGAGACTGGCTCGTATCTACGTGAGGGTAGATGGCAGATCATGATACATGGTGAGTCATATAAGCCAATTGTTGCAGAGGCAGCAAAAAAGTCAGCCGATAAAACATTTAATCGCATATGTGTGACTCATCTTTTAATGGATGAAAAACAAGAAAATCGTGTCGCTGGAGCAGTAGGATTTAATGTTCGTACTGGTAATTATCATGTATTTAAATCAAAAACAGTAATTGTTGGTGCTGGTGGAGCTTCTAATATCTTTAAACCACGTTCAGTGGGTGAAGGTGCAGGTCGAGTATGGTACGCGCCTTGGTCATCGGGTTCTGCATACGGGCTTATGATTGGTGCTGGTGCAAAGATGACTCAGATGGAGAATCGAATTGTATTAGCACGCTTTAAAGATGGTTATGGTCCAGTTGGAGCATATTTCTTACATCTAAAAACATATACCCAAAACTGTAATGGCGAGGAGTATGAGTCAAAATGGTTTCCAGCGCTAACTGAAATGGTTGGAAAAGAGTATCTTGATACAGAAGGGCAGCATTTATCTCATAAGCCAATTCCTACTTGTTTGCGTAATCATGCTTTTATTAATGAGGTTTTGGCTGGTCGTGGCCCGATACATATGGTTACAATGGAGGCATTCCAAGATCCACATTTAGAAGAAATTGGATGGCATAACTTCTTAGGGATGACTGTTGGTCAGGCGGTTTTATGGGCAGCAACAGATGTTGATCCAAAATATGAAAATCCTGAGTTAACAACTTCTGAGCCATATGTAATGGGTTCTCATGCTACTGGTTGTGGTGCTTGGTGCTCAGGTCCTGAAGATGTGTCTCCTGATGAGTATTTTTGGGGTTACAATCGTATGACTACAATTGCTGGTTTATTTGGAGCTGGCGATGCTGTTGGTGGTACACCGCATGCATTTTCATCGGGTTCATTTACGGAAGGTCGTTTAGCCGCGAAAGCAGCTTGTCAGTATATTGATGATGGAAAAGCTGATGGAATTGTTGTGTCTGATAAGCAAATTGCTGACTTCAAAGAGACAATCTATAAGCCATTGGAAACTTACACTGTCGGTCGTAATGAAATTACAGCTGGCTCAGTAAATCCTAACTATATCAACCCAAGACAAGGTCTTGACCGTTTACAGAAAATGATGGACGAGTACTGTGGTGGTTTTGGTGTGAATTACATGACCAACGAAAAGCTTCTGCTTATTGGTCTTAAGAAGATGAAAATCTTTGAAGAAGATTTAGAAAAGATCGCAGCAGAAAATATTCACGAATTACTACGTGCTTGGGAATTGAAGCATCGTTTTCTTACATCTGAGAGTGTATTCCAGCACACGTTATTCCGTAAGGAAACTCGTTGGCCTGGTTACTACTATCGTGGTGATGCAATGAAACTTGATGATGAGAACTGGCATGTATTGACAGTTTCCCGTCGTGATCCTAAGACTGGTGAATACACAATGGAGAAAGCTCCACTTTATCACCTGGTTGATGAGGAAGATGAGAAGGCAACAAAGAAAAAATAAAAACAGAGTTTAGTTTTTATTTTTGAAAAAAGGCCAACAAATTATTGTTGGCCTTTTTTTTTTAAATATGAGGAAAAGTGTCATTAAAGAAATATGAGTGAATATATTGAGATTCTTTTATAATAACTTTTCTTGGTAGTTGGTTTGAGTTGGTAACTAAAAATTTCACATATAATATATGAATATGTGTAATGGAGAAAGTATATGAATATTATTGATAAAACAGATGAAGAGATATTGGAAATTGCTAACCCGTGGTGGGCTGATCTTGTGAAATACTCGAATAATAGTAACTATGGGATGTTTACAAAAAATTTCTCTAATGCAATGAAGCTTGCAGCAAATGAAGTTGAAATTGGAAAGCAGTTTGCTAAAAGTGAGTTGACAAAGAATTTAACCAAAGAATATGAATACCTTGGTATGATTCGTCGCGGAGAACATGTAACCGTTCTTTACAAGCAAACTAATTCAAAAAAAGATGGAGAATGGTTGGGTCGTTTGGTATTAGGTTATGAATCAGGTGAGCCTAAAATTTTTGGTGCTACATTATTTTAATTTTACTCGAAACCACTCATGTAATGTTTTAACTGTATATTATAGAGATAATTGAAAATGACAGAAGTTATACAAAATAATAAATTAGTGGAACTACAGTATAAGACTGTAGATAAAAAAACAAATGAAGTTCTTACTTCGGTTGAGTACCCAATTGGCTATGTTCATGGAGCGGAGTCAGTTTTATCTCCTGAAGTAACAAAAGAGTTAGAAGGCAAATCTGTTGGAGATATTATAGAAGTGCCAATTGATTGCGATGTTCTTTATGGGCCGAGAGATGAGTCTTTAGTATTTACAGATCGTATCGAGAATGTCCCAAAAGAGTATCATGAGATTGGTTTAACAATCACGATGGAAAATGACAAAGGGGAGCCTAAAAACTTTATCGTAACAAGATTTGACGACAAAACATTAACCATTGATGGGAATAACCCATTGTGTGGTAGAGAGGTGATATTTAAACTTGAAATATTGACCGTACGAGATGCAACGGACGAGGAAATAGCTCTTGGTGGAAATGTCGGCGCAGACCCTGATTTGGATGAGATTCTCAATAATGTACATTGAACTATTGGCAGAACTAAATATTTATGCATAGAGAGTTATTAGAGATAATTAAAAATATTAATATTAGAAGCCTTTTGTGAGAGGTATTGTTGCTGAAGAGTGCTAAAAATTAAGGAGAATAAATGTCGACGGTATTTGAGAAAGATTTTTTAGAACGGAATCAAAAAGTAAGGCCAATAGAATGGTCTTCTGTTAGAGGTCATCTTGCAAGTAAGTTAATGTTTATGAGTTCAACGATAATTGATCAATCAAAAATTAAACAGTTGAAAGAGTCTTTTGAAGTGAGTAATCAAGAGGAGTCTCCACAAGAGTGGGCTAAAACTTGCAACGATCTTGCAAATGGCTTACACGCTTGTTCCCAGCAGGAAGATGCCCCATCTGTTACTTTATTAAACGAATCATTAGAAGCTTATAAGCAAATATTTATGGTTTGGAGACGTCAAGATATGCCATCAGAGTGGGCTTCAACATTTAATAATTTGGGAATGATTTTTTTAGCCTTAGGAGAACGGACTTTTGGCAAACGATCATTAGAAAAATCAGTGGCAGCATTCAATAATGCCTTAACAATTAGAGGTATTGAGGATAGTCCACAGGACTGGGCAGTTTGTCAAAATAATATGGGTGTTTCATTGCGCATTTTGGCTGAGCTTAGTCAAAATATAGAGATGCTCCATGATTCTATTGATTGTTATGAAAAAGGTCTAAAGGTTTTATCGCCAGAGAGTGCACCTGTAGGTTGGGTAATGACAACAGCTAATTTAGGAGATGCTCGAATTATGTTAGCCAATCAACTAGATGATAAGGAGATTGCTCAGAAGGCTATTGGTGATTTTAGCCGTATAACCGAGTATTTTCAAAAAGCTCACCTTATAAAGCAATTTGAACTTGCTAAAGATCATCAAATAAAAGCACAAAACATAGAGCAACATATTGGAAGTAAGTAAGTCATATCACCAGTAATAACGATTATTTAAGGAGTAAATATTTTGGCGTCAAATGAAGCAAGAGTGTATTTTTTATTGGCAGGTTACAATTTTGATCCAGAGCTATTAACGTCACAGTTAGGTTTAAAGCCAACAACTTTAAACAGAGCGGGAGTTCATGCAGGTGTGGATAATCCTGTCGTTAGCTCATGGGAAATGTCAATGGATACGATAACTGGCGATGAAGTTGATATTTTTAAAATGACAAATGAGCTTGTTAAATTACTGGAGCCCGTCAAAGATAAGATTGTACAAGCAATTGAAAATTATAATTTAGTACCCAAAATTGGAGTTGTCTTAACCTTATCAGTTGATGAGGATGTGCCTGTGCCAGAATTTGGCTTTGGCACGAGAGCTATTCGCTTTATGGCAGAGTTGGGGGCAATGATCGATATTGAGATGCGTCAACATTAGTTATGTTATTAAATTGGTATAAATTGAAGGTTGTGTGGGGTCAGTTAACAATTAACCTTTCAGTCAAAACCTTATGCAGATTCAATAGATTAAGACGTGTGCAACATTGTACCGTATCTTGGAATGTTAATAAAAACTAAGGTATCATAGTCCACTTATAAAAAGTGAAGTTTGCATTCACTACAAAATTACCAAATTTCCCTATAGAAAGAGATATTATGCTTCAAAATATTCATGACAAAGCTAAGGGCTGGGTTGCTTATGCAATCGTAGGCTTTATTGCAATCCCATTTACTTTATTTGGAATTAGCTCCTATTTAGGGGGTAGTGATTCATTAGTAGCGGCTGTTGTAAATGGGGAAGAAATCCCAGTACAGCAAGTGCAAAATAGTGTGTTGCAACAACGACAAAGATTGACGCAAATGTTTGGTGGTAAGTTGCCTCCAAACTTTAATGATAAAATTATTAAAGAGCAAGCTCTTGAGCAGATCGTCAATGCTACATTATTGCGCCAAGAGGCAGCAGCTGGTAGCTATAGAGCAAGTAATCAAGAAGTGTATGATACTATTTCAGAAATTCCTTCTTTTCAAAAAGACGGTGTTTTTGACCCAGTAACTTACGAGCGTGTTTTAAACTCACAAAGAAGAAATAAATCAAGTTTTGAGTCTGATATCAGAGCCTCAATATCAAATCAGCAATTTACAAATGGTGTAAGTGATGCTGCCTTCTTACCCCCAGCTGAAGTTACACGATATCAACAGCTAAAAAATCAAACTAGAGATATTGAAACGTACACTTTTAAAAAGTCAGATTACATTTCAGGTATTCAAATAACAGATGATGAAATTAAGAATAATTTCGAAAAAAATTCAACTATCTATATGACAGCGGAAAAAGTGAAGCTTAGTTATGTTTTATTGCAACAAGATGACTTAGAGAATGCCGTTGAAGTAAATGATGATATTCTTCGCGCATCTTACGATGAGAACGCTGATAGGTATATAGAACCAGAAAAACGTAAAGTAGCTCATATTTTAATAAAAATTAATGATGCAGATGGTGTCGATGCAGAGAAGAATGCGAAAGATAAAGCACAAGCACTCTATAATCAGTTAAAAGCTGGTACAAAGACATTTGAAGAATTAGCAGCAAGCAAATCAGATGATACGTTAGCATCAAAACAATCAGGTGAGATTGGTATGATTGTGCAAGGTGATATGGGGCCACTTTTTGAAAAAGCAGCATTCGCGCTTAAAAAGGGTGAAGTTTCAAAAGTAACTAAAGCAGAAGCTGGTTTTGAAATCATTAAAGTACTTGATATTATTGCATCAAAACAAAAGTCTTTTGAAGACGTCAAAGCAGATATTGAAAAAACCTATCGTAGAGATGAGGCAGAAAAATTATTTTTAGATAATTCAGATAAACTTCAAACTCTAGCCTTTGAGAATGAAAGTAGTCTGGATGGCGCTGCAGATGCAGTAGGTTTAAAGGTTGAGAGTTCAGAGTGGATTACGCGGAACACTGCAGTGGATAAAAAAGGTTTGTTAGCATCACCAAAAGTTATTCAAACAGCATTTAGCGAAGATGTTTTAAAGTTAGGTAAAAACTCTGAGCTAATCGAAATTGACGGTAGAACAGTTGCTGTTGTACGTTTGCAAGAGCATAAGTTACCAGAGCAGAAAGCTTTATCTGATGTTAGAAATGAAATTAAAGCTAAATTAGCAGATCAAAAAGTGCGGAAGTTACTTATTGAAAAAGGAGAGACAGCTTTAAAGGCAATAAAAAAGTCGGGTGATTGGGCTTCGATAGAGTCGGTTGGTGGTTCTGTAGATAAAGTTGAAAAAGTTGAGAAATTAAAACGTACAGATAATAAATTACCACCTGTATTGGTTAATAAAGTTTTTAGTATGCAAAAACCACAAGCTAACAAAGAAAGTTTTGATAATGCAATATTGCCAGAAGGTGACTATGTGTTAATTGGTTTGATGAAGGTTGTTAATGGTGATGCAAAGTTAGATACAGCATTGCAAGCCCGTTTTATTCAAACAATAAGTTCTCGTGAGAGTTCTGCAATGCTAAAAGCTTTGCGTGAAAAGGCTGAAGTAACATTATTCCCTGAGAATATTCAATAATTTGTCACCCCCCTTGTTTTATGCTGTTTTGTAATTTAGGGTGGATACTGTTAAAGCCATATTGCTGATTTCTCGGTAGTATGGCTTTTTAGTTTGTGTATAAAACTATCAGGAAAGTAGAGTGAAAATTCATTTAAAAGCATTAGGTTGTCGTCTCAATGAGGCAGAGTTAGAGCAATGGTCGAATCAGTTTGCAGGTGAAGGGCATCAAGTTGTCAGAGAGCCAAGTGAGGCTGATGTTGTTGTGTTAAACACGTGTGCTGTTACTACAGAAGCAACTAAAAAATCACGAAAATTGATGAATAGATTGCACCGAGAAAATCCACAGTCAAAATTAGTCGTTAGTGGTTGTTATGCAACCCTTGAAGAGAAAGATGTTGCTGCTAGATTAGGGGTAGATCTAGTCGTAAATAATCAAGACAAAGAATTACTGCCAAAAAAGGTTATGGAGGCTTTTTCGGCCAATACTATGCCATTAATAGCGATGGATCCTGGTGAATCCTCGTTATTCCAGCGTGGCAAACAACGTGCATTTATAAAAATTCAAGATGGTTGTCGATATCGTTGTACTTACTGCATTGTTACAGTGGCAAGGGGAGAAGAGCGTAGTCGCTTATTAGGTGATATTGTTAAAGAGGTTAATAATCTACATCAACAAGGTGTTCAAGAGATTGTTTTAACGGGTGTTCATGTGGGTGGTTATGGCAGTGATAATGGATCCTCATTATATAAGCTCGTTAAAGCATTACTCGAAGATACAGATATGCCACGTATTCGTTTTGCTTCAGTTGAGCCATGGGATTTACCAGATACTTTTTTCACGCTTTTTGAAAATAAACGTTTAATGCCACATATGCATTTACCATTGCAAAGTGGAGCAGACTCTGTGTTAAGAAGGATGTCGCGTCGTTGTAAGATTGCGGACTTTACGAATTTGGTACAGCAGGCAAGGTTAGCCATTCCTAGCTTTAATGTCACTACTGATATTATCGTTGGATTTCCTGGAGAGACTGAACAAGAGTGGCTCTCTACTTTAGAGAGCGTTGATAATATCGGTTTTGGTCATATTCATATTTTCTCATATTCATCTAGAGAGGGTACAAAAGCAGCAGGCCTGCCAAACCAAATCTCTATTGATGTGAAGAAGTCTCGCAGTAAAGAAATGCACCAATTAGCAGCAAAACTAAAGAATGATTTCTATCAGGCTCAATTAAATAATGAGGTTGAAGTACTCTGGGAAAGTCAAAAAACAGATACTGATGGGCGAGTACGCTATTCTGGATATACGCCAAATTTTTGTAAGGTGGAAACCATTGTCTCAAATAGTGTCTTATTAGAAAGTAGAATTGAAATGGCAAAGCTTGTCAGCCTCTCTGAAGAGAGAAATGTTTTTAAATGTGAGCATCAGAAATAATATTGGGTGCATAGGGAGATTTAAAATGATCGATAATATGGCGAAAACATTCAAACATACTGGTCTAATATTATTGCTTACCTATATATTTTTGAGCCTATCTGGTTGTGTACAACCAGATAATCCTAAAAGTGTGAGCGAACAGTTTTGGAAGGCTGTACAAGTCCGTGATATGGAGTCTGCCAAGCAACTAGCAACCTGGGATACAGTTAACTATTTAAAGTATCTAAAGGCAGAGAAGTTGCACCCAGAGCATTTTGAACTAGGTGATATAATGCAGGGTGAAGCACGGGCAGAAGTTGCAACGACATTATACACGCAAAAACGAGGGCAATTAGGCATTAAAGTACCAGGGGTGACAGTTTTAGTTAAAACAGACAAAGGCTGGAGAGTAGATGTAAAAAAGACACTTAATTCAATTGTGAAGCACACAATAGATAATGTCTTTAATCAACTCAATGGCTTTATGCAAGAAGGCTTAAAAGAGTTGGATAAGACGTTGTCAGAATCATTAGATGAAGTTGGTAAGGCGTTGGAAGAGGGAGCAAAAGAATTGAGAAAAGAACTTTCAAAGCCTTAAAAAGAGGGGGGGTGACAAATTTATGAGGTTTCAGATTTAAAAGTTTATAAATCGGCTTTCGGTTGCAATAGCATCTAAGCCGATATCCCAGGGCTCTTTATTTAGTGGGTCTACTTGCTGAAAATCATATGCAAATCCAATTAGAGTTGGTTTTTGTGGCTTTGACTTTTTAAAAGCCACACAGCGATCATAATAGCCGCCACCCATACCTAATCGATTTCCACTTAAGTCAAAGCCTAGCAGTGGCATGATAACTACATCGAGAGCTTCTGGAGAGATATATTCATTTAACCCAACAATAGGCTCTGGAATCATAAATTGGTTATTTTTATATTGGGTATTTTGATTGACAGGGGCAAAGGTTAAACCTTGGCTTTTATCTGATGAGAGAACAGGTAAGTAGAATTGTGCTTGAGAATATAAGTCTTTATTGTCAATAAGACTGGCAGGGTCGGCTTCTTTTTGAACGGCATGGTATAAGGCAATTTTTTTAGCGGGAGCGAGTAGTCTGGATTGTATTATATTGTTAGCAATACGCTCTGATTTACTCTGTTGTTCATGGTTGGTTAGTAGACCACGTTTTTTTAGTAATGATGATCTGATTTTATCTTTAATTGGATTGTTCATAGGTAAAATTATGACATAAAAAAACCACCCTAATGGTGGTTTAATGAAACTTGTTTGTTTAGGGTTCTTTAAAAATAGCAATCTAAGAAAGGTGCTTTCGTGAGCGAGTTCTTGAGGCAATTTTTAAACGCTTACCAGGTTTAATTTTATTATTACGTAGATTATTTAAACGCTTTAATTTTTTAACGGATGTACCAAATTTTCTTGCAATACGGTACAAGTTATCGCCTTTTCTTACTTTATGGTAAACATATCGTCCGCCACGGGCACGGCGCTTATAGCTTTTTCTTGCAGGTTTATTATAAACGTCAGCGGCAGGTGGTAACCTTTGTATGACTCTATTTAAACGGCCTGCATATTGTCTAGGTAATATAATGAGATTGGAATGACGAGGTGTTGTAATACCATGTAAAAACCCTGAGTTCAATGATGATAGTGTATCAGCTGGAAGCCCCGCTACTAATGCTGCCTTTCTTAGATCAACAGGTTTATTTACTCTAATTTGAGTTAAAGCATGAGTGTTTGGAATGCCTCGTAATTGAACACGAAAGTGTCGCGGGTTACGAAAAATCTCTTTAAATGCCAATAAACGAGGTACGTACTGCTTAGTTTCTCTGGGTAAATCTAAACTCCAGAAGTCAGTACGTTTTCCACGGGCTCTATTTTTGGCAATTTCACGATGCACTCTATACTCGCCAGCATTATATGCCGCTAAAGATAGTAGCCAGTCGCCTCTAAACTCGCGATTAAGCCTCTGTAAATAATCAAATGCAGCTTTAGTGGCTTGGTAAGGATCAAGACGAGCATCATAGCTACGTGTTTGTCGGAGTCCAAAGCGTCGCCCAGTAGCAGGGATGAACTGCCACATACCAGCTGCGCCAGCATGAGAGTATGCTTTATTACGATAAGCGCTTTCTACAAAGGGTAGAAGTGCTAATTCGGTTGGCATTCTGCGTTTATTTAGCTCGTTAACAACCATGTAAAGATATTGAGAAGAGCGATCTGCGAGACGTTGGATTCTGCGAGGGTCTCTGGAGAATTGCTTTGTGTATTTTCTCACCAAGGGTTGGTTATTGTAATTACGTATTTGAAAGCCTTTATATAGGCGGTTCCATACATTCCCATAGCTATTTTGCTGTTGTACGCGTAGATGATTAGCTTTTTGATATTTACGACGTTGCTGCTGCGCTAGCTGTGCTTGATAAGCTTTCTTTCTTGCAATATTTTGCTGGAGGATTTGCTGACGTTTTGCAGCATATGGATCATATTTAGCAGGGAGTCTAACTTGTTGTGTTAGAGGTAGTGCTACGGGTTGCTGAACATAGCGTAATAACCCTAGCTCTTTCGCAACGCTTTGAAGTTGTTTGTCGCTTATGTTTGCAAAAGCAGGTGAACTAAATCCAGCCCATAAAATAAGTGAAGCAATCAGCGATGATGTCGCATTAATTTGTTTTTTAGTAGCCATGAACCCCAAAACCCTGTATTTCTATTTATAGATAAGGTGTGTAAAAGTGTAACGATTATCTATTTTATTATTAACTTATTTACTGAAATGCTAAATTAGTTATTATTATATTAGCGTTAACCTAATAAAAATATAGTACGATAAAGCGTATAACGGGAGACTTTAGCATAATATGAGTAAAAGATCAGCAATCTGTGAGAATTGGTATCAGACATTATCAGGCCGATCGAGTCTTGACCACTTAGATGGTTTATGTGCTGATATGCTTTCTGAAATATTTGGTTATTATGCAATAGAAATGGGGCTTATTAGTGAACAACATAGCTTGTTGCAACATTCAAGAATTACAACTGGATTTACTTTGCTTGATAATAAAGATAAATACAGAGTGCAAAGTCAGTTTAGCCAAAAAGCTGATTTTCCTTCAACCCTAATTGCTACAACAGAACAATTGCCTATTGCTACTGATAGTGTTGATTTAGTAATTGCGAGTCATATCTTGGAGTCATCATCAGATCCGCACCAAGTATTGCGTGAGATCGATCGTGTGTTAGTACCAGAAGGTCATTGTATTTTGATTGGTTTTAATCCTTTTTCAATATCACAATTTATTCCAAAAGTAGGACAATTTATAAAAACTCGTTTAAATCATCATAATACCTATAAGATACAGAGTGCTACCCGAGTACGTGATTGGTTTTCATTGCTTGGTTTTGAGGTGGTTGATATGCATTATCTGGGTGTGCGACCAGCTATAGAAAATAAAAGAATTTTTGATGCTTTGGGCTGGATGGAGCGTTTAGGAGATTACGCAGGACCTGTTTTAGGTAAGATGTATGTTATTCATGCTAAAAAGCAAGTAGTAGCTATGCGTCCTGATAAAAAAGTGTGGCGTGCACCTGCGGTTTTAAGTGGCGGTAAAGTTGTTTTAAACAACACAGCGCAAAAGATTCGTCGTCAAAATTTTTCTAATTAATAAACGTTACAGAATTAAAAAGTATGAGTGATAAAAATAAAGTAATGATATTTACCGATGGTGGCTGCCGGGGTAATCCTGGCCCCGGTGGATGGGGCGCTCTGATGCGTTTTGGTGATCATGAAAAAGAAATTTATGGATATGATGAAGAAACTACCAATAACCGTATGGAGCTAATGGCAGCTATACGTGCTTTAGAGGCATTAAATCGTGATTGTCCTGTGGTTCTTACAACAGACTCACAATATGTTCGTCAGGGTATTACTGAATGGATGGATGGATGGAAAAAACGCGGATGGAAAACCTCTGCAAAGAAGCCTGTAAAAAACAAAGACTTGTGGCAACGCCTTGATGAGGCTGTAAAACAACATGATATAGAATGGCGGTGGGTTAAAGGGCATAGTGGGCATGAAGGGAACGAACGCGCAGATGACTTGGCCAATAGAGCGATGGATGAAAAAAGAGGGAATCAATGAGCAGATCAAAAGTGCTGAGACAAATCTTTTTAGATACTGAAACTACAGGTTTAGAGATACGAGACGGTAATCGTATAATCGAAATCGGTTGTGTTGAGATGATTGACCGTAAATTGACGGGAAATAATTATCATCAATATATTAATGCAGGTCGTGACAGTGAAGAAGGTGCTTTGAAAGTTCATGGTATTACGACAGATTTCTTAGCGGATAAACCAAAATTTGAAGAAATAACCCCAGCTTTTTTAGATTACATAAAAGGGGCGGAGTTAATTATACATAATGCTCCTTTTGATATTGGTTTTTTAAATCATGAGCTTTCATTACTGGGCGGTAAAAGAAGAATAATTGAAGACTATTGTGAGGTTAATGATTCTCTTGTTATTGCGCGTCAAATGCACCCAGGGCAGCGGAATTCCTTAGATGCATTGTGTAAGCGCTACGATATAAACAATGAACATCGTGAACTTCATGGGGCATTATTAGACTCCGAAATACTAGCGGATGTTTATTTAGCAATGACAGGTGGGCAAACTGCATTGTTGTTAGGAGAGAGTGGTACAGAGGGTGCGGATGCCGGAAGTTCTGGAGGGTTTACTTTTAATCGACTTTCAATACAGCGTAAAGAGTTGCCCGTAATTAAGGCGGAAGAGGCTGAGTTGGATGCGCATCAAAAATATCTGTCCGAAATAGAAGAGTCTACAGGGAAGAGGCTTTGGCATTGAGTATAAATTAAAGTGAAGCCTGACTTATAAATGAAATTTTTCACCCCCTAGCTTTTTCGATATTTTGTAATTTGGATAAATAATTTGTATATCAAATACAAAATCGCAAAAAAGAGGGGGGGTGTACAACTGCACTACTGTCCCGTTAACTATTTAAAGTAAGTGCCTGCTTCCAAAATTTGATAAAATTGCTTTACGACAAGTGATTGAATCAAAAAAGGAAACAGGCATGGGGCATCATAATACAGTCT
>Ga0256840_1001492_pt1 | contig 21844 bp, 21 predicted proteins | sample 355202metaG_FD_185969 | JGI IMG/M metagenome (GOLD analysis project Ga0256840, IMG submission 185969) | Hydrothermal vent microbial communities from Mid Atlantic Ridge, Atlantic Ocean - 355-202 | ecosystem: Environmental > Aquatic > Marine > Hydrothermal vents | place: Atlantic Ocean: Mid...
GTTTTCGTCTTCAAGCTTTACCAGAGAAAACGCCACTGACTTTAGCTGAAAGGTATCGCCACCGTCCCGCCGCACATATTGCTCCGGCGCCCCCCGACCCTTAAACTCGCCGGGGAAAAATTCCTTGTCGGAAACACCGCTAAAACGCGCCATCGAAGCCGTAACTTTGGTCGCATTCCCTAATAAGGCCCCGGGTATGGCCACCTGTAGCTCTGTATTAGCATCAGGCGTAAGGTCCCGACGATCACTTGTGCGGGCCACCAAACGCCTGGCACCACTTGCGTCTCTTTTGAGCGAAAGCACCAGATAAGAAGGAATACCTCTTCTGGCAAGCTCTACTGTCTCACTAACATCGGCCGTGGTCTTTACCACTGGAGAGGTGTCAATCTTTAGGTTTAAAGAGGCATCTTTGGAGAGCTCAACGATCTTTTCGTAAGGCGCACGGCCTTCTTTTTTAATGGTGAGCTTGGCCTTAGTAGTGCCTTCGGCCCTCACCTCAACCCCACCAAAGGAAACCTGGCCACCTTGGATAACGCCCTGGTAAACCGGGTCGTCTGTTGAGCCGAAATTGCCGTCGGCATCAAGGTCCACAATGAGTTCAGCCGTGCCTTCTGTGGTGGGATAACTAGCCCGGGTTGTACCTCGACTACTGTCTACCTGGGCCGAAAGAGAAGCCGTGGCCGTGTTTACGGTGACCGCCGGAGAGGAAGAAGAACTCTCTTCTCCCCCTCCGCCTCCTCCACAACCAGCCAGCAAAAAGGCCGCAAAAACCAAAAAACACCACGCATGAAAACACCACTTAACCCGCATAAAGACCTCCTTTAAGGATGATTTTGGGTAAAAAAGAAGAACAATCGTAAGAGTTGATCCGTAACTCTTGGCACTGCCTTAAGCAGTCATAAAAACTAGTTTGGAAAGGCATATAGGACTCTTTGTAAAACGTATTTAATTGTAGTTTTGATTATATTTAATATTCAGTCAAACTATTTTGGATAATTTTTAGAAAAAAATTTTAAAGACCTGTTTAAGGTGCAAGGCCCCTGTAGTTTTATAAAAGTTTTGGTAAAAATCTTTAAAGATCCTTTGGTTTTTTCTCCAGGTCTCTTTATCAGGTATTATCGGCAGGGTTCAAAATCCTTTAAGCGAGAAGACTTCTTAAAAAGGATAATTTTTTTTTCTTGAGAGGGCCCCAGCGAAGGAGACAACGCACCGCTTACCCTTCGCTTGCGGACTTCAAAACGCCCAAAACCGCTGATACTGACCCTTTGCCCCTTACAGAGGGCTTCTACCAATATGTCTAACATTTCTTCCAAGGCTAAACGCACCAAATAGGGGGAGACCTGGGGAGGTTTGTAGTCACGGCGTAGCTTTTTATAAACGGCTTGACACAGGTCTTTGCGGTTAAAGCTCATAGCCCTTTAGAATTTAAAAATACCTTTTTAAGGTTCCAGATAAAGGATCTCGCCGCTTGAAAGTACCCATTCCCCTTTATCGTTTACCAGTAATAGTTCTCCTTTGGGGGTAAGGTCCTTAACCACGGCCCAGGACCTCTCTTCTTCCAGGTTATACCCCCAGTATACTGTTCTCCCCAGGGTATCAGAAAGCCTCAAGAAGGCCCGATAAAGTGGATTTTCAGGCTGTTCCTCCTGGTAGCGGTGCTCTAGAAGTTCTGTTTCATAATGGCGCAGCAAACCGTAATATTTGGCGATGCAGGCCAATACCAGACCAAATACCTCTTCCAGATCTAGACAGCGCCCGAGAATCCCCTGCAAACCAATAGCCGGAAGCCCCTCGGGCAAGGTATTGTTTACGTTTAGTCCCAAGCCCACCAGCGCCCAGGGACCATCTTCGCCATAGACCTGTTCCATCAAGACGCCACAAACCTTTTTCCCACCATAGTGAACGTCGTTTATCCATTTAAGGTTTACCGGGGCCCCCAGGACTTGCAAGGCTTCGGTAACGCCAAGGCCAAATAGCAAGGGTACCCAGCCCCGCAACTCCGGTAACCAGTCGTCGTAAAGGGCCAGAGCGAACCAGAGCCCCCCTCTTTGGGCCACCCAGCAACGGGTAAAGCGCCCTCTGGCCCTGGTCAACTCCAGGGCCAGGACCACGGTGCCGTTTCCCACCGCTAAAGAAGGGATTTTGCCTTGTAGACCCTGGCGCAGTAAGTCCATGGCCCGGGGCAGGGTCTCGTACCCCAGGATCAAGTGACCTATGTCTGCCGCCCGCAAGGCCACCTCGCGGGGTAAGGAGGAAAATACCTGCGCCCTGTGCCGAACAAAAGAGGCCCTAAGGGCCTTTTCAAGAGAGGCTAGGCGCTTTGGCTCGGCCATTCCTCTTTTACACGGGAAATGAGTTTTTCGATATAGGGCACTTCTTCAGGCAGACAAAGACCTAAGAGGGGAGCCCCCTGCTCGACCATCTGTTGCCGGGAGAAAAATATACGAAATACCACCATGGGTTTTCCCTGATGGATAACGGGAGTTTCACGCTTCATAAAGGACATGATAAGCATCTCTTCCCCTGGTTGTATCAAAACCTGCCCCAGGCCCTTTTTCTCCAGCCTCTGCGCCAGCTGGGGTGCTAAGAAATAGCGGGCCTTCTCGGGAGCACGTACTATGTGGAGAGTGCGCTGGAGGATTTCGGCGATGATTTCTTCCTGAGTGAGAGCATGACGGATTTCTACCACCGGTTGATAGGCCTCTACAAACTTGCCCAAGAGATTCTGGTAGATCTTATACACCTCGCCCTCTAAAGGGGCACGGATGATCTTTTCGTTGCGCTCTCTTTCCAGTACAAAGAGCTTTGTCCCTGGCTTTTCGAGCCACTTACCCCTGGGCCCAATGACTTTGTCTCCCTCCTTTACCAAAAACGCCCGCAAATAGCCTGTATGAGGCGTGGTGACCACGTGATACCGGTAAGGGTTTGCCCGTAATTGTTGTAAAAGTTTGTTTATTTCTTGATGATCAAAGGCCATGGCTATCGATAGTACAGGTTTTTACCCCCCATGGTAAGGAGGGCTTGATAGAGTTTTTTACGTAATTCACGCCGGTCCCAAATACCCTGAATATGTCCCCGCCGGAGAGCATTTTCGGCACTGTGATAGTCTGGGGGAATATCCTCGCCAGTGGTCTCCCGAATTACCCTTGGGCCTGCAAAACCTATACGCGTAGAGCGGATGGCAAACTGATAGGGGGAACACCCCAAGAAACTGGCCACCGGGCCCGCATAAGAATTATTGTCGTACACCACCAGATAAAGACCACCGGCGTCGATGTATTCCCTAACCGCCATGGTACAACGAGGCATTTGGACTACGCCCAAGGTGCCCTCGTGTATACGAATTCCCCCGGTGGTGTGGATAAAGGCCAAAAAGGGACGTTTCATGACCCGTGCTCGATCACAGGCCCTGATAAATTTTTCTCCCTCCGCCACCCCCACGGTACCCTGACGAAAATCAGCAATCAGCATAGCCGCTACCAAAGCAATGCCCCCTATGCGGGCCTGAAAAGTAATTATGCCCGAATCTCTACCTGAACGTCTTCGAGCCTGAGCAAGCCTCTTTTCGTAGCCTTCAAACCCCAGGGGGTTACCCGAAGCAATATCTTGGTTAAACTCTTTTACACTGCCCGCATCAAATATATTGCGCAAATACCACTCGTATTCCAGAGGAAAATGATAACCACAGTTGGGACACACTCCGCAAAACTCCCCGTAAAGATCAGGCACCCAAAGGTCTGGACAACCGTATTTTTCGGCATTGGGGCAGGTTACGGTGCGGTCTTCCAGGGCCAAAGGGCTGACATACAATTCGCCCATTTCTTCAATGGCCTGCTCTTCAGAAGATACAATACGCACACGTGGCCGACGCTTAACGGCAAGTAAATCGTAGGCAACCTTTAGAGGTTCGGTGACTTGTTTCAAAATCACGGCCCCCTCGCCCGAAAGCTCCTCCATGAAACGCTGGATCATCTTTTGCCCCTGTTTTAGTACCCCGTAGCGTACATCGTGATAGACCCGCGAGCCCAGATCGTGGGTCTTTTCGAGATAACTCTTTAAAGAAGACTTCTTTTCCTGTACAGCCCAGGAGGAAAGGGCACGATATTTTTTGGACCGGATTTCCAGGAGCTTTTCTATCTCGATCTCCGATAAGTCCCAGCGTATGTAAAGATCAAATTCTTCCGGGGGGCTAGCCTCTTCCTTTTGTCGCCTTAAGGCATAGCTACGAAAGGCCCTGAGGCTTTTGGTACGCAAGACCACCTCGTCGGTGGCACGAATCATCTCGTAACGGAGGCGCTTAAAAAACTGATAGTCGTTCCGTCGGGCCCCTAAAGGGGGCTCAGGCACAATGCGGTCAATAGTGCCAAAACGCAGATTGTCTTCTGCTGTAATCCTGAGCTGGCGAGCACAGAATTCTATGAGCTCCCGGGGCGGACGTTGACCTTCTTTAACTTTGCCCTCTATGGCCGCGGCTCCCTCGGGGCTTATTACCGAATAGTACCCCCTGGATGCCATAAGACGCATATCCGCTAAGGCTATGGCTTCTGCACCACCGGAGCCCCCCTCGGAGATAAAGGCCACGGTGGGGACCTTTAGCTTGGCCATAAAGTAGAGATTACGGGCTATTTGTTGGGCTGCACCAGGATAATCTTCGATGGGATAGGCCCCCGGGGTAAAAACGTAAAAGTGTATGGGAATGCCCTCTGTTTCGGCCACCCGCATGTAGCGCAAGGCCTTTTCGTTACCCCAGGGCTTGGCGCTGCCCCCCGTACGATATTCTTCTCCGTGACCCTTTTCGTGCCCGATCACAATAACTTGGTGCATATAAACCTTATTGCCCACCCGGCGCGAAATCATGGCCCGGGCACACACCACCGCCGGGTCTATGTTAATCTCGCCCTCGCCGCCCAATTCAGTGTAGGAATCATAGACATTGTCGAGGATATCCAGCAGGGTAAAACGCTGGGGATTGCGGGTTATCTTTACGATCTCGTAGGGGGTAAGCTCTTGGGCTGCTCGTTCCTCAAGGAGTTCAAGCCTGCTCGCCAACCCCTTTAAAATCTCTTCTAATTTTTTCTCCCCTATTTCATAAGGGCGCTCCTTTAGCTTAAGTAGCTCTTCCAGCAGGTACTGCGCCCCCCTCCAATCCTGACCCTTTATATCTTGGAGGTAATGAACCCGATTGATTAAGTCGGTTAAATAACGGAATATTTCCATGCTAAAACTTTAATATCTCCCCTAGTTTTTCTTTGAGAAACGGGATATTGGTCTGCAAGGGCTTCCCCTGTGGGGTCTTGCCCTGAATAATTACCTTATTAAGGAAAATTTTTCCACGCTCAATGGCCTCCCGGGTATCCTTTCCCCACACAATCCCCAGGGCCAAATTGGGATCAAACTCCGTAGGGATGCGGTAGGGTTCATCAGAAGGCACATGGGTGCTCACCTTTAACCAGGGGAACTCGGGATATTCAAAACGCGTAATTACCCCGGATAAAGGCCGAAAGCCCTGCTTGGTATCTTCGGCTATCAGACGAAACTCAATGCTTGTACCCACAAAGGTTATGTCTTTCTGTTTATAGCCCAGCCTCTCACCAAAGGCCGAGCGAATCTGTTCTACCAAGAGGTTGGTCTTTTTACCCTTGATGCGGCTTATGCAGGCTGAAACTTCGTTTTCTACCTGGATGCGGGTGTTCACCTCCATGAGATAAGCTTTACCGTCGCGGGTAACCAGCCATTCCCATGTACCAACGTTATCGTAGCCTACATGGGTGGCCAGCTTTAGAGAATACTGGATTATTTTCTGCATCACCTGCTCGGCATCAAAGGGGTAATGCGTGTAAGAGGGATCAAACCCTGGGGCCACTTCAATGCGCTTCTGGTGCCCAATACTCTGGATGGTGCAGTTTCGGGTACCAAAATGTACGAGTTCATTGTATTGGTTGCCAAGGAGTTGTACCTCTAGGTGGTGATAATCCTGCAGGCAAATCTCTATAACCACCCCTTCGTCGCCAAATTGGCGTTTGGCGTAGGCCCGAATACGACGGAATACCGAGCGTACCTGATCCAGATCGTATACTTCCTCTATACCCATACCGCCTCCGCCGGCGGCGGCCTTAAACAAAAGGCGGGGTCTTTCTATCTTTTGCTCCTCTTGCCAGTAAAAGAGCTCTTCGGCCTTGGCCTCGGCTTCTAACTCGCTGTAAACAGGAGATATCGTCCCCGGGATAACGGGAATACCCAAGTCGTAAGCCAGACGCTTGACGTTTAATTTATGCCCCAGATCCCTGATTACCTCCCACCGCGGCCCGATAAAGATCAGCGGGTTGCTACGCTTTACTACCCGCCGGGCAAAGCGAAAATCTTCGGCAAAAAAACCATAGCCCGGATGAATGGCCGTACACTTGGTTTCGTCGGCCACAGCCAAGACATCGTTGGCGTCCCGGTAGCTGGATACCCGGTAACAGGGCAGTCCCTCTTGACGGGCCCTCTTTACGTGTAAACTCTGCTCATCGCCCGGGGTATATATCACCACCACCTGAAGACCTAACTGATGGCAGGCATCTATAATACGCAGGGCTATCTCGCCCCTGTTGGCGATGAGTACTCTGTCTTTCATAGTTGATCTATTTAGGCCGTAAAAGGATCACGGCGAAGAATAGTCTGCTCGCGCGCTGGACCTACAGAGACTATTATAACCGGAATACCAGTAAATTCTTCTATCCATTTGATATAATCCCTGGCCGAGGGAGGGAGGTCCTCAAAGGAACGGGCTGTCGAAATATCTTCCTGCCAACCAGGGAGTTCTTCATAGACCGGCTCTAAGCGTTCTACCTCTTTAATATTGGCCGGCAAGCGGTCTTTTAGTTCGCCATTTATGCGGTAGGCTGTACACACCTTTAGACGTTCAAGACCGGTCAGGACATCAAGCTTGGTAATAGCAAGCCCTGTAAGGGTATTTAGCCTGACAGCCTCCCTTAATACCACACCGTCTAACCAGCCACACCGCCTCGGTCGCCCCGTAGTAGAACCGTACTCGCCTCCACGTTCGCGAAGGTGTTCTCCCAGGCTGTCCTGTAATTCCGTGGGGAAAGGTCCTCCTCCTACCCGGGTAGTGTAGGCCTTACAAATGCCCAACACGTAGTCAATGGCCGTCGGGCCTATACCCACGCCACAACAGGCATTCCCCGCCACAGTATTGGAAGAAGTAACAAAGGGATACGTACCGTGGTCTATATCTAATTGGGTACCCTGCGCACCCTCAAATAAGATATTAGAGCCCTTTTGCCAGGCCTCATGCAAAACTACCGATACATTGGTGACAAACGGAGCCAAACGCTCACCAAAGGCGAGATAACGATCGTATATTTCCTGGTAATCAAGAGGGGCACAACCGAGATACTGGCGTAAATAAAAGTTTTTTTCCTCCAGCACTTCACTGAGTTTGGAGGCAAAGAGATCCTTGTCTAATAAGTCTCCTATTTTAATGCCTCGACGGGCTATTTTGTCTTCGTAGCAGGGACCTATTCCTCGGCCTGTAGTTCCTATTTTGGTCTTGCCCTTTTTGCTTTCCCGACCGTGATCTATAGCCTTGTGATAGGGCATAATCAAATGGGCCCTCTCACTGATATACAAACGCCCCGGGACTATACTGACCCCGCGGGCCAGCAGACCATCTATCTCTTTCTCCAGCAGAATTTCCGGGTCTATAACCACACCATTACCAATGAGACAGGATTTATCAGAATGGAAGATGCCCGAAGGGATAATATGCAAGATAAACTTCTCGCCGTTTACGATAATGGTGTGACCAGCGTTGTTTCCCCCTTGAAAACGCACAATGACCTCTGCCTGGGAGGTCAAAAGGTCAACAATTTTCCCCTTACCTTCGTCACCCCACTGGGTGCCTACTACTACCACACAGGCCATAAAACCCCCTTTGATAAACAAGTCCTCCGGCGCAGGAAAATACTTAAAAAGAAAGGAAAAGTCAAACACGATAAAACGCTATGATAAAGCTTTGTTGAAGAGAAATAGGGATAAATAAAGAGGGGCCTGAGCCTTAAGGCCCCGGCCCCTTTTTTTATTTTAGCGTCTGAAGGCCTTGGGCCCGGCATACTCCGCTACAGGACCTAGCTCTTCTTCAATACGCAGGAGTTGGTTATATTTAGCCACGCGCTCGCTCCGACACGGGGCACCTGTCTTGATTTGACCACTGTTTACCGCTACCGCCAGATCCGCAATAAAGGTGTCTTCTGTTTCTCCTGAACGGTGCGAGATTACCGTGTTCCACCCCGACCGCTGGGCCAGAAAAATGGTGTTTAAGGTCTCGGTTACCGTACCAATTTGGTTCAGCTTGATCAATATGGCGTTGGCTATACCCTCTTCAATACCCCGGGCCAGGCGCTTTATGTTGGTAACAAAAATATCATCTCCTACCAGCTGGATACGCTGCCCCAGGGCTTCGTAAAGGGCCTTCCAGCCTTGCCAATCGTCTTCCGCACAGCCATCTTCAATGGAAACAATGGGAAATTCGTCCACCAAGTCCCGGTAAAAAGAGGCCAATTCCTCCGGGCTCAAGGTCTTGCCCTCACCTTCTAAAACGTAAACCCCATCCTTAAAAAATTCACTGGCTGCCGGGTCCATGGCCAGAGCAATATCTTCGCCTGGACGGTAGCCAGCCCTCTCGATGGCCTGAACCAGGAGTTCCAGGGCCTCTTTGGCACTATTCACCTCTGGGGCAAAACCCCCTTCGTCTCCTACCGACACCCGGTATCCCTTTTCTTTGAGGACTTTTTTCAGGGCGTGATAAGTCTCTGCACCATAGCGTAGGGCCTCACGAAAAGAAGGCGCCCCCAAAGGCACAATCATAAATTCTTGAAGATCAAGTTTATTGTCCGCGTGTACACCGCCGTTTAGGACGTTCATTTGGGGTACCGGTAACACCCTGGCTCCCACTCCCCCGAGATAGGCAAAAAGGGGTTGGCCCAGTTCCTTGGCCGAGGCCTGGGCTACGGCCATGGAAACCCCTAAGATAGCGTTGGCCCCTAAACGACGCTTATTTTCCGTTCCGTCCAGTTCTATGAGCAGGGCGTCTATCTCGGCCTGGGCCGTAGACTCCAGACCCACAATTTCCGGGGCGATAATATCTTGTACATTGCGTACGGCGTTTAATACCCCTTTGCCGTCAAACCGTTCGGGATCTTTGTCTCTTAATTCTAAGGCCTCGTGGGTACCGGTGGAGGCCCCAGAGGGGACAGCCGCACGACCCATTACCCCGGAATCGAGCCATACCTCTACCTCTATCGTTGGATTCCCCCGTGAATCAAGGATTTCACGGGCATTTACCTGAATTATTTCCCCCATAACGTCCTCCCTCTGTTTTTTGTAAAGCCCTTACCCCATGGGGCCAGGGCCCTAAGGTATTTCCTTTAGGGATAATGCAACAAAGAGCAACCCATAAGCAAGTCTTTTTAATTATCGGCTGGAGACGCGCAAAACTTCTTCATAGGTGGTAAGTCCCTGGGCTACCTTGCGCAGACCATCCTGAAATAAAGAGATATATCCCTGCTGCCTGGCCCAGGCCTGTAAGTCTTCTTCACTGGCGTTTTTCAAAATGAGACGACGCAAGGCGGCATCCACCGGGTATATTTCGTAAATGGCCCTACGGCCCCAAAAACCCGTACCAGCACACCTGGGACAGCCCACGGCCTTGCGGTAACGAACCTCCTGGGGAGGGTTGGGCAAAGATTCCAGGGCCCTTAAAAAGGGCTCCGGGGGATCTTCTTCCTGACAGCAGTGTTCACACAAGACACGTACCAGACGCTGAGCTACAAACCCCACCGTAGAGGCAGCAATGAGATAGGATTCAACTCCCATATCGGCCAATCTTACGGCCGCTCCCAGGGCGTTACGCGTGTGAAGGGTAGAAAATACCAGGTGTCCGGTAAGGGCCGCTTGAATGGCTATCTCCGCGGTCTCCAGGTCGCGTATCTCCCCCACTAAAATTATGTCTGGATCATGCCGGAGTATGGAACGTAGGGCCTTAGCAAAGGTAAGACCTATGGAGGGTTTGATCTGTATCTGACTTATGCCAGACAACTGATACTCCACCGGATCTTCTATGGTGATGATCTTGTGGTCGGGTTGGTTAAGTATGGAAAGGGCGGCATAAAGGGTCGTGGTCTTTCCTGAACCAGTAGGGCCGGTAACCAGTATTATACCATTGGGCTGGTTGATGAGCTCTCGGAACAGCGCATAGTGATCTTTTTCCAGGCCCAGGGCTTCCAGCGAGAGGAGCCCTTTCTGACGGACAAGAAGACGCAGGACCACTCCTTCGCCGTTTACAGTAGGAATAGTAGAGATGCGGATGTCAAAGTCTTCCCCTCCCACGCGAAAGCGTATGCGGCCATCTTGGGGGAGACGGTGTTCGGCAATATTTAACCCGGCCATGAGTTTTAAGCGCGAAATAACCGGCGCGGCCAGCTTCTTAGGATGAATAGCCATTTCGTGTAACAAGCCATCTATGCGGTAGCGCACCCTTAAGCCATGGGGTAGACACTCAAAATGGATATCGGTGGCCCGAAGTTCTACCGCCTCGCGAATAATGCGGTTTACCAAACGTACTACCGGGGCCTCCGACGCAAGATCTCTTAATAGTTCCAGATTTTCTGGTTCCTCTTCACCAAACCCTTCGGTCTCTATCTCCGGCGGGGCCTCGTAATACTTTTGGATAAGTTCAAGGATGTAGTCCTCTTCGGCCAAAAACACCTGAGGGGCTCGGCCTATCTGACGTTCTAACAGGTCTGCCATATAAAGATAGTCGGCGGAAGGGAGGAGCAGATAGAAGTTGCCCTCCAAATAGAAGGGAAAGGCCTTTAGGGCCCTTAAAAAGGCCGCTTCTAACTCCTCTAAAGGAGTTATATCTTGGGCCTTTTCTTCTAAAATAGACTTGTCAAAGTGCTGCATCAGTCCCAATTGGTAATATCGGCGTTTTCTCCCTGGCCGCCGGGCTGATTATCGGCCCCGTACGTCCAGAGGTCATAGTCTCCATGTTCCCCTGGACAACGATAGTGATAAGGGTGCCCCCAGGGGTCTTGGGGTACCTTTTTCTTTTTTAGGTAAGGTCCCTGCCACTTGGCCTTTTCTTCTTCGTTGTTCGGCGGTTCCACCAGGGCCTTGAGTCCTTCTTCAGTGGTGGGGTAACGCCCCATGTCCAGCCGATATTGATCCAGGGCCGATTCCAAAAGGGCGATCTGGCTCTTGGCAATTTGGGTCTTGGCACGCCCCACTTTGCCCACCAAACGTGGCCCCACCAAAGCGGCCAAAAGGCCTAGAATGATCAAGACCACCAAAAGCTCTAAAAGGGTGAACCCGTTTCTTCTTTTCATCTTTTCTTACCTCCAGCACAAAGAGCCCTTCTTTTTAAAACCCCATATTTACGTCAAAAATAGCCATTAATATGGAAATAATCATCCCCCCTAAAAGGAGGCCAAAAAACAAAATAGTAGCGGGTTCGATCAGGGTAAGGAATCTCTTGGCCATGACCTTGACCTCCTGTTCGCACAGATAGGCCAGGTCGGCAAAGGCCTGGGCCATATCTCCTGTCTCTTCCCCTAGGGTAAGGAAATTTACTACAAAATCGAACTTCCCGGGAAAGCTTTGAAAGAGCCAGGAAAGACGGGCGCCTTCTTTCAACCGTTGGGCCGTTTGGGAAAGAAAGTCTCCAAAGACCCGAAACCGCGGCACCGAAGCCACAAGGATCATGGCCTGGGGTATAGAAACGCCTCCTTTTATCATCACCGCAAGGCTACGGAAAGTCTGGGCCATATCGGCCAGGAAGAGAAAGCGCCCCAAAAAGGGTAGCCTGAGGAGGAAGTTTTCGGTCACTACACGGCCCCTAGGGCGTCTTACAAACCATTTCAAGACAAAAAAACCCCCTAATAGGAGGAGCAAAAAGATCCAGCCGTATGCGCGCCAGAAGCCTCCTATGCTCAGGAGTACCCTGGTAATCAGGGGTGGTGTTACCCCTAGCTCGTCAAAGATACTCCCAAAACGGGGGAGTATATAAACCAAGACCGTCTGTACGGCTATCAGCCCGAAAACCAGTAAAAAGGTTGGGTACAGCAAGGCCGATTGGAACTCCTGGCGGAAAGAATGTTCCTGTTTCATGTACCGGACCAGGTCTTTCAAGATGACATCAAGGGCACCGCTAATTTCGCCAGCGTGTACCAAACTCACGTAAAACTCGGGAAAGATGCCTGTCGCGGAGAGGGCCTCGGAAAGGCTTTGGCCACGGGCAAGTTGACGCCGTATATTCTCGGCTACCTCCCAAAGAAAGGTCTTGCCCGTGGCCTTAAAGACCCTTATGAGGATATCCAGGGCCCGGTCTATAGGTAACCCTGCTTCAATCAGGCGGGCCAACTGTTCGGTAAAGAGCAATATATCTTCCCGCTTGTCCGTGGACCAAAGGCGAAAATATATCCCCTTGCGCACCGGGGTCACTTCTATAGGGACTAAACCTTCGGTGCGCAGGTGCTCCACGGCCTCGGCCAAGCCAAGGGCCTCGATTTCACCCTGGCGAATAGTGCCTTCCATGGTGGTTGCTACGTACCGATAACGCACTATTTATCCCCTGGGGCTATCTTTAAGACCAGGGAAAACACCTCCTGGCCGGTACGGGTATTTTTAGTTACCGGGGTGAGGAACTTGACCTCGTTAAAGAGCGGATCTGCATCCAAGACCTTTAAGACCTCCAGGGCATTTTGTCCCTCTGCCCAAATACGTAACTCATCAGGCGCCCTGAATTCTAAACGCCTTACCCAGGTATTTTCGGGAAAGAGGGCCGAAAGTTTGGTAATAATCTTTATCAAGTCTACTTTTTGTCCCTGCCACTGGGTTAATATATCGCGTATCTGTTGGAGGGTCTTGCGTTTTTCTTGAAAACTCTCGATCTGCTTTAAAGATTGTTTGAGCTGGCTAATCTGGGCCTTTATCTGCCTATTTTGTCCTTCTAGGAGGTGAGTCTTGTGGTTTAACCCCTGACTAGCCAAAAGGATCAAAAGGGGCAGTAGCCACAAGGTCACCAGAGAGACCGAGGGTTTAGGACGCGTCTGTAAAGGGTATTTATCGAAACAGAGCAAGAAATTTCGGGGCAAAAGGGGTAAGGCCCTGGCCCCTAAGGCTATGATCTCTTGACCTTGACCTGGTTCGGTAAATATCTCACCCGACCAGCTCTCCAAATAAGCCTGGGCCGCACTAGAGGAAGTGGGCAAAAAGTCTCTCACCCCGTCTTCTTTTATTACAATGCCCTGGTAGGCATCATCGGTGCGCACATAGTAAAGGCCCGGGGAAAGTATTCGTTTTTTTTGGTAAAAATAGGCCAGCAAAGCTACTCCAGCGGGAACCGCCCCACAGGGGATGAGCCCCGGGGGCAATTTTTGCCAGGCCTCTTCAAAAAAATCCCTTTCCTGAAAGATAAGCCGTACTTCTTCGGGTTTGGGCCGGAAAATAGTGCTCACCAACGTGGAAACCTGGTTGCCCTTAAGCAGGGCCAAAAATCTTTTGGCCTCTAACTGGGCGGCCGATAAAAGGCCCTCTTGATCAAGATTGCCCGGCACCTTGAGGCGGTGGAAAAAGAGGAGCGTGTGGGAAAAGGCCACAAAGGCCCGCGCTGGCCGTCGATGAGGGTGCTTTTCGTCTTCGGCCAAAAAGTGACTATGACCGTCAAAAAAAACCCCTACTTGCGCCGGTCTAAACCACTCTTGTATCAAACAGAGCTGACGATTAATACTAAACACCAACCCACCTCACAAGGCCTTGGGGGCATAAAGGGCCTCTAGTTCCAAATTTATGTTTAAGATATAGCTGCGCCTGTAGTGACGCACGCTTACTATCAGATGCGTAATGTTTACTGGCTTGGACAACTGCTTTAGATCCTCCAAAAAGGTAAGTAACCCCTTTATATCGCCCTCCAAGACCAGAGTCAGCTTGATCTTCTGTACCGAAGGCGTTAAGTCTTGGCGTTTGATGATCCGAAAGCTCCTTAGCCCTATCTCTGGTATGGAATCGATCTTTTTTTCTAATTCGGAAACAATTATGTAGGGATCCAGTCCCACAAAGACCTTCTGGGCCAGATCTTTGGCCTGGGCTAGCTCCTTTTCCAGAGCAGGTTTATCGTACTGGAGCTGCTTTTGGAGGCGACTTAGCAGGGCTTGCCGCTCTTGGAGGACCCTTTTTTGAAGGGTATATGCCTGCCATGAGGGATAAAGTAGCCACCCGGAAAGAATAAGGGCCAGAATAAGCGGGACACCATAAACGAAAAGCCGTCCGTAAGATAAACGCCTTAGAAGGGATATTTTAGCACCTCTGTACGGCATAGTCCCTATTTAACAGGAGGTTTGTCCAAGGGAAAGTGATGAATCGGCCTGCGGAAGAAAGGGACCTGCCCTTTGGAAGAAGACTTTTTAGGAGGGCCGGCTTTGACCTTCTTCCGGGGCAATAATTTATTCTGGACCGCTGGTGCAGGGGCGGAACGCTTGCGCTCGGGGGTATTTTCTAGGCTTAAGGTCAAGCCCTGACAGCGTCCTCCCAGGACAACTTCCTCGGGTTTTATCTCCAATACCTGACATTCCCCTAAACTCTCGCCTTCGGCCACGACAAAACGTCTACGGTGGTCATCTTCAAGGCCTAGTTCCTTTTTGGCCACGGGCATTACCTCTATAACGGCCAAACGCTGTTGGTTTTCCAGGAGGGTGCCTCTTAAGATCAAAAAACGCTCTAAAAAGTCCTTGTTTGCCCCCTTTTTCTGTACGGGAAAATAGGGCTCATAACGCCTCTGCGGGGAAAAGAGGTTTTTTTCCACGGCCAATTGAAAATTGGTGGCACCGCAAATAGAATTACCCGCTAAGAAAAAAAGGATTAAAATAAGGCTCCCATGAAGGTAGCGCAGGCAAAAGGTTTTACCCTCTTGGAAGTACTTGTGGCCTTTGTAGTGGCGGCCTTGAGTATAAGTTGGTTCTTCTATGTGCTCTCTCATGGGTACTACACTACCTCACGCCTATTAGAACGTCTAAGGATATTTGACACTACTACCCCTTTTCGGGTCTATATCGCCCATCAATTATCAAGCGACCTCTTAAACCCTTCTACCCTCCAAGAGCTCGAAGACGATGAGCTTGCCCTATCAGAATATACCATTCCCCGTTCTAAAGAAATAAGCCTAAAAATAGACTCCAGAGAGGAACATCTTACGGTATATCCTGCAGATGATCAAATCGTCCTTAAACATCTAACTATTTGCTTGGGAAAAGGGCCGGCTACCCCCCACAACCTTTGGGAAATTTACGTCTGGCCGAAAGAGCACCTATGAAACAGGCCTTTACGTTACTAGAGCTTATTGTTGTCCTTTTATTGATAAGCCTCCTTGCTGGTCTAATCTTCCCCCGCCTGGTGAGCTTTATCCCCAAAGAAGATATTTTCCTTTATCAGGCCGCCAATTTTATCGAAGGGGCCCGTATTAAGGCCCTTCACCAACACCAAGATATCCTGCTCGTCTTCGATCCCCAAAACAGGACCCTCAGTCTAAGGCTCCTTACCAAAGGGGGGCAAAAAAAGCTACAGCAAAGTCTTGTGGTGCCGGAAGAAATCGAAATAAAGGCCCATGGCCTGCTTGCGTTACCAGAAAACAATTGGGGGGTATTATTTCTGGCCAACGGGGCCTCTACAGGCGGTGAGGTGGAGATAATCGATCACGCCAACCAGCGTCGACTGGTGTGTCGGTTGGCGCGTAGTCAGTTTTTGGCGGAGGTGCATCCTGAATAACCGGGGCTACGTATTAGCCTTTACCTTGGTCTTGCTTGTAGCCTTGTCTTTTATGGTAGGGGTCCTTTTTTGGCGTACCAGGGGGGTTGAAAGCCTCATCTACGCCGCTTTCACCAGTGCCCAAGAAGAGCTCACCCGGGACTCTTTGCTCCATGTCCTCTGGAAAGAGGGGTGCCGTCAGGCCCAAAGGCAGGGTAGCTTTCCTTCTCGTTTAAACATCCAGATTCAAGGCCCCCCCCACATCAAGGCCTCCCTTAGCGTATCTTCAGAAGCAAACCGCCTGGATCTAAACCAGGCCGAAGATCAGGACCTCTTTGAGTACTTTTTAAGACACCACATCTCGGAAAGAAAGGCGCGTATTATGACCGACAGCCTGCTTGACTGGCGCGACCCCGACAACCTACACCGCCTAAACGGGGCCGAAAAAGACTATTACCACCCCCTGGGATATGAGCCCCGAAACGGGCCCCTCAAAGACCTTTCCGAAGCTACCCTTATCCGGGGCTTTGATGCCTACCGATTTTGGTTCCGTCCGGGTATTTATAAATGGGTTACTATTTACGGGGGTCAAAAAACGCTTCCCGAGGCAGAAGAAGAAGCTGTTCCTTTAAAACTCCAGGCCCATAGGGTATATCGTCTAGAACTTTCTTGGGAAGAAAATGGAAAAACTTTTCGCTATCTAGAAATTTTCCGTTATAAAGGGGGAAAAAGGGTAAAACTTTTTTCGTTTTCCTGGTAAAGGAGTAGACTATGCAGGGTTTTATAATACTCTTTTTGGGCTTTATCATATTTTTGAGCGGTTGCCAGGCCAAACACCCCTCCCAGGCATCGCTGGATACGCTTATCCCGGTAACTTCTTCACCCCCTTCCAAGACCCCAAAAGTTAAGCCCAAGGGTTCCCCCCCAAAAGAGACCCCGGCCCACGAAAAAAAAGCGGCCCTGGTGATTATTCAAGAAGCCAAAAACGAAAAAGACGCCCTTTGTCAAAGGCCGAAAAACCTCCCAGCTGCGGTATCTAAAGAAGGGAATAAAATAAAGCTGACTTTGGATATGGAAGGTGCTGATTTACTAGACTTTCTTGACCTACTCTTTAAGGAAACCCTCAAGGTCAACTATGCCGTAGACCAGGGGGCACGGGCCAAAATTACGGTACACATTCACGGGAGTTTTACCCCTCGTGAAATAATGGACATGGTAGCCCAAGTGCTTGCCCTGGATAATCTGGCCCTGGTCAAATCTTCTGGTCTTGTACGCATACTGCCCGCCAACAAACTGGCCACTGTCCCTCAGGAGATATCCTTTGTCCTGTTTAGGCCGAGATATTTGAAGGTCACCGAGATAAACAACATTGTTCAGGCCCTGGTAACCCGTGGGGCCAAGGTGCTTGTGGACAAATCGGCCAATATCTTGCTGGTCATAGATACCCCGGAGAATGTGGCCAAGGTGAGTCGTATTGTCACCCTGCTCGATGAGGACGTGCTGTCCCAAATGACCCTTGCCCTTTATAAACCCAAGGTATTAGAGGCCGAAACCCTGGCCAACTATCTGAAGGCGATCTTTGAGGCCTCACCCTGGAAAGACCGTCGCTTAAATGCCTTTATAGATTTTATCCCCCTAAAAGAGATAAACTCTTTGCTTATTGTTACCCGCGAGCCCGAGGCCTTAAAGCGGGTCTATCGGTGGATCAACGAATTAGACCAAGGCGAACTGGCCGAAAAAGAGGTCTTTATTTACCAGGTAGAAAATGGAGACGCCGAAGAGATCGCCCAAATATTACAGCAGACCTTTTCCGGGAGCAAACTGAGTAGTACATCTTCGCGTAAGACCATCATCCCTGCCCGAAAGACCCAAAACAAGGTCTTCTTAGCCGGCGATATACGCATTATCCCGGACAAGAGTAATAACCTCCTGGTCATAAAGGCCACCCGTCAAGATTACCTTACCATTAAGCGCTTACTCCAAAAGATAGACGTCCTGCCCCGACAGGTGGTGATAGAAATGCTCATCATGGAGATAACCCTTAATAAAGAACTCCAACACGGGGTGGAGTGGTTTTTAAAAAACCGTATTACCTACCAGGGTGATAAATACGATCTGGGTACTTCCTTTTCCAAATACGGTATATCTCCTGACAACCTCCAAAACGTAGGGCAGGCCTCTCTTACCGGGCTTACCATGGCCCTTTACCGGGCCAAAGACCTGGGGGCCCTCTTTAATATCTTGCAATCGGTGTCCCAAATAAATATCCTCTCCAGTCCCGTTATATTGGCCACAGACAACAAAGAGGCACGCATCCAGATCGGTCAAGAAGTGCCCATCATAACCCAACAGGTCACCAATACCTCGGCCTCTCAGCCTAATATCACCTCCACGGTACAATACCGCGACACAGGTATAATCTTGGACGTAAAACCCCACATCAACTCCAGTGGGCTGGTTAAGTTAGATATCGTACAAGAGATAAGTTCCGCGCAAAAAAATTATCTGGGTCTTACCAACACTCCCCTTATTACCAAACGCAAGATAGAAACTTCCCTGGTGGTCAAAAACAATCAAACAGTAATCTTGGGAGGGCTTATAGACAACCGCCAGGAGTTTGCCGAAACCGGTGTCCCTTTACTCAAGGATATACCGGTACTGGGGCATTTTTTTAAATGGCAGAAGAAGACCCGCGATCGCACAGAACTCCTGGTGGCTATCACCCCAAGAGTAGTACGCAACTATCAAGAAGCAGAGGCCGTTATGCATGCCTTTAAGGAAAAGATCAGGGCCTTGCGTGAACGTTTACAGCAACCAAAACAGCGGTAAAAAGGGCCTTACTCTCCTTGAGCTATTGGTAACCCTTTTGCTGGGGACATTGCTGTTATTGCTCCTCTACCAGGCCTTTGGTGAGGTAGCTCAGGATTTTTTAGCCGTCAAACAGGGCCGTGACCTAGCCACTTTCATCAAATTTAGCGAAGGCCTTCGACGCCAGGTGGCCCACCTCGACGCCAGTGCGGTAAATATTGGAGGCCGGCGAGGTAGTCTCTTCTTCTGGAAGACAAATACTTTGGCCTTTTTGACCAGCTTTGGCCCCGGAGGAAAGACCTTGGTGGTCTACCATTGTACTCCCCAGGGCCTTTTTTATGCCGAAGTGCCCTATACCGGCCAGTACTTTCCCCCTAATATCTTAAGTGCCATAAAAGAATTGCCCCATCCGCCTGTATTTTTTGTCCCCCGCTTAAAGATCAGTCTCCTTAAGGAAGACAATGGGGAACTAAAAGAGCTCTCCCACTGGCAAGGGCTCCCCACCACCAAAGACCATTTGGTCATAAAGCTCACTGCCGGGGGATATGAGCGTATTTTACCCCTTTGCCCTTAAGCTTTCTTGAAGATATTCTTTGACTCTGGTGGCTATTTTACGGTTAAACCCCGGAAGCGAGGCAATCTCTTCTACCGGGACCTGGAGCAGCGCTTTTATATCTCCAAAGTGGCTAAGGAGCGTGGTACGCCGCTTAGGACCTACCCCGGGGATCTGGTCCAAGACCGTAGCCAGGGCCTGTTTGGAGCGTACTTTACGGTGAAAGCCCACGGCAAACCGGTGGGCCTCGTCGCGTACCCTTTGCAAAAACCGCAGCATTTCGCTGTGGCGTGACAGCCGTAAGGGGTTTTTGCGTCGGGGAATGTATATCTTTTCGCCCTCGCCTTTGCGCTCTTTGGCCAGGGCACACAGACCAACCTGCGATTCAAGCCCTAGTTCCTGGACCACGGTGCAGGCCACCTGGAGCTGCCCTTTGCCCCCATCAATAAGCAACATGTCTGGTAACCGTCCTTCTTTCATACGCCCCAGGAGATGCCGCTTTAAGACCTCATACATCATGGCGTAGTCATCAGGGCCGGTAACCATCCTTACGTGATATCGTCTGTAGCGTGTCTTTTCCGGGAGACCATCAAAGAAACAGACTACTGCCCCTACAGGGGCCCGCCCCTGTAAATTCGACATATCCACACCTTCCACCCAGCGCGGCAGATGGGGTAGACGGAGCTTCATTTTTAACTCTTGAGCTAATTCTTCATAGGGGCGCTCTCCCTTCAATCGGGCCGCCAGGGCCTCCAGCGCATTGCGCTGCGCTATCTCTAAAAGGCCCTTTCGAGGACCTCGCTGTGGGGTACGAAGGCAAACGCGCCTTTCCGCCAGTTCGGTCAGCCATTCCTCCAGTATTTTGTCATCTTTGGGGATAACGGGTAGAAGGATCTCCTCGGGGATATATCGGCCCTGGTCGTAAAATTGTCTGAGGAGGAGAGAAAATAACTCGGCTAAATCTTCCAGCCCTTGGCTAAGATGAAAATTTTTTTTGCCTATAAGGGCCCCACTGCGGATAAAGAGCACCGTGCCCGAGACTTTGTCTCTTTCCCGGGCCAAGGCAAATACGTCTATGTCGATATCTTCCGTCAGGCTTACTACCTGAGTCTCTAGAGTCTTTTGCAGGGCTAAAATGCGGTCACGTAACACCGCAGCCCGTTCAAATTCAAGCCTTTCGGCACAGCTTTCCATTTCTTGGCGCAATTCATTTATTAGGCTGTGACCTTTGCCCCTCAAAAACTTTACGGCTCCTTCAACCAGGCGTTGGTAATCTTGTGGGGATATCTTGCCCACACACGGTGCTGGACAGCGGCCAATTTGGTGATAGAGGCAGGGACGCCTACGCCGTCTGAACTCGGCGGTGGAACAACGCCGCAACGGGAAGAGCTGACTCAAACACCGTAAGGTCTCGCGCACGGCCCCCGCCGAAGGAAACGGACCAAAATAGACGGCCTTGTCTCGCCGGCGGCGGCGTACCACTCTTATTCCCGGAAAGGTTTCCGCCCAGGAAAGTCGCAACAGGGGATAAGCCTTATCGTCCCTCAAGACCACGTTGTAGCGGGGACGGTGTTTTTTAATCAGGTTGGCCTCTAGAAGCAGGGCCTCTTTTTCGCTGCGGGCCAGGAAAAATTCAAACTTCTCCACCCTGGCCACCAGGACCTGAGTCTTGGGAGACTGGTTTTCTACCCGGAGATAACTCAAAAGACGCTGGCGAAGATCTTTGGCCTTCCCTACGTAGAGTACCTCGCCGCGTTCGTCTTTGAATACATAGACCCCCGGGGCCTGGGGCACTTTTTTTATCTCTTCTGCACAAAGAGGCATACGGTAAGCCTAAATAAGGATCTCCAATACGGATGCTATAAGGTCTCTTTAAGTTTTAAACGCCCTTCTGGTCCTTGCAAGATGGATTTTTGGTATAGGAAAAAGTTGATAAAAATTATCGTTTTTATCTTCTACGAGACTTGTTTATAGACTAAAATTTTATCTGTGGCCAACAACACTATCTTGGTGGTAGAAGACGAAGAAGACATTGCCCTTTTGGTTTCTCGCGTTCTAGAGAAAGAGGGCTATACTGTCCGTATCGCCCACAATCTCTCTGAGGCCCAAGAATTTTTAGAAAAACAAAGGCCTATTTTGATCATCTTAGACCTTATGCTGCCTGATGGAGACGGGCTAGAACTTTGTAAGCATTTGAAATTTCGTGAAAACGAGCAAGAAATAGCCATTATTATCCTCACGGCCAAGGGAGAAGAAATAGATCGTATCTTGGGTTTTGAGGTAGGAGCAGACGACTACATAATAAAGCCCTTCAGCCCTAGAGAGCTTGCTTTGCGTGTCCGGGCCATTTTACGGCGGTTTAAAGAGACCGAAGCCCCCCAGAGCGAAATCTATCGGGTAGGCGACCTGCTGCTCGATGTAGCAAGGCATCAGGCCTTTGTTAAGGGCGAACCCATCCACCTTACCCGCACGGAGTTTGCCCTATTGTTGACCTTGTTTAAGGCCCGGGGAAAGGTCCTTACCAGAGAGATATTGCTTGATCGGGTATGGGGCTATTCCTTTGAAGGATATGCCCGCACGGTGGATACGCATATACGCCGTTTACGTAAGAAATTAGGGCCCTGTGCCTCTTTTATCGAGACTGTCTGGGGCCTGGGGTACCGCTTTAAGGCGCAACCGTGAACG
>Ga0256840_1001493_pt1 | contig 21842 bp, 15 predicted proteins | sample 355202metaG_FD_185969 | JGI IMG/M metagenome (GOLD analysis project Ga0256840, IMG submission 185969) | Hydrothermal vent microbial communities from Mid Atlantic Ridge, Atlantic Ocean - 355-202 | ecosystem: Environmental > Aquatic > Marine > Hydrothermal vents | place: Atlantic Ocean: Mid...
ACTCAAAACCGGTTTTTAAATGATTTTTTTTAAAACTTCTTAATATCTTTGATATTAAACGGCTAAAAAACGATAATTTTAATACTTCCGGCTTAATATCTCGGTAATATTCTGATTTTCCTTGATATAATACAGTAACTTTTACATGATGTCCGGCATCTTGCAAGGCTTTTGCACGATAATACAAATTGGTATGAAAGCGCGGCGCAATAATTAAGAATTTCATAAATTTTCAATAATTTTTTTTATTTCACTACCCTCGTTAATATCCTTTAAATGAGCCAGTTTATTATTTTGTTTTCTGAAAAAACTTGCATTGTTTATTTTTTTTGCATTTGTTCTGCCCACAAGCAAAACGGCATTTTCTTTCATCGATTTTTTAATATTTATAACGGCGGTTCTTATCTTATCTTCATTAAAATATCCTAAGTTTAAGATGTTCATGGCTCTTACGAAAGTAAATTTTTCATGTATTTCGGTATTAAAAATATCATAGCTGATAAATTTAAATTTCTTTTTTTTTACTTTTTCTGAAACTTCAGGGTGCAAAAGCAATAAGCTATAATCAAACTTTTCGGGAGTTTTATTTTTTTGAAGCAATTTAAACAGCAAAACCGTAAGCGGGAAAAAAGTATTTTTATCGGCAGCATAAAAACATCCGGCATAAGCGAAAATCAGGTGATTTTCATTGTCGTATGCTTTGGTTATAAATCCTTTTTTAACTTTTATTTCAGCAAATTTGTCCGAAATATAAAATTCAAATTTTTTCTTTTTTTCGGCAAGCAGTTCATAAAAATCATTTGAACAAATTCCGTTTGATACGGCAATATCGTGGATAATGTAATCTTTGTTTTCTTTCATTAACTCAAAGGACGGAATATCTAAATCCGAGAAGCGTTTTTTTTCTGTTTTTTTAGATGTTTTATCATTTACCCAAATATCTCGGTAAAATTTATTTAAAACAAGTTCTGATTTTATGTCGTTAAAATTTTCTGAAATTTTTAAAATAAAGAAATGCTTCAAAACGGGAATTTTTGAAACTTTTTCAAGGAAATTTATATTTTTTGATGCAATTTTTATCATAAAATGCTTTTGATTACAGACTTTATCTTTTTACCGACTTGATTTATATCATGATTTTCTTTCATGTAATTAAAGCAATTTTCTGCTTTTAATTTAAGTTCCTGTTTATTTTTTAAGAGTTTTTTTATTTCACAAACTAAAAAATCAAAATTCCCTCCGGCAAAAATTCCGCAATTGTATTCGGTAATAAAATTATCGGGATTCACATTTAATGAAACAACAGGTGTTTTTGCCTGTGCCGCCTGCAAAAATGTGTTCGGAAACCCTTCAAAATCAGATGTATTTACAAATAACACTGCTTTATTAAAATATTCTTGAATTTCGACAAACGGCACTTTTTCGATAAATGTTAAATTAGAAATATCGTTGGCTTGTTTTTTAAGATTTTCCCAATTCTTTTTTACCGAAACGGTATAAGGGCAAATCATTACAAATTTTTGTTCGGGAATTTGCTTTGCCAAATCAAGAAATAAATACGGATTTTTCATTTCTGCAAAACGGCTTACCCAAAGAATATGTTTTTTTTCGGGTAAATTTTGCGGTATTATTTCAAAACTGTTTTTAAGAACAAAAGCGTTGATATTATGATTTTTTTTCAGCAAAATTCGATGTTCCTCATTTTGCGTTATCACTTTTGAAGCATTCAGTAAGCCAAACTTGTATAATTTTCCGGAAAATCCGTTTTTATCAATGTAATTTTTATTAACATCAATTAAACTTGATGTTCTGTAAATAAATTTTTTTTTGAAAGTTTTTGTGTATAAAGCAATTATACCGGTTAATGCGTTTGCATTTGTTGCTGTTATAATATCCGGTTTAATTGCAATTAATTGGAAAAATAATTTTATACTTTTAAATAATTTCGTGATTATATTCTCTTGCCGTTTCAGTCGAATTGTTCCGATTAGTTTGATGTTTTCAACCGGACTTATTTTTTTTTGATTATGATTTTCGATTAAAAATAAAACCTCAAATTCGGGATAATTTGCAAGTGATTTTGCCCAAAGATACATTTGCAGCTCTGCACCGCCGTGTGCAACAGTTGATTTCGGGAAAAAAAACGAGTGCGATGCCGGCGAAAAAAAGCAAACCGTTATTTTTTTGTTTATTTTTTCTTCCATAAGAATAAGGTTCTGAACGGTTTATTGTTTGCTTTTAATTCTTCGAAAATGTTTTTATCGTTCCGGATAACATTTATTTGGGCATTGCTTAAAGCAAAATCGTAAATTTTGATATTGTTAATATATCCGTTGAATTGCGGGTTTATCTGAAATTTAACTAAATCGGATTTAGTTTTAACATTCTTGCAAGTAAATGGTTGCGAATTAATTTTCAGACATATTTTATCCGGTTTTGTTATCAGATATATTCGATTTAGAATATCTTTTTTCAAATTAATAGAAATACTGTCTTTATCGGGAAAAGTTACGGTAATTTTTTGCGAACCGGCAAAAATTCGTAAAAAAATTCGTTTATCGTTTCGCAGATAAAAAATATCACCGTTTGTATTGTCATTCGTTTTTAAATCAAACACAAAAGAATATGTATTCTCGGTATTTAAGTTTGCCGACGGCATATTTCTTTGAAAATTAAAGAGTTCAAACGGTTTAAACATCGATTCGTTATAATAAAAAATTTCTTCTCCGTTTTTATCAATACCGTAGCCCGCATATTTTTTGAAATACAGATTAGCGTAATCAACAAGATTTTTGTCTAATCTTAATTCATTGTATTTATGCCAAATTAACCATCCGGACGGGTATGTCTTCATTTCTTCAAAAACTTCGGTAAACGGTCTGGCTTTAGACCCTCCGATACTTAAAAATTTTGTTTCTTCGGGAATTCCGACAAGATAATTTTTAGGTCCCCAGTGCTTGAAAATAACATCGCCTTTATGAAGGTTTTTAACGACAATTTTATGTGCAACGGAGGGTTTTGCCGGTGAATATGAATTTATAACATACAAAGATTTATAATGATTTGAAAAAGTTAATACTAATGAAACAAGCAACAAAAAAACCATAACAAACTGCAACAGTTTACCGTATAAAACTCTTACAATAAGCATATTACTTCCAATTATCAAAAGAACGGCAAAGGGTGTTGCAAAAGATATATAGCGATAGGAGGGCGGATACTCTATAACAAATGAAAACAAAATCCAAATGATAAAAACGCTTATGAAAAGTATCAGGTATCTTTTTATAAAATTCTTATTTTTAATATAAAACATTCCGAAAAAAAGAGTTAAAACAAAAATAAGATTAATGAAACTGTTGAAAGGATACCCGAACAATGCTTTTGTATAAACTTCGGAGTTATTGACTTCAAAAAGAGTAAACTGACTGAAATTTACTTTATAAGGAAACAGTATTTGCAACAATAAGATTGCAGATGCAAATAAAAATGCCGTTATGTATTTTCTTTCTTCCGGAAAAATAAAAATACTTGCAAGTAAAAAAATCAAAAAAATCGGAAATATTAAAGCAATATTTGTATGTATATAAAATCCGAAAATCAGCAAAATAAGAGCAAACGGCAAATAAATATAATTAAAATTGAAATATTTTTCCGTAAATTTATTTTTTATTTTAATAAAATACCCGCAATTGCATTTTTCGTTTATAAATTTAAACGACCAATAAAATGACAATAAAAAAACCGGATACAGCAGTGCATACATTCTTGCCCACCGCCCCAAAAACAAAAATTCATAATATAACGCAAATGAAAAAACGCTTATTAATGCGGCATATTTGTCTCGTACGAAATATTTTCCGATAAAATAAAACAAAAAGATAAAAATAAATCCGAACAATGCCGAAGGAAAACGTGCAGCCCAAGTGTTTACTCCGAATATTTTATATGACTGTGCTACAATCCATTGGTGTGGTTTTGCTCGGTTGTACGGTTTGCCGACAAGCTCTTTTTTAATAAAATCCCACTGGCGAAATTCTCCGGTATGATAATAACCGGCAGCTCCTTGTGTAACTTGCACTTCATCGGAAAAAATATCAAAATTATCGAGTTTGTAAAATAATGTAAAAGCGGAAATTCCGAGAATAATTAATAAAATTACGGTTGTCGTAATATTTTTTCGGACAACGGTATTTGTAATTTTTCGGTCTGTATTTTTCTTTTCGCTGAATAAATCGGTAATAAAGTTATTTAGTTTTGTTTTTTCAAAATACAATGAAACGATACCGACTAATATTCCGGGAATTTGCAATATTGTTTTCAAATTTTCAAAACCTGTGTTTCCGGTAAATTTTTCGTAAAAATCGGAAAAAATGTAAGATAAAATTAAAACAAGAAATAAATACTTCAGATTTTGACGCAGGAAAGAGCTTCCCGAAACCTTTTTTTTATTAATTTTTGCCGGTTTCGGTTGTGTTACGGCATTTTTCTTACTTGTTCGTTTCATTTTCGAACTTTATTTTACAGTAATTTTTTAAAACTATCAATAATTTGTTCTTTTCGATGATTATCGGCTATATAATTTGCTCCGTTATTTCCGAGTTTTTTGCAAATTTCCGGATTTTTCAGCAGTTTTTCAAAATATAAAAAAAACTTTTCAGTGCCTTTTTCTGCACAAAAACCGCATTCAAATTTATTTAAAATATTGTCAGGATTTACATTATAACTTAAAATCGGACACTCTGCAAGCATAGCTTCTGCCATAGTGTTGGAAAAACCCTCATATTCGGAACTTAAAACATAAATTTTTGCTTTGCGGTAATGATTTTTTATTTCTTCCGGTTTTACATAGTCGATATATTGTAAATTCTTAATTTTTTTTGCTTCAGTTTGTATTTCTTTTCCGTATTCTGTTTTTTCAAGCACAACAGGTGCAATCATTACAAATTTTTCTTCAGGATATTTTTTAGCCAAGTCTAAAAAAAGTTCAGGTTTTTTTATTTCTGTTAATCTGCCGACCCATAAAATTATATCTTTTTTATTATTAGCTGTTTGTGTCCGGTTTTCATATTCATAAATATTTTTAATTATTGCATCGGGCTTTCGTTTTCTGTTTTTTTCAAAAATAGCGGCTTGCTGTTGTGTTTGTGCCGTCAGTATGTCAGTTTTTTTATAAACAAACTGCATTGCCGACATCACCTGAAAACCGTTGTATATTTGTTGTCGTTTTTTTGTTGTTTCGGCATCTGCTGCTATCATATACAAAACTTTTTTTCGGAGAATGTTTTTTACGTAAAATACGGCAAAAGCAACACCTATGTCAGCCGAGCGAAAAATATAAGTGTCGGCGTTTATTTTTTTTAATGTTTTAAGAAAATTTTTTGTCCGAGTTAAAATATTCTCAGAGAAATTAAACGATTTATGAAGTTTTACATTGTTTTTAATTTCAAAATCCGATTGTCCGAAATCGGCAACAAGAAAATGCACGTCAAAATTTTCATCTTCAGCCAAGCCCGTGCTTAACAGATATGCTTGTTTTTGAGCACCGCCTACTTTATCTTTTGCATTTGAAATTTCGGGATTAAAAAGATAGTATGCTCGCGGTATGACAAAGCAAACTTTTTTCATTTCTTATAGTAACTTTTATACCACTTGATAAACTCGGCAACGCCTTTTTCTATATTTGTATTTGGTTTATAACCAAAATCTTCCTTTAGTTTTTCAATATCGGCAAAAGTTTTTTGAACATCGCCCGGCTGCATAGGCATAAAGTTCTTTTTTGCCGTTTTTCCGAGTGCTTTTTCCGCCGCCTCAATATAAGTCATTAACTGAACAGGGTTTCCGTTGCCAATATTGTATATTTTATAGGGAGCGGAAGAATTTGCAGGGTCGGGCTTTTCTCCCGACCAACCGGGATTTGCCTCTGCCGGTTTGTTAACAACCCTGAAAATGCCTTCAACTATATCGTCAACATAGGTAAAATCCCGCATCATATCGCCATTGTTAAAAACATTTATCGGTTCATTATTCAAAATTGCTTTTGTGAAAATGAACAATGCCATATCGGGTCTTCCCCAGGGTCCGTAAACGGTAAAAAATCGCAATCCGGTTGTCGGTAATTTAAAAAGATGGCTGTATGCGTGAGCTATGAGCTCGTCTGATTTTTTAGTTGCGGCATATAAACTTACAGGGTGGTCAACATTATCGGAAACAGAAAAAGGCATTTGTCTGTTCAGCCCGTAAACACTTGAGCTGCTTGCATATACAAGATGTTTTATTTTGTTTCGTTTACTTACTTCAATAATATTTAAAAACCCGTTTATATTGCTGTGAAAATATACATAAGGATTTTCAATGCTGTAACGAACACCGGCTTGTGCCGCAAGGTGGCATACATAATCAAATTTTTCGTTTTCAAACAATTTTAAAATCTCATCTTTATCTTCGATTTGCAATTTAATGAAACGATAATTTTTGTATTTTTTGCTTTGCACAAGTTTTCCGTATTCAATTTCATTTTTTACAATTCCGGTTTCGAATAAACGGGCGTATTTCAGATTTTTGTCGTAATAGTCGTTAATACTGTCAAGTCCGACAAGCTCAAAATCTTCATTAATAAATCTTTTTGCCGTGTGAAATCCGATAAATCCGGCTGTTCCGGTTATTAATATCTTCATCTTATTTTTTGTTCGTAAATTATTTTCAGTTTTTGCTTTTTATATCTTCAAAAAGGTGCAAATATTCTTTTGCTATATTTTCCCATTTAAAATTTTCGGCTTTTTTTCTTGAATTTTGCCCTAATTTGTTTATTATTTCTTTATTTTCGGAAATGTGTTTTAATATTTTTGTCAAAGCGGCATTGTCTCCGGGTTTAAAAACAAATCCGTTATTTTTGTCAACCAATTCTTCCGTTCCGCCTACATCGGTAACAATAACAGGCAGCCCGCAAGCCATAGCTTCGAGCATGGCATTGCTCATTCCTTCGTTATATGAAGCTAAAACAAAAATATCCGCCTCTCCGTATTTTTGCGGCATCTTTTCTCCGGCAATATAACCGGAAAAAATAATATTTTCTTCAAGTTTATATTTCTTGACTGATTTTACATAATTGCCTTTTTCGTCTCCTTCTCCTATAAAATCAACTTTAATTTTTATATCTTCTTTTTTTAACTTTGAAACTGAGTTTATTAATATATCCTGTCCTTTACGTTTAATAAGGCGTGCGGGACAAATAATTTTAAGTGTATCGGTCGGTTGTTTTTTTAAGGGTTTAAATTTGGCGGTATCAATTCCGTTATAAATAATCTTAATCTTAAGTATAGAATTAATTTTTTTAATCATATTTTTTTCGGTTCGGCATTTTACAATAATCAGCTCTGCTTTTTTCCATATCAATTTTATTATAGGCGAAATAATTTTATAAATGAAGGAATATCTTTTTTCAAAACCCGGAATATCCGGACCGCCCACCCTGACCGCATAAGGAACTTTTTTGAAGATTCTCAGGAGTAAAGCCGGCAGACCTGCAGGAACCGCTGACCAAACAAGAATTATATCGTATTTTTTTTTCTTGTAAAGTTTAAATCCTTTAAAAGTTGCTTTTATCGCATATTTTATAAGCTCAAAATTTGAAGCGTGATGAATATTTTTTTTCCCGACAGGGAGTTTAAAAATTCTGATATTCTCGGAGAATTGTTCAAATTCCGTATTTTTATTTGCAGATGAAGTTATCAGGTCTATATCTAAATCCGTAATATTCTTAAAAATATTGAAAAGCTCGAAATTAACAGTGCCTGTTCCGCCGCCGAGCGGAGGAAATTCGTTATTAAACATCAAAATTCTCATTCAAAATTTTTTGTTTCGCTGATAACATATAAAGGTCTTTGCCTTACATCGTCATAAATTTTTCCGATGTATTCGCCGATTATCCACAAAAGCATAAACATAAAGCCCATAAAAATAAACAGAATTACAACCAACCACTTGTAAAGGTGATAATAGACACCGTTTACCAAAACATCAAATACCTGATACAAGAGCAAACCAAAACCGCTTATCGTGCTTATTAATCCAAGTAAAAACCCGATTCTTAAAGGCAACATTGAAAAATTAAAGACACCGTCCATACCGAGTTTTGCAAGCTTTCCGAAAGTGTAATTAGATTCTCCTTTTTGCCTGTCGGGGCGTTGATAATCTACAAAATCATGTTTAAAGCCTGTCCACGCAACCATACCTCGCAAATATCTGGAATGTTCGGGCATTTCATTGATTTCGGATAAAACTTTTTGGTCAACCAAGCGAAAATCACCGACATTTTTCGGTATGTCAATGCGGGTAAATTTGCCCATTATACGGTAGTATATTTTTGAGCCCAATCGTTTTATAAAATTATCTTTTCGAAAATTCCGGCGCCTGGCATAAACGATATGATTCCCTTCTTTCCATTTCTTAATCATTTGTTCAATAACTTCCGGCGGGTCTTGCAAATCGCAGTCCATTGAAATAACAGCTTCGCCCGATGCAAATTTTAAACCGGCGGAAAGTGCCGCCTGATGCCCGAAATTCCGGCTTAAATTCAGATATTTTACCCTTTTTTCTTTTTCCGTTAATTCATTTAAAACGGTAAGTGTTTTATCCGTACTGCCGTCATTAACAAATATTAACTCCCAAGTGTCATCGGTATTTTTCATAAGTTGTTTTATCCTTTTATAAAGAGCTTCTATATTTGCTTCTTCATTATATGCCGGAACAACGAAAGAATATTTCGGATTTTCGTTCATCTTTTAATAAATTTATTACAAATTTAAAAAAAGATATGACTTTATTGAAATTGTTTTCGGTGCATTATATTATGCCTGAATTTTAAATTTTATAATTTTTATCCGTTTCAAAATGTATTTCATATTATTATTTTGCCGGTTAGTCTGTCTTTTTATTTATTTGAGGAATTCTGACAAAATAAGCTTAAACCTTTGATATGTTTAAGTGTCTTATTTCAATATATAATCAAAAATAAAATATTTATGAGAATTTTAATTTTAATCCCCTTTTTCCTGTTATCTTCTTTAATAATTTTTGCACAACATCCGGGAGGAGAAATGAATCGCGAAAATATGCCGGAAGATGCAACTGTTAAAGGAACTGTGAAAAGCGAGTTTACAAAAGCTCCCGTAAAATTTGCAAATGCAGCATTGTTCAGTTTGCGAGACTCTTCGGTTATTGCCGGAGCCGTTGCTGATGAAAGCGGAAATTTTATTATCGAAAATATTCCTTACGGAAGGTATTATCTGGTAATTGATTTTATCGGATTCTATAAAAAAATAATTCCCGGTATTAAATTATTTCCGAAACAAAAAGAGTTTAATACGGGAACAATTTATCTAAAAGATGCTTCCGAAAATATTGACGAGGTTGTTATAAGCGGAGAAAGAAACCAAGTAGAATACAAAATTGACAGAAAAGTAATCAATATTTCAAAAGATATAAACTCATCCGGCGGAACATTGACAGATGCCCTTGAAAATGCCCCGTCGATACAAGTTGATATTGACGGCAACGTTACAATGAGAGGAAGTTCTAATTTTCAGGTTTTGATAGACGGAAAACCCACTGTTTTAGAGGCAAATGACATATTGCAGCAGATACCGGCATCGGCAGTGGAAAATGTTGAGATTATAACCAACCCCTCGGTAAAATATGACCCTGACGGCACAACGGGAATTATCAATATTATAATGAAAAAAAATCATAAAAAAGGTGTCAGCGGTATAATTAATGCTTCAATCGGAACCGGAGATAAGTATTCGGCTGATTTTTTATTTAATGTCAGAAAGAAAAAAATCGGTTTTTATTTCGGAGCAAATTACGGCGACAGGTCAAGTTCAAGTGAAGGAAATTCTTTGAGAACTACCTTTTTAAATGATACTTCTAACTACCTGTCCTCCGAATCGGAAAGAATACACGCAAGAGAATATTATTCGGTAAAGGGCGGAGTGGATTTCTACCTGAATAAAAATAATACACTGTCTTTTTCCGGAAAATACGGTTATTTCGGATTTAAAATGAACAGTTTTTCAGACATTTACGAATATTCACTGCCGGAAACTGTTGATTTTTATACTGTAAATAACGGAAGATTTGAAATTGGCGGAGATTTTTATACGGTTACGACAGATTTTTCTCACAATTTCGCCAAAAAAGGACATTCGCTTATTTTTTCTGTTGATTATTCGGTGAGAAGCGGCGGAATAGATAATACGGTAGAAGTTTTTGAAACAGACAACAAATTCGAGCAGTTTTTTTCGGATACAAAATACAGAACATACCAAGACAGAGGAAGAGACAGGTTGAGAGCAAAGGTTGACTACACTTTACCGATAAACGAAGAAAGCAAATTTGAAGCGGGTTATCAGGTAAGGTTGCTTAATGCTGACGGTGATTATATTTACGAAGATTTTACGGGTGAAAATTGGATTGAGAATACAGATTTGAGTAATGACTTAATCTTTACAAGAAATATTCATTCGCTTTATACAAGTTATTCGGGCAAAGCTGCCGGAATAAGTTTTATGGCAGGTATAAGGGGAGAATATACCGACAGGATGATAAATCAACTTACAACCGGAGAAAAATTCCCGATAAATCGTTTTGATTTTTTTCCGAGTTTGCACTTATCAAGGCAAATAAACAAGACCGACCAAATACAATTAAGTTACAGCAAGAGAATTAACCGTCCTCGCCATTGGTATCTTAACCCTTTTTTGAGTTATGTTGATGATTATTCGGTAAGAAAAGGAAACCCCGTTCTTCTTCCTGAATTTATTGATTCTTACGAACTTTCATACAATAAAAAAGTAAGAAAAACAACCGTAAATATTGATGCCTACTATCGGCAAACAAATAATTCTATAAACAGGATTCAGGAATTATACAATGAAAGTACAATTTTATATACATTCGACAATTTGAATAAAGAATATGCTTACGGTTCCGAAATTTCCGGAAATATGATGCTTACAAAAAAATGGATGCTCTATGCGAATGTTAATTTATATAAATTTAATTTAGAAGGGGAAACGTCCGGAGTAACAACAGATTTAAAAAGTTTTAATTATGATATGAAACTTAACACAACTTATATGTTTACAAAAAACAGTCGGTTACAAATAAACGGATTTTATAACGCCCCGACAGTTACCGTTCAAGGTAACAGAGAAAGTTTTTATATAATTTCCGCAGCTTACCGACAAGAGCTTTTAGAAAGAAAACTTTCTGTTGTTTTGAGAGTAAACGATATTTTCAGAACAGGCAAATACATTACCGATATTGAGGGAACAGGATTTATTTCTCACAGCGAAATGCTGAGAGAATCGCCTGTTTTTATGTTAAGTTTGAGTTATAAAATTAACAATTACAAACAAAAACGAGGCGAACGAAATTTTAACGGTGAAGACGAAGGTGAAGGAATGATGTAGTAATCTTTTTAACACTAACATTATAAAAAAGGTCTGATACTTAATTGTATCGGACCTTTTTTGTTACCGTTCAAATATTATTGATATTATTTTATTTTTTACGGTTTTTTCTTTTGTATTCATAATCTTTTCTTTCCAACTCATATTGTCTCTTTACAGTTTTTTTGAATTCGGAAAACAATCCTGTCAGAACTTTTTTAACGTCTTTTCCCTCTTCGGCAAGCAAAACTTTTTTACTCTTCAAATTTATTGATGCACTTACTTTGTATAAAGAAGACGAATAATCAAAAATAACTTCAAGGGTTAAATCTTTATCATATTTTTTAAAAAGTTCTTTATAATATTCTGATTTTTCCTCACATATTTTTTTAACTTCATCTCTTAAATTTTCCTCAACTTCGTTTACGTTTTTCAAAATTAATTTTGTCATAATATATTTTTTAGAATTAAAAGCCCGACCTTTTCAATCGGGCTGATTTTTTTTATTTTATGTCATTCTTGTCTTTTCTCGGAAACAGCCTTTCTTTAAATTTTAAAATATCTTTTTTCAGAGAATCAAATTTCGGCTGACTGTCAGATTTATCTTTAACTGATTTTTTAATCACCTCTATCGATTTTGTCAAAGCCTTAAAATCTTTATCTTTATTGCCGTATCCCATTTCTTCCGCTAATTGCAGTTGATAATCGGCAGCATCTAAAAGGTTCAGAACTTTATCTGAATTTTCATGGCTTTCAGCATCTGTTTTACCGGCTTCAATTATCATTTGCTCGGCTTTTAAAACAGGCAAGGGTAATACTGTTTCGGTAACCACTATCGTTGAAGGTAATTGTCGTAATATAACTTTTGCTTCTTCAGTTTTATTTTCTTCAGCCAAAGCTGTTGCTAATTTTACTGCATCCGGATAGGTTGCAAGCGGAATATAATAATCCGTAATTATAATTTCGCTTTTCAAACCTTTAAGCAATTCGGCTGCTTCCTGATAATATCCCTGCGACATAGACTTTTTAGCCGATTTTACTATTTCTCTTACCGTTTCAATATCGGTAATCAACTCATTTTTTCTGAAACTTACGTCAGCCAAAATAAACTCTGCCGAAGGGTCTTTGGTAAGCAGAACTTCTAATTTTCCGATTAATTTATGTGCTGCACTTACAGCTTCTTCTGTTTTATTTTCTTCAAGAAGATTTAAAATCCCCTGAGTTTCCGCAACAGCCGTAAATGCTTCGGCAATTATACTGTCTTTATCTGCCGATACTTCATTCTCAATTTCCCTGTTTACCGCTGCATATAAACTGTCGGTAACAGCTTGTTCAATTTTTACGTTATCGGGAATACTTGCTTCATTTCCGATTCCTGCATTGTTTGAGTTATTTTTATCTTGTCCGCACGAACTGATTAAAACGCTTGCGGATAAAAACAACAATAAAAAACCTAACCTTTTCATAACTTCTAAATTTAAAATTTATTAATAATTACACGTTAGATTTCTTATCAATATATATTCCCAACACAAAAATACAGCCACAATGTCCCATCTTGCCTGCCCGCAGGTGTCATTTTGACACACAAGGTATTCTGTTTTCTTAATTCGAGACTGTTATAATTTTATTCCGCAGTATTATTACTTGTGCTTTTATTGTTCAGTGAATATCCTAAACCAAACTGCATATAATACCCCAAAATATTATGACTTATATAAGCTGCGTCTAAAACTATTCCCTTGTAATTATACCCCAATCCGAAACTGTATTTAGTCGGATTTGTAGCAATACCGGTTCGTATAAACAGCCCTTGTATCAGGTTGTATTCAGTTCCTGCCCTGAAAACAAGCGGTTTATCAATTTCTTTTTCTGTTTCTGCCGTAACTATAACTTTTTCTGAAAAATAATACCCTGCTCCTATTCTCAGTACAGACGTAAGATAATCTTCAGTTCCGCTTAATTTAGCCCTCCAAGGATTAAAAACATGAGCTCCTATGTACAACTTCTCAACCGGCTCGGCAATAAAACCTATTTCACCGACAGCAGTTCCCGTATTTCCGTAATTAAGCTGGGCAAAGCGCAGATAATCAAGTTGGATACCGGCAGTTATCCGTTTCCCGAGACGTTTTGAAAAAGCAAGTCCGAATTTACTGAAATTTGAAAATTCATTTCCGTTATAAGAATAATTTATCCCTGCAACCCCGTATTGTTCTACAGGCATTGCAGCCGAGAAAGCAATATCTCTCAAATCGGGCATATTAAATATATCAGAATAAAACAAGCCTGCAGAAAATACCGGCAAATCCGCTAAGCCTGCCTGATTATGATAACTTGACCAGATATCTGAAATCACGATACCGGAACCTGCCATTCCGCCTTGACGTGCTCCGGATTCTGTCTGATATTGAGAAAAAGAGGTAAAATTCAGAAGAAAAACTGAAAAAGTAAAAAGAATATATCTCATATGTTTAAAATTAAATGAACTTTTACAAAGAAAAGCATTTTAAAAATAACTGCTTAATTATTTATGAAAATAATTTTTATTTTTTTCGATATTTTTCTGTATCATAAATATTTTAAAGTTACGTGTAATTTTAAAATCATTTTCTTTAAAAAAACGCTGAACTTTGTTATTTTTTTAATAAATTATACCTTTATTTTTGTAAATTTGCATTTTTTTACAAGAATCCTCGAAATTATGACTATTAAACTGCTTGACAAAGAGTTTGAATTAACTATTCCTACAAAAAAAATTCAAGATGCCATCCAGGATATGGCAGATGAGATGAATGCACAATTATTTAATAAAGATGTTGTTTTTGTAGCGATACTAAACGGTGCGTTTATGTTTGCCGCCGATTTATTTAAACGTATTGAATTTGACGCAAGAATTTCTTTCATAAAGTTTGCTTCATACGAAGGGACAGAGTCAACGGGAAATGTAAAAAAACTCATTGGTCTTAATGAAGATTTAACGGGAAAAACGGTTGTGGTTTTGGAAGATATTGTTGATTCCGGTATAACAATGGAGAAAATCGTTGACCAAATAAACGAATTGAATCCGGCAGAAATAAGAATAGCAACACTTCTTCTTAAGCCAGATGCGTTTATGAAGAATTATATGATAAACTATATAGGAATGGAAATTCCTAATGATTTTATTGTCGGCTACGGCTTAGATTACAACGGATACGGAAGAAATCTTACTGCAATTTACACTCACGGGCAACAACCGGCAAAGGCTATTTCAAATGTTAAATATTTCCTTCTTTTCGGCCCTCCCGGAGCAGGAAAGGGAACTCAGTCTAAGAAAATAATCGAAAAATATAACCTCGTCCACTTATCAACGGGAGATATTTTGAGAAAAGAATTAGAAACAAATTCAAGACTCGGTCAAATTGCTAAAAACTATATGAACAAAGGCGGACTGGTTCCCGATGATATTATCCTCGGAATGATTGCAAAAGAAATTGAGGCTAATAAAGGAACAAGAGGTGTTGTTCTTGACGGTTTTCCGAGAACCGTTGAACAGGCAAAAGGGCTGGAAAAAATATTAAAAGACAAAAACTATGAGGTTTCTGCAATGTTTGCCCTTAATGTAAGAGAAAAAGAGCTTGTAAAAAGACTGCTGAAAAGAGCCGAAGAGGGCGGAAGAGTTGACGATACTCCTGAAATTATTGCAAAAAGAATTAAGACCTACAAAGAACAAACAGCTCCTGTAGGCGAATATTTCAGACAAAAGGGAAAATTATACGAAATTATGGGCGAAGGCGAAGTTGACGATATTTTTGCAGATATATCGGAAATAATTGATAAACTGATGGAAAATTAGCAGTTTTGTTTTATAAAAAATTAAGGGAACATTATTTTTTTATAATGCTCCCTTTTCTGTTTAATTAAAACTGCGTTTAAATTCCTCTTCAAATTTTTTGTTAACAAAGTCGCAACCGTAATCAAATATTCGGTTTTGATTGTCATTTTCGGTAAATTTAAAGGATATTTTTTTCGGATATACCGGTAAATATTTTGCTGCTTCAAGGAATATGTCTTCCTGCGAGCTTAATCCGTTTAATCCGAATATTTTCAGAATATCAAGCAACTGTTCAATATTATTTCTTTCAAGAACAGGGTCGAATCCGGGTTCAAAATTTTGTAAAATCCTTTGAGTATTTGTAAAACTCCCGTATGTTTCCGAAGGCATTGATGCCGGCAAAATCAAATCTGCAATTTTAGCAGTATCGGTAATAAAATAGTCCTGAACAAGCAAAAAATCGCTTTTAAGCATATTAAGAGTTTCGTTTTTGTTAAAAGCACAGCCAACAGGGTCTTCTCCGAAAATAAATATATTTTTATAAGCGTTAGTTTTTAAACCTTCAAATAATTTGTCGTTTGCAAAGCAGTTGTTATCAAAAAGTCCGTGTGAATTATTTTTCTCTTTCAAAGAGATAATGCCTGATGCTGTCTTTCCGAGCTTTCCGGTCATCAATGCTAAATTAAATATTTCATAACTGCAGTTTCCTGATATTTGCTTTTCGGAATAAATTAATACTGCATTATTTTCATTATTGTATTCTTTTACGAAATTTGAAATTACATCACCTGTAACACCTGATTTTTCGGCATAATATTCAAAACTTTCAAGTTTTGATTTATACGTTTCAAAATCTTCGGTATTATCGTTGATATACATCTGATTCTGCAAGCCGTTTTCAATGATAAAAGCATTTGCAGCTTTAATAAAGTTATAATATGATTTAATTTTTATCGTATTATCTGCCTTTTCTTCAAAACTGTTTTGTTCAACGGTTATAAGTTCAACTTTTACATTATTTTTAGCTTTTGCATTATTTATAAGAAAACTTACAAATTGGTCGTCTTGATTTAATTCTGCACCGAGAACGTATATTTTACCGGCATCTTTTATTTTATCAAAAGGAACGTTTTTATAAGAGTTGCTTCCGTAGGCATCTCCTCTTCCCAGATAGTGAAAACTGCCGACATTTTCTGTCTTAACAGCCTCTGTTGCAAGCTTTTTAATAAGGTATTGTTCTTCATTAGCCAAACGTGCTCCGGCAAAAAAGGCATTTTTGTCTTTATCCGTTGATAAAATTTTCTCTTTAATAATTGAATATGCATCTTCAAAGGTTATTTCTTCAAAACCTCCGTCAGTTTTTTTCAACAAAGGTTTGGTTATTCTTGAAGCATCATTCATATATTGATATCCGAATTTAGATTTTCGACCTATGTTTCCGTCTTTGTTAATTTTCCCTTCGGCTCCGGTAACACTCATAACAAAACCGTCCCGATGATTTATTCTTATTTTTTCGCCGCTTGAACCGTAATTGCTTATTGTTTCAAAGCTTTCAAGTTTAAAAGGACCGGGTTTAAATTTAAAGTTTTCGGTAATTGCACCTGTCGGGCAAGTTGAAATACACAGCCCGCAAGATTCGCAACTTGTATCCGTCAGAGATTTTGCCATTGCCGGTGCTACGAATGTTTCAAATCCTCTCTTTACAAGTCCTAATGCACGGGTTCCGACAACCTCATCACAAATTCTGATACATCGGGAACATAAAATACATTTATTATTATCTATTTCTATGTAGGGGTGAGAGAAGTCAACCGGACGTTCGTGGAAATCTCCCGCAAAGCGTTCTTGTTCCGCTCCGTATTCAGTGCAGTATTTTTTAAGATCGCAGGTAAAATACTCTTGGCAACCGCATTCAAAACATCTTTGAGCTTCCGTTAAGGCATCCTCTTCCGTATAACCCAGCTCAACTTCGTTGAAATTTAAACGATTATCAGGAGTTAAAACCGGCATTTCTATTCTTTCCTGCTTTTCAAATTTTCCGGCAAATTCAAGTTCCGAGATTTTTTTAAAGTTTGATTTTTTACTTAAAAACTCTTTCGGTTTCGGTTTTATTTCTTCTCCTGAAAGATACTGATGGCAACTTAAAGATGCCTTGCCTGCTTGTGCAATTGCTTCGATAATTGTAGCAGGACCCGTAACACCGTCGCCGGCTGCAAAAACTCCGGGTATTCCGGTTTCAAGAGTCAGAGAGTCGGCATAAATATCTCCCCATTTATTTAATTTCAATTCTCCTTTATCTGTATTTTTATTTATGTCATTTATAAAACCGACTTCTGTTTTTTGACCTATCGCCGCCAGTATATAATCAACTTCAAGCTCAAATTCTGAACCCTCAACAGGAATAGGTCTTCGTCTTCCGGAAGCATCCGGCTCGCCGAGTTCCATTTTTATAAGTGTCATTGACTTAACCTTCCCGTCTTTTGTTTTGTTTACTTTTACAGGGTTGGTTAAAATCATATATTCTACGCCTTCTAATTTACTTTCGTGTATTTCGATAGGATTGGCAGGCATTTCTTTTTCTGTTCTTCGATAAATTATGTAAGTTTTATCGGCATTACATCTTTGAGAAGTTCTGCAACAATCCATCGCAGTGTTTCCGCCTCCTACAACCGCAACTTTCTTTCCTCTGAAATCGTATCGTTGTCCGGTTTGTTCCATATTTCTCAAGAAATCGATACCTGAAAAAACACCGTCGGCATCTTCTCCTTCAATACCCAATAAAGTCCCTCTTTGTGAGCCTATAGTAAGAATTGTCGCATCATAATTTTTTTTAATTTCTTTATAAGAAAGATTGTCTCCGAGTTTTTTATTAAGAAAAATATTTGTTCCGAGTTCTGTTATTGTTGCTATTTCTTTGTCAAGCAAATCGTTAGGCAGCCGATATTCGGGTATTCCGTACCTTAGCCAGCCGCCGGGATGATTATTTGCTTCAAAAATATCAACTTGATGTCCTTTTTGTTGCAGGAAATAAGCTGCAGACAATCCGCCGGGACCGGCACCTATTACAGCCACTTTCTTTCCTGTGCTCGGGGCAACTTCGGGTTTGTAATGCTCCTCTGATTCTAAATCATAATCAGATGCAAATCTTTTCATATAATCGATACCTACAGGTGCTTTTTCATCCGTATAATTCCGGTTGCAAGCAGCTTCACAGGGTCTTACGCACACACGTCCGCAAATTGCAGGAAGCGGATTTACTTCTTTTATGAGCTTAACGGCTGCCGAATACATACCTTTTTCTATAAGAGCAATATAGCCTTGAACGTCAACACCTGCCGGACAGGTTGCTTTGCAAGGTGCTATGCATGATGCATAGTGATCGCTAACTAAGAGGTCTAATGCTGTTTTACGGGAAGCTTTTATTTTTTTATTATCCGTTTCAACTTTCATTCCGTCCGTAACCTTTGTAGAACACGCCGGTTGCAGTCCTCTCATTCCCTCTATTTCCACAACGCAGATATAGCAGGACGAGTAAGGCTCAAGTCTGGGGTCGTGACATAAAGTGGGAACTTCAATATTGTTTTCTTGTGCGACCTCTAAAACGGATTTTCCGTTTTCAGCTTTATATTCTTTTCCGTTTATTGTTATTTTTAATTCGGACATAAATATTGTTTTTTACCGATTATTTTATAATAATTTCGAGAGTATTACCAAAAGTAAGTTTTTAGTAGACTTTGATAGCATTAAAATTACACTTAGAAAAACACATTCCGCAATTAATACAGTCATCTTGCCTTATAAAGTGTATTTCTTTTCTTTCTCCGTCAATTGCATCAACGGGACAATTAACGGCACAAACCGTACATCCGGTACACATATCGGGAATAATTTCATAAGTAAGTAATTTGGCACAGTTTTTTGCAGGACATCTTTTCTCTTTAATATGCGCTTCGTATTCGTGTCTGAAATATTTTATGGTGGTAAGAACAGGATTCGGAGCTGTTTGCCCTAGCCCGCACAAAGACCCTTCTTTAATTTGTATTGACAGCTCTTCAAGTTTTTCAATGTCTCCTTCTTTTCCCTCTCCTTCGGTAATTCGTGTAAGAATCTCTAACATTCTTTTCGTTCCTACACGGCAAAAAGTACATTTCCCGCAAGATTCTTTTTGGGTAAAGTCTAAAAAGAAACGTGCCATATCAACCATACATGTTGTTTCGTCCATAACGACCATCCCTCCCGAGCCCATAATTGCTCCTGTTGCATTTACTGAGTCGTAATCAACTATGGTATCGTCAAGGCTTGCAGGAATACACCCTCCGGAAGGACCGCCTAACTGAACGGCTTTAAATTTTTTACCGTCTTGTATTCCTCCTCCGAGTTTAAATACAATATCATGTATTGTCATTCCCATCGGAACTTCCACTAAACCACCTCTGTTTATTTTTCCCGTAAGGGCAAAAACTTTTGTACCTTTACTTTTTTCGGTTCCGTATTTTGCATATTCTTCTGCTCCTTTGTCGATAATCCACGGTATATTTGCAAGAGTTTCGACATTATTAATATTTGTGGGCTTTTTCCATAAGCCTGAAGCCGCAGGAAAAGGAGGTCTTTTTCTGGGCATTCCTCTTTCTCCCTCCACTGATGCTATTAATGCTGTTTCCTCTCCGCAAACAAATGCTCCGGCACCTTCTTTAATGTATATATCCAGATTAAACCCGTCAATTCCCATTATATTTTTACCGAGATAGCCTTTTTTTCGAGCTTGTTGTAACGCTATGTTTAAGCGAACGATTGCTAAAGGATATTCAGCCCGACAATATATAACTCCGGAATTTGCTCCTATTGCATAAGCTGCAATTATCATTCCTTCAATAACTGCGTGCGGGTCGCCTTCCAGCAAAGACCTGTCCATGAATGCTCCCGGATCTCCTTCGTCGGCATTACATATAATATATTTTTCATCAGACTCATTTTGTCTTGCAAATTTCCATTTTAATCCGGTAGGGAAGCCGCCCCCTCCCCTGCCTCTTAATCCGGAATCTAAAATCTCTTCTATTACCTCGTCATAAGACATTTTACGCTCCGCTATTTTCTTCAGGGCATTATATCCTCCTTTTGCTTCATATTCTTCTATAACCTCAGGGTTGATAATACCGCAGTGACGCAGTGCTATTTTAACTTGTCCTTCCCAAAATACATCCTCTTCTGTTTCTGTATATTCGGAGTGAACAACATATTTCTCAACAGGTTTATGCTCTTTCGTATGCTTTTCAAGAATTTCTTCTAATATGCTTTCTGTTACTCCGCCGTATAAATATGATTTGTCATTATCTATAATTTCTACAAGCGGCTCCTTGTAGCACATACCGATACAACTCGTTTTATCTGCACTTACTTTATATTTCTCAGTTTTAATAAGTTCATTGAGTTTATCGTAAACTTTTCCGGCTCCGGCTGCAATTCCGCAACTACCCAGACCTACTATTGCTTTAATTCTACTCATATTTTAATTTGAGATGTTAAGTAATAATTCAGAAAGAACCTTTTATTTATTTCTTCTGTTTCTCACTGTTTTTTATTTCCCGTATTATTTTTTTTGTGCTTTTCTCGGTAAGTTTACCGTATGTTTCATCGCCTATCATCATTACAGGTGCAAGCGAACAGCATCCGAGACATGCTACCGACTCCAAAGTAAATAGTTTATCTTCGGTAGTCTCACCATCTGAAACTTTAAGGGTATCCTGTAAAATTTCCGTAATTTTTTTAGCATTTTGAACATGACATGCCGTACCGTGACATACCTTTATTATATGCTTGCCCACCGGATTAAGCCTGAATTGGGCGTAAAAAGTAACAACACCGTACAGAGAGCTTAGTTTATATCCTAACTTTTTCGATATTTCCAGAAATGCTTGTTCCGGTATATACCCGTATATATCCTGTGTTCCTTGCAATACAGGTATTAAACTGCCCTTTTTTCCTTTATATTTTTCGAGCAAAGGTTGTAATAATTCAATATTAATCTCATCACCTGCTTGTTGCTTTAAATCTCGTATTTGTTCTATTCGTTTTACTCTCATACAAATAAAAATTTCTTTTTTCCAAAATTAAAAACTTTAGAAAAACCGCAAAGTGATATACAACATAATTAAAACAATTTAGAACACTTATAAATAAAAATTTAAAGACTGGATAATTTCAAAAAAATAAAAATAATTTAATACAAGTTAAGAAATAATGTCTTTTCTTTGTATTACAAATTAAAAAAAGTAATAATGTCGTACATTAAAATTGAGAAAGACAAACTTGTTAATCTTGAATTTGCCTTAAGTAAAGAACTGATTCGTTCGAACAGAGCAGGGGCATATGCAAGTACAACCATTATTGACTGTAATACAAGAAAATACCATGGACTGTTGATTGCCCCATACAAAAATGAAAAAGACGGCAAAATTTTATACCTGTCCTCTGTTGACGAGACTGTTATCCAAAATAATAAAGAGTTTCGTTTAGGAATACACGAATATGATAACGGTATTTTTTTTCCGCACGGACACAGGTATATAACAAAGTTT
>Ga0256840_1001494_pt1 | contig 21829 bp, 22 predicted proteins | sample 355202metaG_FD_185969 | JGI IMG/M metagenome (GOLD analysis project Ga0256840, IMG submission 185969) | Hydrothermal vent microbial communities from Mid Atlantic Ridge, Atlantic Ocean - 355-202 | ecosystem: Environmental > Aquatic > Marine > Hydrothermal vents | place: Atlantic Ocean: Mid...
CAGCATTGAGATCTACTCGTGCTACAGGCGATGATGAAGCATTTGCAAGATTTGCAGAAGAGATTCAAAAAAATGCTAAAGATAATCCAAAAGTGATGGAGTATTTAGAAAAAGCGATAGGAGTATTTGAGAAGGTTGAAACAGCAGCTCCAGGCACAGAAAACGCGAAATTTTTCCAAGGATTGGGTAATGTTGCCAAAGCAACTACAACTTTTACCTACTTAGGTGATATCGCTAAGATGATAAAAAATGGGATAGATAATGAGCTACTAGCATCTTCGTGTGCAATAGTTCATGTGTATGCTAATACATTAGCAAAAGATTGTCAAAGTGCGTCTATTGTAGCTAACAATCCAGATACTAATGCCTCTCTTTATAAAGAGTTAAAAATTAGATTAACGGAGGGAAGAGGTGAGTACCGCAGATTAATTACAGCAAATGAAACAGAAGTTGTTATTACAGATGGCTATATAAATGTAGATGGCAATGATACTAATGATTCAAATAATGGTGCAAACAGTGCAAAACCTGTTCAAGACGAAACGCTTACTGTAACATCAGCTCTACTATCAACACTCAATACAGGTTTTGATCTTATAATCGAGATAGCTCCAGAAGATATTATTGATGAGATTAGAGATTTTAGAAGTGAGATAGACGCAGATAGTGATGGCGAAATAGACGCACAAGAGATGTCGGACTATATAGATAATTTAGTTGACGACACCGTTTAAGACAATATGATGGATGTTAAAACAAACGGACTAGGGAAAAAAGTAGTATCGTTAGCACTTTTAGGTGCAACAACTTCATTGATGGCAATGTACGGCGAACATGCATATCTTTATAAAGATCCTCGTATTATGGGTATGGGTGGAGCAAATGTTGCAGTTGGTGGTTACTCCACCTCTGTTTTCTCCAACCCTGCTGGACTTGCGAGTATTAAAAAAGAGCATGGGATGGTTGTTGATTTACTTGGCATAGGAGTTTCAGCAAGTGTTGATAATGCGCAAAATTTAATTGATGATATTGATGCAGCTGGTGATGATGCGGGAGAGATGGTTGATGTTCTTACAAAATATTCGGGAGAAAATTTCCATCTAGGTGTTGACAACTATACGGCAATCTCAAGAAATGGGGATGCTTTTGCTTGGAGTATTGGTTTTCTTAGTGCTGTTGATGCTAACTTTGTGACTTATGGAAACGGAAGTAGCACAGGTGGACTGCTAGATACAACAACAAGAATTTATGGTGGTGTGGTTGTAGGTGTTGCAAAGCCATATGAGACTGAAATTGGGCATCTTGATGTAGGTTTTAGTGTAAAATACATATCGCAAATCTCTTATGAGGGTTCTTTAACCGTAGCTGATTTAGTTGATGATAACAACGATTTAGAGCAGCAATTTAGAGATAAGTATGAAAAAGAGTCAACAGGAATTGGACTCGATATTGGTGTAGCGTATCACCCATTTAAAGAGAGTGGTTGGGATCCTGTTTTTGGTTTGAGCGTTTTAAACATAGGCAGCATGAGCATGGATGATGCTTATGGTGGACAACCTCTAACTGTAAATGTTGGCGTATCAGTTACTCCAGAGCTATCATTTTTAAATGAATTGGTTTTTGCGGTTGACTATATGGATCTCTTCAATGCAAATAAAATCCGTTTGTATGACTACAGTACAAATGAAAATGAGGTTCAATATACTGATTATGAAGAGTCTGATTTTATGAAAAGATTGAGAGTTGGTGTTGGTGTAGGGCTTTTTGATACATGGCTGATTTCAACTAAGTTGAATGCTGGTTTGTATCAGGGAGCTTACACGGCTGGTCTTGATTTTCAATTAGCGATACTAAAGTTAAATGTTGCAACATATCAAGAACAACTAGGTACTGGTGGTGTAGATATTCCAGATAGAAGATATATGGCGAAACTTGCAATAGGCTGGTAGTAAATTTTATAAGTAGTATAGAATTTTCTAATTTTGACGATATAAAGAGCAAATAGCTTGACTTATATCGTCAAATCATAGTATAATGACGATGAAATTCAAATAAAAGAGAGGTTTTATCGTTATTATGGTACTTGCTTATATACGACCAGATAAAAATTTTGATGCAATTCATGAGCAAATACAGCTCATAAACTCCTATGCATTACAAAATAATCTCCTCATAAATGACGAATTCATTGATCAAACTTCACAAAACAAAAGATTAACACAACGAACACATATAGCACAATACTTCCGTGATAACATTGGAGGTACTCTCCTCCTCTCAGATGTTTGGGTACTAAGTACAAATATGGAAGATGTTGTGCAGCTGGTGAGCTGTTTATTAAAAAATGAATTCAATGTTCATTTTATAAAGCAGTCTGTTGTTATCAATCCACAGAGTAAGGCTATGTTAGTGCTAGGACTTATAGATCAGTTCCGTCAAGTGATTCAAGATGAATCAAAAAAAGTAATTGGAAGACCAAAAGGCAGTAGGTCTTCATCTAAATTTGACAAGCATATTAACGAGATTATCACTTATATAAAAGAGAAAAAAAGCGTGAGTGAAATGGCACGACTTTTGGAAGTAAGTAGAAGTTCTCTCAAAGACTATATAGAATCAAGAGAACTTAAAGAGGTTGCTTTTAGCTCCTTGCTACCAGAGGTTTCACAAAAAACAGAAGAGCAAGTAATTGGTAAGATTGTCTGCCCTAAATAATATAAAACAAGGAGAAAAAATTTATGCAAAATGAAAAAAACAAGGGGATTACAATTCCCACACCGTGGAGAATAAAACGGTATTACCTCTATATGATGGTTACAATAATTGCCTTAACATTGCCTTGGATTACAGTTGATGGAAACCATTTTTTTCTACTAAGTTTTGACAAGCTTAAATTGCATTTAGCATTTATTCAGTTTGATATGCAAGAACTATACCTGATGCCATTTTTACTCATGTTAATGTTTTTAGGAATCTTTGGGATGACTGTTTTGGGTGGTCGTGTTTTTTGTGGATGGGTATGCCCTCAAACTGTTTTTCGTGTAATTTACCGTGATCTTATTGAAACAAAAATTTTAGGTTTGCGTAAAAGAATCAAAAACAAGCAACAAGAACCAGATATGAGCAAGATGGAGAACAAGGTTAAAAAAGTAATTGCAATCTTACTTTGGACCATACTTGCTTTTGTAGCTGCAGCTGATTTTTTATGGTTCTTTGTTCCACCAGAGGATTTCTTTACCTATTTGGCTAATCCAACTGAGCATTGGACGCTGTTTGGTGCTGTTATAGGCATAGCTGCATTTTTAATTTATGATATAGTATTTTTGAAAGAAAACTTTTGTATCTATGTTTGTCCATACTCAAGAATTCAATCCGTTCTTTATGACGAACATACTGTAATGGCTCTATACAATCCGCATAGGGGTGGTCATATTTATGATGAACATAAGCACAAACAGTTTAGCTCTCAAGCAGATATTCAAGTACAAGAGCCTCATGCAGAGTGTACAGCATGCGAGAGTTGTGTAACTGTGTGTCCAACGCATATCGACATCCGAAAAGGTCTTCAGCTAGAGTGTATCAACTGCCTAGAGTGTGTTGATGCTTGTACTACTGTTATGGGTAAACTTGGGAAACCTTCGTTGATAACTTGGTCAAGTGATTATGAAGTAATTAATCAAAAAGGGAAAACTAAGTACCTCCGCCCTTCTATTATGGGGTATATGGCACTTTTAGTTGGACTTATGATAATACTGGGGATGATGGGTAGCACAAAAGAGCATATGTTACTAAATGTCAATAAAGAAAATCGTTTATATGCTGTTAAAAAAACATCTGAAACTACTTTTAAAGTAGATAATGCTTATGAATTTTTACTTCAAAATACACAAAATGAGAGCATGCAATTTTATTTCGAGCTTATACTTCCTAAAGAGATGGAAGGTAAAATAAAAATAGCTAAGCCATCAAGACCATTTACGGTTGTACCTGGTGTAAAGAAGAAAAAAATTGTTGTTCTTAGAACTACAGAGATGTTAGTGGATAACGATAGAAAAGATACCATTATCCCTATCACTATCCGTGCTTATGCTCTTGGACATGAAGATAAAATCGTTGTTTTTAGAAACTCAACATTTACTTTTCCAAGGTCAGATATCGTTAGATCTGCAAAATAAAAACAGACCCTAGCTTTACTAGGGTCTAACAAATATATATTACAAAATAATCACAATTTTATAATCTATCTGCTACAATATTCATTTTATATAGGAGTATTCATGCCATTTTCAGTATCTAATCGTCAAGGAACTATTAACGGAGTTATATTTGTAGCAATTTTTGCAGCAGCAGCTACTATGATTGCCAATATTGAGGTGGTGCATTCACTTGGTATTTCGCCATTGGTTGTTGGTATTGTTATAGGTATTTTTTACGCAAACACGCTTCACGATAAAATCCCTAGTGCATGGGAAAATGGAATTACCTTTAGCGGTAAAAAAATACTGAGATTTGCAATTGTTTTTTATGGCTTTCGCATAACTTTTCAACAGATTGCTGAGGTTGGAATAGATGGCTTTATGGTTTCTATTATTATGCTGAGTACAACTTTTATACTAGGTACATATCTGGGTACAAAAGTATTTAAGATGGATAGAGATACTTCAATGCTCACAGCATCTGGTGCGTCGGTATGTGGTGCAGCAGCTGTTCTGGCGACGGAACCTGTTTTAAAAGCTCAGGAGCATAAAACTGCTGTTGCTGTCTCAATGGTAGTGCTCTTTGGAACAATCGCTATGTTTTTATATCCTGCTCTTTACTCCTCGGGGATGCTTGATATGAATGGTCGTGAGTTTGGTATCTATGTAGGCGGGACTATCCATGAGGTAGCACAGGTTGTAGCTGTTGGCGGTGCCTTTGGGCAAGAGTCTAGTGATGCAGCGGTGATAGTAAAGATGACAAGGGTTATTATGATTGCCCCAATGTTAATTTTGCTTGGGCTATATCTATCATATACTGCAAAAAAAAGTGGTGGCGAATCTGCGGGGATGAGCTTAGTTGTCCCTTGGTTCGCTGTTTATTTTGTAGCAATGGCAGGGTTTAATTCCCTGCAAATAGTTCCTCAAGACGCAGTTGATATAATAAATGAAATAGATACTTTTTTACTTACAATGGCAATGACTGCTCTAGGGATGGGTACAAGATTTGCAAAGTTTAAAGGTCTTGGACTTGCGCCACTTTATACAGCTGGATCTATGTTTTTATGGTTAGTGGTTGGTGGTTACTTTATAACGAAATGGGTAGTCGCTACTTTTTAACTGCATATACATTGTTTTTGACTCAGGACTTATCTTTAAAAAAAGATTGCTAAATTTATAAATAAATTAGAGCACAAACATTTTTTTAATAAAACTATATAAATAAAAACCCTATAATGTATGATAGAATTTTAAAGCAAAAAAAGGGGGTTATGAAATGTCTTGTTTACCAAATACATTAAATTCCTTTTGGCTTTGGAGGGAAGTTTCATCAAAGCTAGGTGTTTCAAATCCACTGTATAAGTACTGGAAAGATACTCCAAATTTAAAACTCAACAATAAATATATATTTGTAGAGAAAAATAAACTGCCAACGAAATATGAGTATATAGAACCTCGCTTGACAGATCTTTCTGGACATCTTCCTATAAAATTTGCTTCAGATAGGTTACATCTCAATGAACATGTGTTTTCCTATGAGAAGATGAAACTATATAAAGAGTTTGAGTATAAATATGTTCAAGATATTAAGTTTGTGAATATAAAGAAATTTTTTAGAGAAAATGGCATTCAAGTGGGTAAAAACTCTATTGTTCAGTTAGGTAAGACGAAAGATCTTGAGCTTGATGCAAATTCTACATTTTATAATCTTAAAGATGATTATGGAATTGTTGTGTATGGATAGTAAATTTTGAATACTTTTTTTATAGAGTTCCGCGATCCTCTGTTCTCAATTATAGTTTTTTTTGCACTTGTTTTTGTAATAACTTTTTTCTCCTACTGGTGGGGAAGATATAGAAGAAATGAGGATTCAAGGCATTTAGATAGATTTTTGCGTCAGTTTCGTTCACTCCCTTCTAAGAATGAACTTAAAATACTTATCACTAAGGGTGATCTATCTGAAAAGTCATGGTTACTGCTGGCACAGTCGTATATAAAAAACGGTGATTATGAGAAAAGTATAGAGATCTACACTGAACTCTTAACAATAAGAGATAAATCTAATTACAGAGATACTATGTTTTTACTTGGGCGTACCTATTTTAAAGCAGGTTTTCTTGAGCGTGCAAAGCAAATATTTTTAGAGATACTCAAAACAAATCCCCGCACACCTCAGGCTTTACATTATTTGCTTTTAGTGTATGAATATCTGCGTGATTATAAATCTGCCTTAGAGGTTTTAGAGCCACTTGACGAGCTAGACAAGGATATAAAGAAAGATGCAATTTACCTAGAGTCTTTAGCACTTTTACATGATACCTCTTTCTCAAAAGATGAAAAAGCTTATCAACTGCTAAAGCTTTACAATAAAACACATCAGTTTACTTATTTGGTATTTGAGTACCTTTTTAGGGTAAATCCGAAACTTGCTTGGGAGAATTTTGATAGCTCTAAAAGTGATCTTTTAACTGATATTTTATGGCAAGTTGATAAAAAAGATTTGGATTTAGATATAATTTTACAAAATGGCTATTTAAGGGAACTTTATAGCGCCCGTGGTGATATAAGTGAAGCCAATGAAAGTTCCGTTTTTGAATTTGATGTTTTGATAAACTTAAAGTCAAAAGTAAATGTTACATTGAGTTTTGAATACATGTGCGATGGGTGTAAGCAGATGTTTCCATTTGCATTTACTCGTTGTAGCAATTGCCATTCTATAGATACTACGAGAGTAGAGTTTAGTTTAAGTAAAGATTATCATAGGGATTTTAGTGAAGAAAATAACTCTTTTCAGTGATGGAAGTGCCTTAGGAAATCCTGGCCCAGGTGGATATGGCACGATTTTACGCTTTGGCGATAAAGAAAAAATAATTTCAGGATCAGAGGTTCATACCACAAACAATAGAATGGAACTTCTTGCAGTTATAGAAGGTTTAAGAGCTTTGAAGGAACCATGTGAGGTAGATGTAATCTCAGATTCATCTTATGTTGTAAAAGGGATAAATGAGTGGCTAGAGGGCTGGATTCAAAGAGATTTTAAAAAGGTTAAAAATCCTGATTTATGGCATGAATATTTAGAAGTATCTCAGGGTCACAAGATAAATGGTATCTGGGTTAGAGGGCATAATGGGCATGAAGAAAATGAAAGATGCGATAAATTAGCAAGAGATGAAGCCGAAAAACAAAAAAGTTTACTGTGAGGAAATTATGAGTAAAAATTTAGACACTTTAGAGGATACTTTAGGATATACATTTAAAAATAAAAAGCTCATTATCGAAGCGCTGACACATAAAAGCTACAAACAGCCCTACGATAATGAGCGACTTGAGTTTTTAGGCGATGCGGTATTGGACCTAATTGTTGGAGAGTATCTTTTTTTTAAATTTGCCGGTTCAGATGAGGGAAAACTCTCAAAAATTAGAGCCTCTTTGGTGAATGAAGATGGCTTTGACAAATTGGCTCGAAGTATCAACCTAGGAGATTATATATTTCTCTCAAATGCTGAAGAAAACAATGGTGGAAGAGATAAACCCTCTTTGCTTTCAAACGCCTTTGAAGCAATTATTGGAGCAATTTATCTTGAAGCTGGACTAAAAACAGCAAATGATATAGCCATTAAGTTGTTAGAGAAAAATCATAAAGAGATATCTTTAGATTCTCTCTTTAGAGACTTTAAAACTACACTTCAAGAGCTTACTCAAGCTAGATTTGGAATAACTCCTGAGTATAAAGTTATAGCAAGTCGAGGGCCAGATCACAAAAAAGAGTTTGAAATTGCAGTATGTATTGACAATAAAGAGTATGCAAAAGCAACAGGAAAAAGTAAAAAAATAGCACAACAAGAAGCTGCTAAATTAGCTTTAGCATTATTAAAAAAGGATAAATAGTGAACAGTTTTGGTCAAAAACTAAGATTTAGCACTTTTGGTGAATCCCATGGAACAGCTATCGGATGTCTGCTTGATGGTGTTCCCGCTGGATTGGAGATAGATGAGAGGTTTATTCAAGATGAATTAGACCGACGAAAACCTGGAAAAAGTGAGTTTGAAACAGCGAGAAAAGAGGCTGATAAAGTTGAAATTTTAAGTGGTGTATTTGAAGGCAAAAGTACGGGAACACCTATCGCTATGATCATTTACAATACAAATCAAAAGTCAAAAGACTACTCAAATATCAAAGATGTATTTCGTCCAGGTCATGCAGATTTTACATATTTTCATAAATATGGCATAAGAGATTATCGTGGTGGTGGTCGCTCATCTGCAAGAGAAACAGCAGCGAGAGTCGCTGCTGGTGCAATTGCTAAACTGATGTTAAACACGCTTGATATATCAGTATTGAGTGGTATCAGTGAAGTTGCTGGAATAAAGTCTGAAAATTTTGATTATGAGATGGCTAAAAAAAGTATCATCTATGCTCTGGATCCTAATAAAGAAGAGGAGCAAAAAGAGGCAATTTTAAAGGCTAAAAACAATCACGACTCTGTAGGTGGAGTTTCTCGTGTTCTTATAAAGGGAGTGCCAAAAGGTTTAGGGCAACCGCTTTATTATAAACTCGATGCAGTTTTAGCGGATGCCATGATGGGTATCAATGCTGTAAAAGCTGTGGAGATTGGAGATGGAATTTTAAGTGCTTCGCTTTTAGGTTCACAAAATAATGATGAGATTAGAAACAATGGCTTTATTAGTAATCATTCTGGTGGAATTTTAGGTGGAATTTCAAACAGTGATGATATAGTGATAAATGTATATTTTAAACCGACACCCTCGATATTTAAAGAGCAACGCACTGTAACTACTCAAAATGAAGAAGTTGACTTTGCATTGAAGGGGAGACATGACCCTTGTGTAGCAATTCGTGGAACAGTTGTTTGCGAAGCTATGGCTGCTTTGGTAATAGCTGATATGTTACTCTTAAATATGGGTTCAAATATGGATGGGGTAAGTCGATATTATAGTTAAGGAGGTGTAGATGTCAGGAGTATATAAAGACGAAAAGAGTGATGAATGGTATTTTCCAGCTGATAGATATATCTTAAGTGAAACAGATTCAAAAGGGTTGATTTTGTACGCAAATGATATTTTTTATGAAATTGCTGGTTACACATCTACTGAATTAAATGGTGATCCTCATAATATTGTAAGACATCCAGATATGCCTCGCATAGCTTTTAAAGGTTTATGGGATGATATTCAGTCAAAAGGTTTTTGGAGTGGTATTGTCAAAAACCGTAGAAAAGATGGCGGATATTACTGGGTACATGCAACAGTTCTAAGAAAGGTTCAAAGCAATGGAGAAGTTACCTATCTTTCTATCAGAAGAGTTCCTGAGAGAAGTGCAGTAGAATCTTGTATAAAACTTTATGCAGAACTTAAGAGTAATGAGTAATCTATATCTTATATGCCTCTCGGGGCTATCTATTTGCAACTACAACATCCACCGTTTCATCCAAATACTCAGTGTATAAAGCCCCCAAACATGCTGTTTAAAACTTCCACTTGAAGCTCTTTGGATATACTCACCTAATTCTTGTTTTTTAAAGATCCCTGTTTGTTTATTTACCTCTTTGATAAGCTCTATTTTTTTGGAATTTATTAGATACTCCATATATGGATTTGCGAAACCTTTTTTCTTTCGTTTTAGTATTGTTTCATCTAAATGTGGTTTCATTATCTTTTTTAAAAGTGATTTTGTTACCCCATCTTTGTATCGAAGCTCTGGAGCGAGTGAAAAAACTGTTGCAACAAGTTTGTGGTCTAAAAATGGTGTGCGTGACTCTATGGAGTGTGCCATACTGACACGGTCTAGTTTTGTTAAAAAATGCTCTGCTTGAAATAGATTTAGGTCTATGTAGCTATACCACATAGACTCATCTTTATGGAGCGATTTCTCAAATCTATCGCGGTAAGGTTGTAAGTATTTTAGAGACTCATTATCTTTTACATTTCTTCTCATAAGATTATTTTTTTGAAGATCAGTAAACTTATCTCCAGATGTACGAAAGAGAAGTGTATCATCAAAGATTCGTTTGTACCATTCCCACTCACGGTTCATAGAAAAGTTTGCACGGAAGTATTTTTTGAGCCAGTTTTTATGTGCTAAAGTTTTAGCTTGTTCTATATCGAGATATTCGAAGTACTGTCTATACCCTAAAAACAGCTCATCACTCCCCTCTCCGCTCATCACAACTCTAAAACCATCTTTTTTAATTTTCTCAAAAAGTAAATACAAGGGAACTGCGGCGGGATCATTTAATGGCTCATCAAGTGTGTCAAATACTTTTTCACTTGCATCCATAAAATCATTTTGGTTTATCTCGAGTGCTGTGTTGTTGAGCCCTAAAAACTTAGCAGTTTGCAGGGCGTTTTCCCTCTCATCATATTTTGAAAACTCTTCATAACCTAGGGTGTATGTATTGAGTTCTACACCTCTTTTTTTTGCATAAAAATTTATAGTTGCTGAATCTATCCCACCTGAGAGGAGCGCAGCCATAGGCACATCTGAGTTGAGTCTTATATTTATAGATTCTTCTAATAAGCCCTCTAAGGTATTCACCGCTTCATCTGTGGATGTTATGATGTTTGGGGCAACATCTAAAAGGTCAAAATATCTTTGTGTTGCCACTTGGTTGTTTTTATAAATCAAATATTCACCAGCAGCTAGCTTTTTGATGTTTTGAAAAAAAGTGTGTGGAGGTGTTGGAGCTAAAAAAGAGAGGTAGCTCATAAGAGCGTCTTCGTTTAGTTTATGAGATTTTAAAAATGGGGTGAGTCCTTTTATCTCTGAGCTAAAGAGAAAACTTCCCTCTTGCTCCAGATAAAAAAGAGGTTTTTTCCCAAGTCTATCTCGAAAAAGGTAGAGAGTCTCTCCATCTAATAAAGCAATCGCAAACATCCCCCTTAAATGATTTACAAAATCTACTCCCCATTTCAAGTAAGAAGCGATTATAACCTCACTATCACTTTGGGTTTGAAACTCAAAATCAAGTTCTTGCTTTAACTCTTTGAAATTATATATCTCACCATTAAATGATAACAAAATATTTTTATATCTTAGTGGTTGGTGTGAACGCTCATGTACATCTAAGATGCTAAGTCTTTGGTGAGCGAAAAAAAGGTTTGTTTTTTGAGTTATGCCACAAAAATCAGGCCCTCTATGACTTAAAAGAGCAAGAGCATATTTGGCTCTCGCCTCATCATACTGACCAACTATTCCAAAAACTGCACACATCTAATCTAGATCTTTTAAAAAAGCAACTGTTATATCATTTTGCAAATAATCATCTCTATATAAAACCTTATCTACATCTAATTCTAAAGCTATTTTTTCTATCTCTTTGGTAGTTAAATAGTTATAAGTTTCTGAGTCTTTATCGCCATGTAGAATGTTGAAAATAAAGCCATATTTAGAAGACTCATAACAGTTTCTCATAAACATATGGGTCTCAAATGTAGTCAAAACATTCATAGCACCACTACAAAGATAAAAATCAGCACTAGGGAGCTTATCTTTACAAATATCTGCGATAATTATCTCACATCCAGTTTTAGCACTTGCTATCTCGTACATATCACTAAGGGAATCTACACCTATATATCTTTGTGGTAGTTGTTTCTTCTTTTGCATATAAAAGTACAAGTCGCCAAAGCCACATCCAGCATCTACAATACTATAGTCACTTATATCATCTGGCAACATCTCTAAGAGTATATCAAAACGAATCTCCTGATACTCCTTTGAGTGCCAGTTAACACCTTTTGCGCTTATACCGTGCATATCTATAGCAGATGTATAAAACTTTTGACTATCTATGCGTGGCATAACTCCCCTTTTTAAAATCATATTATATAATGATAAAAGTAAAGGAATGGATATGTCTAAAATAGCAGTTATTGGTCTTGGTGGTGTTGGTGGTTACATAGCGGCTTGTTTAGCAAAAACTTCTCACGAGATAGTTGGCTTTGCAAGGGGTGAACATCTAAAGAAAATCAAAAAAGATGGTATCAAAGTGATTGAAGATACAAAAGAGTGGAGTGTTTCTCTGGAAGCCAAAAATCTTAATGAAGCGGAGGGATATTTTGATATAGTGCTTTTTTGTGTAAAGAGTTATGATTTAAAAACATCTTATGAGGCTATAAGAAACCATATAGATTCAAACACTATTGTTATTAGTTTTGCCAATGGTGTTGAGCATGGAGATGAACTAAGAGAGTGGAGTGGGTCTAAGGTTTTAGATGGATCTGTTTATATACTTTCTCACATTCAAGACTCTGGTGTTATCCGAAAAAAAGGGAAAGTTTTTGCTGCCGTATTTGGAGGGGAAGAAAAAGCAACACAAACACTAAAAAGCATTTTTGATGAGGCTGAGCTACGCTCAAAAAGCCCAAAGGATATAAAAACTGCTATTTGGAAAAAGTACCTTTTTATCTCTGCTTTTGCTACTTTAACAAGCTACTATAACAAAAGTATAGGTTATGTGATTGAACATCATTATGAGGAGTGCCAAAGCATTTTAAAAGAGATAGCGGATGTTGCAAAGGCTTTAAATATAGATATAGACACAGAGATACAAAAAGCTCTCGATATTGCGAAGGGTTTGCCATACGATGCATCAACATCCATGTATCTTGATTTTAAAAATAAAAAAATAAACGAGCTTGAAACCTTAAGTGGTTACATTGTAAAAGAGGCTAAAATACACAACTTAAAAGTTCCAATAATGGAAAAAATGTATGAGGGTTTACAATGCAAAAAGAGAGATTAGTTTTAGGTGGTGGATGCTTTTGGTGTACTGAGGCAGTATTTAGAAATGTAAAAGGAGTATTATCAGTTGTGAGTGGCTATGCAGGTGGAGCGAGACAAAACCCAACATATGAGCAAATTTGTACAGGTGTGAGCGGTCACGCTGAGATAATTGATATAGAGTTTGATGCGGATGTTATCTCAAGAGAAAACTTACTCGATATATTTTTTGTTATTCATGACCCAACAACACTTAACCAGCAAGGTGCTGATAAAGGCACACAATATCGTTCTGTAATTTATTATAATTCTCAAGATGAAAAAGATACAATTTTAAACTCTATTGAAAAAGCTCAAGATAACTACACTCAAAAGATAGTCACAGAAGTAAGTCCTTTGCCAGAAGTTTATCCTGCTGAGAGTTATCATCAAGATTATTATAATTTAAATAGTTCGCAAGGTTATTGTCAAGTGGTTATCGCACCGAAGTTACAAAAATTTATGCTTAGTTTTCCTGAGTTAGTGGGCTAGTTATAAACATTTTTTAAAAGATCAGGAACATCTTTAGAGTTTTTAATCTCACTAAATCTATCAATCTCTTCGTTTATTTTTTCTGAAAAAATTTCTTTCGATTCGTTAAGCTGAGCTTGTGCTTCATCAACAAGTTTTTGTTGAGTTGCCTCAACTTCACGAAACTGATTTAAAGTTTTAAAAAAGAACTCTTTATCTTCGGTAAGCAAAATAACATCTTCTTTTTTTACCCATTTTCTTTGGCTTTTGCCATCTTTTTTAAATTCCAAAATTACATTTTCATTGTTCTTAGATGCTATATATTTAGGGACTTGAAAGCCTATAAAGCTTGTCATTGGAACCCCATCTTGTCTTTTAATTACATAATACATCCGCAGAGTCTATAATAATGTTACTAAAATTATGATAAACTTATCTTTTTATATAAGGAAATATAATGAGTCATATATATAATCTTGCTATTATAGGTGCTGGTCCAGCGGGTATTGCTACTGCTGTGGAGAGCTACTTACAAGGTATCAGAGATATTGTTTTACTAGAAAAAGATCAAAACCACAACTCAACAATAAGAAAATATTACAAAGATAATAAGCGAGTAGATAAAGACTGGAAAGGTCAAAAAGTTGAACTAGATGGTCGAATCTACTTTGTGGATGGCACAAAAGAGACAACTCTTGACTTTTTTGATGAGATACTAGAGAACCATTCTGTTGAGTTGCAAACTCATGTAGAGGTTCAAGCTATCGAGAAACAAGAAAACTGTTTTGAGGTTTTTATGGCTGGCAAAAGCATAAAAGCAAAACATGTTGTTGTTACCATAGGAAGAATGGGTAAACCAAATAAACCGAGCTACAAAATACCATCTGGCATTAAAAATAAGATAGGCTATACTCTTGATGGATGTGGCGAGGGGGAGAAAATTTTAGTAGTTGGCGGTGGAGATAGTGCTATAGAATATGCAGTTGATTTAAGCGAAAAAAATGAGGTCTCCATTTGTTACAGACGCGAGACATTTAGACGAGCCAACCCTACAAACCAAACCGACATCGCAAACGCTATCATGCACAAAGCAGTGGAACCAATACTAGGCATAAACATTGACGGACTTGAAGATGTAGATGGAAAAGTAAAAGTTCTCTTTAGTGAAGTAGATGCACAGATATTTGATAGAGTGATTTACGCTATTGGGGGAACAACCCCAAGTGCATTTTTAGCGAATTCAGGGATACAAGAGGAAGATGGTAAACCTGTTCATGATGATAACTATGAAACAAATATCAAAGGGATGTTTGTAGCTGGTGACATCACTCAAGAATCGGGCGGAAGCATTGCCCTTGGTTTAAATCACGGTTACGCTATTGCTTGCTACATCCAAGGTGAGTGTCTAGTAGCTAAAGATTAGGTTGTTTTCGCTTATAACACCCCCCCAGGTGTTGTAAGTAAGTAACTCCACTATACAAGTTAAACTTGATTAACCCACTTATAAAATGGTATTATCACTATCTCTATATTATCTTGAATAATTTCATCTTCAGTATCATAAGTAACAATCACACCATTATTTAGATTGAAGTTTTTACAGGCACCTAAAAGACCTTTTATTTCTCTATTTTTTGTATCTTCATCACTCATATCATAGGTTACTTGGATAGCTTGTGAGATAGAGTTCTTTTCATTCACTATAAAATCACATTCGCTACTTGAATCTTTATAATAAAATATTTCATTGTAGTTTCTTTTTAGTTCTAAAAATACTGCATTCTCTAAAGATTTACCTATATTGTCTGAGAATTTAAACTCTGTTGCATTGTTCAGACCTATATCAATACTATAAATCTTTTTTTCACCCAGCTCTTTATTTACAAGTGATTTATCATACTTATGTAGTGTAAGTGCAAGATAGATATTTTGAACATAATCTAAAAAATCATAAAGGGTATTTTTACCTATTTTTATACCACTTGATTTGAGTTCATTATATATTTTATTGATTGATATTTGTTTTGTAGATGAGGCAATAATTCGTTTTAAAAAAAACTTTAGTGCTACAGTATTTGTAATAGAGTATCTCTCTGCTAAGTCTTTATATAAAAGTACATTGAAGTACTCTTGAAGAGTTTTATTCATATATTTTTCTTCTAAAAAGAGTGTTTCAGGAAATCCACCATCTTTTAAAAATATTGCTTGTGCATTTTTAATATGGGCTAAACTTTTTGAAGAGTATAAATCTACTTCAATATCTTTAAATGAAAGGTACTCGCTAAAAGAGAGAGGATACACTTCAAAGACAAGAGTGCGACCCCTTAGGCTAGTAGCAATATCGCTACTTAATAACTTAGAGTTTGAACCAGTAACAAATATGTTTTTACTGATAGTATCATATACTCTTCTTACAAATTTTTCCCATCCTGTGATATTTTGAATTTCATCAAAGAAAAAATAACATTCATTCAAATTTTGCTCAGGGTAAAGCTCACTAAAACTTTGTAAAATAAAATCTAGTTCATCAACTTTTAATTCAAATCGTTCATCTTCAAAATTTAGAAACAGTATTTTAGTTTTAAGAGTACTATTCGAAAGTTGATTTATCATATCGTAAAGAATAGATGTTTTTCCACATCGTCTTACCCCGATAAGAGTAATTATCTTTCCCGTGTCTATTGGTGGTTGCAGAGTACGAGTCTCAACATCAAAATTATCATTGAGGTGAAAATCTCTAATTATTTGTTTTAATTGTTCTTTCTTTTTCATAAAGAAGATTATACTTCATATTGTCTTTTAAATAGATAAAGAATAATGTAAATATTAATTTTTAAGTATCGCAGGATCTTTCTCTCTTATGACACCATCGGGTGTTGTGAGTAAAAGCTCAACTTCGCAATGCAAATACTCCGAAGTTGTTATGGGAGTGAAATTTTTATCTTGAAATGCTGAGCATTTAGCATTATAAACAATATCTTCTAGTAAAGACTTGTTTGCCTCCTTAGAAGTGCAGGTACCTCTTAACTCATTATCTATATATAAATTTACTGTTGTTGCTATTTTTTCATTTAAGAGTGGATGTTCATGCAAGAGTGTAGTTCTGTCTATGGTTCTTTGTGCTTCTAAAACCTCTTGTATAGAGTCGCGAGCAAGTTGCAACAAAACAGAACGAGACATAAGCACTCCTTTTAAACTGCTTTATTATACCAAATTTTCACTCTCTTGCTTTTTTAGTTTATGGTTATTGATCAGTTTTATAACTATCATAACGCTTATAACTTGAAAAAGAGCAGCTAAGATAAAGGCATAATAATGAAGAGTATCTATAGAGTTTGCTGTATATGCAAGAGTTGCCATCGCTATGAGTAAAGTTAGAGGCATAGAGTGGGAGAGTCCCATGAGTATGGCATCTATCACACCAAGCTCTTTTATAAATACCAACGAAGCGATAACTCTCATAAAAACCATAACAAGAGCGATTGTTATCGCTTTTACTATAAGCCCATCCATAACCAATGCTTCTAAGTTAAAAGAGCTACCAATATGGATGAAAAATATAGGGATTAAAAAACCAAAACCGTACGATGCTAGTTTTTCAGGAAGTTCATGTTTATGCTCAAAAAATGTTGGTATAAAGATCCCAGCTAAAAATGCACCAAAGGCAAGTTCTAAATCAAGATAAAGCATAGCACCCACAAGCAAAAAGAGTATCCCTATAGAGAGTCGAATATCTTGCTCTTTATTATCTTCATGTGGCATAAGAGCAAGTGAGACCTTAGGAAACCACCAAAAGAGTAGCTCCATCGCTCGAAACAGAACAAACATAAAAATTAAAAAGAGTATAAGTGCGGAGACAGTTTTTACAAGCCCTAGTCCAAAACCTGATTGCAGGGCTGCGGATGTGATGGTTAAAAATCCGATACTTACAACCTCACCAATCCCCCCAGCGGTCATAGAGAGATTTAACCATGGTGTTTTGCCATACTCTTTTGAAAGTGTTGCAACAAGTCCAACAGAGATAAGGGGAAGCAGCACCATAAAAATTTTTCCAAGATCAAAGTAGAGAGAAAAGCCTATAGAAAACGCATAGAGTATGATGATATAGAGGATAATCCTTTTCATGAGATTTGCAGGGGTTTTAAGAACTTTTTTTAAGTCAACTTCAGTTCCAGCAATAAACATCAAGTATAAAAATCCCAGTTCAGCAACTATCTCAAAGAGGTGTTCATTATGTAAAAAGCCAACATACCCTAAAACAGAACCTAAAATGATCTCTATAGGGGTGGTAGGAAGTTTAAGAACTTTTGCAAAAAATGGAGAAAATATAATAATAAGCGCGATTGTAATTATCAGCGTGACATTATCACTCATAACTTTCCCCTTTTTTAATTTTTACTATTTTACTTTTGTAGCAACTTCCAAGTTTAAAGATTTTAACATATCTAAATCTTTACTCATTAATCGACCGCTTGTTGTAAGATAATTTCCTATCACTATAGAGTTTGCACCATAAGTAAAAATCTCATTTTGCCTATCACCAAACATCAGTTCTCTCCCACCAGCAATCATGATTCGCTCTGCATTTTGGATTGTCTCTCTTGTAAGTTTTATAAGCTGGAGTGCTTCATCAGCACTTAAGTTATTTGGTTTTAATTCTAGTGCTTCATTATGATGGTAAAAATTTATTGGCACGGATGTTGGGCTAAGTGAATCTAACGACTCTAGCATTGAAACTCTATCTTGATGAGTCTCGCCAAGTCCAAATATACCACCAGCTATAAGCACTAAGCCAGATTTATTTACATTTTGACAAGTTTCATAACGCTCATCCCAAGGATGTGTAGTACATATTTGTGGATAAAAATCTCTTGAAGTCTCTAAATTATGGTTGTAAGCTTTGATACCTGCATCTTTGAGGGTTAAAAGTTGTTCTAGTGTTGCAGTACCATTACAGGCAATTAGTCTAAGTTGGGGAGCAACCTCTTGAACCGCTTTTGCAACATCACAAACAAAATTCAGAGTTTTATCATTGAGACCCTTATCTGCTGTTACTAAACAAAAACCTAAAGCTCCGTTATCTCTTGCAGAGACAGCCTCTTGTAAAATAAGATCTATCTCTTTTTGTTTATAACGCTCTATATCAGCTTTATAGCGTACGCTTTGGGAGCAAAATTTGCAGTCCTCTTTACAAGTTCCGCTGTTTATATTACAAATTGAGCATAAAAAAATCTTTTCAGGTATCATTTTTTTATCCTCTCGTATGAAAAATGTTGACTCTCATACATATCCGCTTGCTTCTCTTTTGTGTAATATGTCACCAAAAAATCTTCCTCAGTAACTTCAAGCAATATACACTCCGAAACAGGTTTATTTCTTGCACAACACTCACCAGGGTTTAAAAACAGTGTTCCATTTTTATAGTCAGATTCAAATTCATGAGTATGTCCAAAAACAACTATGTCTGTATCGGGTGACATATAATAAGGGAGGTGCATAAGCTTGAACTCTGTATCTGCTAATTTAAAGTAGTGTGGTTCTTGAACAAGGTTGTATTTTCTATGAAAATGACCTAAGTGAGCATCATTATTGCCATATACAGCAACATATCTAACACCACAGTTTTTCAGTAACTCCAATGTTTCAACTTTGCCTACATCTCCAGCATGAATGATAAATTCTGCACCATTGTCTATAAGTAATTCTAAGGCAAGCTTCGCTTTTTTTACTTTAGAATGTGTGTCTGAGATGATACCTATTTTCATAATATCTACTCCCCTCTAGGAGTTCTAGCCTTGCATTTAACGCACTCATACACCTCTTTATTTCTGTATGTTCGCTCTGCTACTACTCCCTCACATCCATCCTCTTGGCATTTAATGGTTGTTGGCTCAAACTTAGATATAAATGTACATTTTGGATAATTAGCACATCCCCAAAACGCACCTCTTCTTGACTGCTTATAAAGAAGTTTTCCGCCACAATCAGGACAAGGGGTGTCTGATGATTTACTCTCGCTATCTAAACTTTTTGTATTTTTACAATCAGGGTAACCGCTACATGCTAAAAATTTACCATTACGACCATTTTTAACAACCATATCTTTACCACACTTCTCACACTTCTCATCTGAAATTTCTGCTTTTACTTCTACAGCATTGCCTTCATCGTCGAGCTGTTCCGTATATTTACATTTTGGAAAACCACTACACGCGATAAAGTTACCAAATCTACCTGAACGAAGAAGGAGTTCTTCTCCACATTTAGGGCAAGGGCGACCAAGAGGTTTTGCAAGTTTTAAAGAAACAATTTTCTCTTTGCCCTCTGCAATTTGCTCCATAAAAGGGAAATAAAAATCACTTAGAAGTTTTTGCCAGTCATTATGACCCTCTGCTACTTCATCAAGCTTCTCTTCCATATTTGCAGTAAATGAGCTATCAACAATATTGGCAAAATTTTTCTCTAAAATATCTGTTACAGTAAATGCCATTTCAGTTGGAATAATTTGCTTTTTTTCAATATTGACATATGTACGACCACTCAGAGTTGCAATGGTTGGAGCATATGTAGATGGACGACCAATCCCCTCAGACTCTAGTTTTTTAATAAGACTCGCTTCTGAGTAGCGTGAAGGTGGTTCAGTAAAGTGCTGCTCTGGTTTTACACTCTGGAGATCAGCAGTTTCACCCTCTTTGAGAGTTGGAAGAAGTTTATCTTTGTCTTCTGTTCCAGTCAAGGCATAAAAACCATCAAAGATGAGTTTTCTGCCACTTGCTCTAAACTCGTTGTTAGCACCTTTAAAGATAATACTTTGTTGCTCAAAGAGTGCATCATTCATTTGACAAGCCATAAATCTTTCATAAATCAAGCGATACAGTTTAATCTCATCAGCCTTTAAAAACTTTTGTGCAAGTTCTGGTGTAAACTCAAGCATAGTTGGACGGATAGCCTCGTGAGCCTCTTGTGCACCTTTTGATTTTTTGTTATATGTTTTTGCCTCTTTTGGTAGATATTTCTCCCCAAATCTTTTCCCGATTACATCTCTTACAGCTTCCACGGCTTCACTTGCGAGGTTCAATGAATCTGTTCTCATGTAAGTGATAACACCCGAAGTGCCATCTGGTGTTTTTACCCCCTCGTACAAACTTTGTGCTACCATCATTGTCTTTTTGGGAGTAAATCCTAACTTGCTTGATGCCGTTTGTTGTAATGTAGATGTCATAAATGGTGGTGGCGTTGAACTTTTTCTTTGTTTGGTCTCTATTTTTGCAATTGTATATGAATCAGTATTTACGCTTGCCTCTATCTCTTTGGCTTCAACCTCGTTGGTGATTGAAAGTTTTGAAAGCTTCGTGTTTTTATGAGAAATTAGATTTGCTTCAATATTCGTTTTAAAAATTGTATCTATGCTCCAATACTCTTGAGGAACAAAAGCGCGTATCTCTCTTTCACGATCAACTACAATCTTCAAAGAAGAGGATTGAACACGACCACCTGAAAGCCCTTTTTGAATTTTAGAGCTTAAAAGTGGTGAGAGTTTATACCCAACAACACGGTCTAAAAGGCGACGAGCTTGTTGTGCATTTACCATATTCATATCTATTTTTCTTGCAGATTCTAAGGCATGCTTAATAGCCGTTTTAGTTATCTCATGAAAAACGATACGAGGAAGTTCAGCAGGATCTTTTTTAATTGCATGAGCAATATGCCAGCCTATAGCTTCACCCTCGCGATCCTCATCGGTCGCGATATAGATAGTATCAGCTTTTTTTGCTAACGCTTTTATCTCTTTGACAATGGCAGAGTTCTCTTTTGCTACCGAGTATGTAGGTACAAGATGATTAGTTTCCTCATCTATAGTGATCCCAAAGCGAGATTTTGGCAAATCGCGAATATGACCTTTTGAAGCGATAACTTCATAACCCTTGCCTAAAAAGTTTTTTATAGTCCTAGCTTTAGCAGGTGACTCGACGATAATTAAGTTCAAATAGTCTTCCTATATATAGTATAGTTGTTTTAGTTTTGGAAGTGTAGCAAAAAAGCTTAAACAATGTAAATAGCTTTTCTTTATCCAAAGTATTTGTAAATCTTCTAAAGTTATTTTTTTTGGTGCCGATAGTACAAGTATCAGCAAGGAAGCTGAGAAATTAACAAGAGCAAAAGGCTCTTACCCTAAAAAGGATTTATTATGGGATTTAGAATTAATACAAACATCGGTGCGATGAATGCGCACATGTATGCTACAAAAAATAATGTTGGACTTGATAAAAGTCTTTCTGCTCTTAGTTCTGGTTTAAGAATCAACAAAGCAGCTGATGATTCCGCAGGTCTTGCTATCGCAAATCAACTCTCAGCACAATCAAATGGTCTCGGACAAGCAATTA
>Ga0256840_1001495_pt1 | contig 21823 bp, 15 predicted proteins | sample 355202metaG_FD_185969 | JGI IMG/M metagenome (GOLD analysis project Ga0256840, IMG submission 185969) | Hydrothermal vent microbial communities from Mid Atlantic Ridge, Atlantic Ocean - 355-202 | ecosystem: Environmental > Aquatic > Marine > Hydrothermal vents | place: Atlantic Ocean: Mid...
ATAAGAAATATATAGCAAAATCATTCGCAGAAAAAACCGTTGAAAAATTATCTGCTAATTTTAAGTATAAAAATATTGAAAAGGACTATCAAATATTAATGTCAACACAATTTTAAACTAGAGCCAACATATTTTTTAAATCTAAATTTGTACCTTGCAAAAACGAAAAAGCTAAAAAATGAATCTAAGTTATTAGGAAATAAAAACATGGTTTCACAAAGTAGATTTTGCTATTATTGGATCAGGTATTGTTGGTATTTCTACAGCACTACAATTACGTAAATTACATCCTAAAAGTAAAATTATTGTATTAGAAAAAGGAATACTACCAAACGGAGCAAGTACAAAAAATGCAGGTTTTGCCTGTTTTGGAAGCCTCACAGAAATAATAGATGATTTAAAAACACATACCGAACAAGAAGTAATAAATCTTATAAAAAAACGATGGCAAGGATTACAATTACTCCGAAATAATTTAGGCGATAAACATATTGGGTTCAAACAATTTGGAGGTTATTAATTATTTAGCTCCAAGGAAGAATTAGAAATAGCAAAACAAAATTGTAATACTATAAATACCTTAATAAAACCCATTTTTAAACAAGATGTTTTTACATTTACAAAAAACAAATTTGGTTTTAATCTAGAACAAAATACAATAGCATTTAATCGTTTTGAAGGACAAATAAATACAGGTAAAATGATGCGAAATCTATTAAAAAAAGCAACTAAAAATAACATTAAAATAATTAATAATGTAGAAGTCACCAATTTAAATGATGGTAATAAAGTTGAAATTCAACTTAATAACGCCTTTGTTTTTAAAGCAAAAAAGGTATTTATAGCAACCAATGGTTTTGCAAAACGATTTTTAGAGGAAGATTTACAACCAGCAAGAGCACAAGTAATTATTACAAACAAAATTAAAAATCTAAATATAAAAGGAACTTTTCATATAGATAAAGGGTATTATTATTTCAGAAATATTAATAATAGAATATTAATAGGTGGTGGAAGAAACTTAGATTTCAAAACCGAAGAAACCACAGAATTTGGACAAACGGAGTTAGTTCAAAATAAATTAGAAGCCTTATTAAAACAAACTATATTACCAAATGTAGATTTTACAATAGCACATCGTTGGAGCGGCATTATGGGAATAGGTTCTCAGAAAAAAGTTATTGTAAAACAAATAGCTCCCAATATTTATTGTGGAGTACGCCTTGGCGGAATGGGAATTGCAATAGGTAGTCTAATTGGTATAGAATTAGCAAGGAAACATTAAAAAAACACTTATCTTTATATTTAGTAGCATACTACATCTTAAAAACTTATCTTTGTGGGATTATTAATCATTTAATTAAAATTATGAAAAAATTATTTTTTGCTGTTGTTTTAACAGCTCTTACAGTAACAACTTTAAATGCTCAAAAATTTGGAGCTAAAGCAGGTTTAAATATAGCTAAATATAACTATAGTGGAGAAAATACTTCCGAAGTTAATGACAAGCTAAAATCTTTAATTGGCTTCCATGTAGGTGGGTTTGCAGAATTTGAAATCACTGAAAAATTTGCATTTCAACCAGAATTATTATACTCTGCTCAAGGAGTTAAATCTGAAAATTCAGATACAGTTTTGGGTGTAGTTTATTCTTCTGAATCTACTATTAAAACTAGCTACATCAATATTCCATTAATGGCTAAATATTATGTGATAGAAGGCTTAAGTGTGCAAGCAGGACCACAGGTTGGTTTTTTAATGTCTGCTGATGCTACTACTTCGAATAGTACAGGAGGTATAACTCAAAATTCTACGTCAACTGATGTAAAAGATCAATATAAAGGTATAGATTTTGGTTTAAATTTTGGTGTAGGTTACAAATTAGATTTCGGTTTGTTCTTTGATGCAAGGTACAATTTAGGACTAAGTGATTTAGCCGACAAAAGAGTAGATGGAGATGACAACAAGTCAACTAATAGAGTAATTCAAATATCTGTTGGCTATTCTTTCAATTAAAAAATAGTCCTTAATATTCATAAAAAAGACTGTCTTAATTGATGGTCTTTTTTTATGCAATTGTATTTCCTTATTAAAAATAGCACTAATTACCTCTCAAATCTTTTAAATTTAATTGTAAGGAAGTAATACCATTCCAATGATTTTCTTCCACTGTATAAACAGCATCAAAAGATTTTCCATTATTAATTAAATCTTGTTTATTACCCAAACCAAAACCAATAGCATTATATGTTTTAGTATCACTCCCAGAAATAATACTCAATTTTAAATGGGCACCATCTTCGCCAACAGTTTTTCCATAACCATTATCTCTAAGAGCCGAAGTTAAAAAAACAGGTTTCATATTTTGAGGTCCAAAAGGACCAAATTGTTTTATTATTCGATTAAACTTTGGCGTTAAATCAGATAAAAATACAGTACTATCAATCCTAATTTCTGGAATTAACAATTCTTTTGGAATCGTATTTTTTACAACCTCTTCAAATTTTGTTTTAAATTTTTGATAATTCTCAGGTTTTAAAGTCAAACCAGCAGCATATTTATGCCCACCAAATTGCACCATAAAATCACTACAAGCCTCTAAAGCTTTATACACATCAAAACCTCTAACCGAACGTGCCGAAGCAGCTAAAAAATCACCACTCTTAGTAAAAACCAAAGTAGGTCTATAATACGTCTCAATTAATCTAGAAGCAACAATACCAATAACACCTTTATGCCAATTTTTATCAAATACTACGGTAGTAGAATCTGCCTCTTCATTATTATCTTTTATTTGTTGCAAAGCAGCAACAGTAATTTGCTTGTCTAAATCTCTACGATCCAAATTATATTTTTCGATAGTAACTGCAAATTGCTTCGCTTTATCAAAATCAGTTTCTGTTAATAATTTAACAGCATGTAAACCAGATTTCATTCTCCCAGCAGCATTAATTCTTGGCGCAATGGTAAAAACAACATCTGTAATGTTTAAAATTGGTCTTTTAATTTGACTTATTAATGCTTTAATTCCTGTTCTAGGACTTTGGTTAATTACTTGCATACCAAAATAAGCCAAAGTTCTATTCTCACCAGTAACAGGTACAATATCCGCTGCAATAGCTGTAGCTACCAAATCTAAATAAGGCACAAAATGTTCAATACCTAAATTTCTTTTTTCTCCAATAGCTTGAATTAATTTAAAACCAATTCCACAACCACATAACTCATCATACGGATAATTACAAGCATCTTGCTTTGGGTTTAAAATAGCTACAGCTTTTGGCAATTCACTACCAGGTATGTGATGATCACAGATAATAAAATCAATATTCTTAGTGATAGCATAAGCAACTTTATCAATAGCTTTAATACCACAATCTAAAGCAATAATCAAACTAATATCATTATCACTAGCAAAATCAATTCCTAAATAAGAAACGCCATACCCTTCATTATATCTGTCTGGAATGTAGCTAACCACATTTTTGTAATACGTCTTTAAATAGGTATAAACTAAAGATACAGCAGTAGTACCATCAACATCATAATCACCAAAAATCATAACATTTTCATTGTTGGCAATAGCTAATTCAATTCTACGTACAGCAACATCCATATCTTTCATTAAAAATGGATTATGTAAATCGGTTAAATTTGGTCTAAAAAAAGTTTTAGCAGCAGCATAATTTTCAATGCCTCGTAAAACTAATAACTTGGCAATAGAATTATCTACATTTATTTCTTTGGATAACTGTGTAACTTTTTCAGGATCAGGACTAGGTTTAATATTCCAACGCATATTTATTATTCTGAACGCAAAATACTCAAAATCTAAATGAAACACTTCATATAAAAAACTTATTTTTACGGTATAATTTTTGTAGTAACAAATAAAACTCAAAATTAACTTTTTATGAAACAGCTATTATTGATAAGTATTATATTATTATCTTTATTTTCATGTGATCCAAACAGAAATGAAATTATTAAACCAGGTTCTAGTGGCAGAATAAATAATGTACTAGTCGTTATTGATAATAAGGAATGGAAAAGCGAAGTTGGAGATAGTATTCGTACTATTTTAGCAAAAAACTTAGTCGGATTTCCACAAGACGAACCTACTTTTTCGTTAACGCAAGTAGCATTACAATATTTTACAAAAATATTAAAACCTAGTAGAAATATAGTTTCCTTTTCTTACGGTAAAAAGAATTCTTTTATTGTTACAAAAGATAAGTATGCTACACCACAAATAATAGTTTCCCTTATAGCAAAAGACAATGAAAGTTTAATACAATTATTAAAAAAGCACGAAACAGAAATAATTCACTTAATAAGAGAGGCAGATTTTAAAATATATCAAAAAAAATTACTTAAAAAATTTTGGGATAAAAACAATATTGAAACTTTTAAAAATTTAAATACTAGTATTAAAATACCTTATGCATACAGAAAAGTACAAGATACAGCAAATTACATTTGGTTTAGGAAAGACATTGCCCAAGGATACTTAAACATTCAAATGTATGCCGTACCAATTGAAACTGAAGCAGACTTAAATGGAGAAAACATTATTAAAGTAAGAAATGAATATGGTCAAAAATTTATACCAGGAAGCAAGGAAGATATGTATATGACTACCGAAGAAGCGTATACACCAGTACAATTTAATACACAATTAGCTAATAAAAAAACTTTTGAAACAAGAGGGACTTGGGAAATGAAAAATGATTTTATGGCTGGCCCTTTTTTAAATTATAGTGTAATAGATAAAAAAAATAACAGACTTATTGTACTAGAAGGTTTTATATATGCTCCAAATATTAAAAAACGAGATTATATGTTTGAATTAGAAGCTATTTTAAAAACTTTAGAGATTGAATAAAGTTTTAATACAAAACGCCCTTACTATTCATCAAAACCATCAGTTTTGAAAGTCATCAGTTTTCCATTTGCATCACTATAAATTATAAAAGCATTTAGTTCTTTATGATTTTTTAAGAAAGTTTTACTTCTTTCTAAGCCTAAAGCAACCAGTGCAGTTGCATAACCATCAACATCCGCACAATCTAAATCAGAAATTACGGAAGCACTGAGTATGTTACTCATAGCAGGGTAACCCGTTTTAGCATTTAAAATATGGGCGTACTTATTCCCATTTTTATCAATTTTAAATTTGCGGTATGTGCCAGAAGTAGCAATAGATTCGTTATGTAACAAAATCACTTTTTGCACCGATTGCGAACCATCAAAATTTGGTTTTTCAATACCAATTTTCCAATCTTTGCCAGAAGGACTTTCACCTCTTGCTCTAACTTCACCACCAACCTCAACCATATAATTAATAATGTTTTTAGCTTCAAAAAAGCGACCAATAACATCGATACCATAACCTTTAGCAACAGCATTAAAATCAAAATAAGTTAATTTATTCTCTTTAATAATTTTATTGTTTTTAATGTGTACTTTATTAAACCCAACCTGCCTCATTAATTCATTTACCTTAATAGAATCTAATTCATTAGTTTTTTTTTCAGGACCAAAATCCCAAGCATTAACTAAAACACCAATTGTAGGATCAAAAACACCATTAGTTTCAATATAAATTCGTTGTGATTTTTTAAAAACTTCTATAAATTTATTATCAACAATAATTGTAGTATCTCCATTATTTATTTTAGAAATATCTGAATTTTTCTGATAAGTAGAAAGGGATTTATTTACACTTTTAATTAAACTATCTACAGAAATTGACATATCTCTATGCAAAGCATCTTTATATTTAATAGAAAAAGGTGTACCAAAAGCCACCCCTTGTAAATAAACATAATTATTCTCTTTTTTACAAGAAAAAAAACTAACAATAATAAGTACTAATAGAATTTTCTTAAACATAAAAAAAGTATTAAATATATGTTAATGATAAAATAAAAAACAAATTTAAAGGTTTTGTTAAACAAGATTATCATAAATTTGTAATAATTATAAAATTAAAAAAACATGAAAAAAATATTTATTTTAGTAATTTCAATATCGATGTTATTTGTATCATGTGTTTCCAAAAAACAATATACAGCACTAGAAAGTAGATTTAACGATTCGCAACAGGAACTAGTTAATCTAAAAGCTAACTTACAAAAATGTTTACTTGCTAAAACAGGAAGTTCTACTAGAGTAACTGCATTGGATGAGCAAATAGCAATGTTAAAACAGCAAATAAAAAGTTTAGAGTCACAAAACAAAAGCTCATTACAGCAAGTTGAAAACTTAACAGTTTTAACAAAAGGAGCAAGTGATAATATTAAAACGGTAATTGCACAATTAAGCGAAAAAGACAAATACATTAATGGTATTAGAGATGCAATGACAAGAAAAGACTCTATAAATCTTGCAGTAGCATTCCATTTAAAAAGAGAATTAGCAGCAGGAATTCAAGATCAAGACATACAAATTGATGTAGAAAAAACAGTAGTGTACATCTCATTATCAGATAAATTAATGTTTTCAAGTGGAGGATCAACTGTATCACCAAAAGCAAAAGAAATTTTAGGAAAAGTAGCAACTGTAATTCAAAACAGACCAGATATGCAGGTAATGGTAGAAGGCCATACAGACAATGTAGGTATAAATACTGCTTGTATAAAAGATAATTGGGATTTAAGTTCAAAAAGAGCAACAGCAGTAGTGCGTGTACTACAAGATGTTTACCATATAGAATCCAGTAGATTGGTTGCGGCAGCTAGAAGTGAGTTTGTACCATTAGAATCAAATGATACAACAGAAGGAAGATCAAGAAATCGTAGAACAAAAATTATCATACTACCAAAATTAGACCAATTTTTTGATATTTTAGAACAAAAACCAGAGTAAAAAAACTTAAAAACCTGAGTTCGACTAAGACTTCTATTTACAGAAAATGAAGAAATGGTGAGATTTGAAGAATAAATTTTAAGGAATAACCTGTTATTTCTTAAAAATTATTCAAAAAAAATTGCCTTTTATTTGTTTTCCCTTCGGGTTTGATTATTTTTTTCATAATCTCGCTAAATTTCTTTGAATTATCTAGATAATCCTTCTAAAATTCATCTTCGACTATAAAAAAAATAATCTAAACTGTAAACGAATTATTAGTCGAACTCAGGTTAAAAAAAGAGACTGTCTAAAAACGTCATTCCTAACCACGAGGTAACGAAATGGGAAGCGATCTTTTGGATAGTCTCTTTTTTTTATGATTTACACCCTTTCTTTTTTAGCATTCTCTTTCTAGCTTTTTTTACATTTACATTTGTATTTCGATTGCATTTCAAATTTTTCCATTTGCTTTTTAGTTAATACCAATTTGAAAACAAAACACCCGATATAAATCGTTTCTATTTCCTTTTTTCTGCGTTAAAAAAATATTCCATAGCAAAGGCCATGAAAAATTTTTTTGCTTTGAAACAAGAAAATATATTCCAATTTATTTATCAGCAATTTTGCTTCCAAATTGGTATAATACTATTGCAAAACGTTTTTTAATATCAATTTTAGCATCTAGCCTACTTAATAATAATTGGTGTTTTTCATCAGAAGACATTTGCTTACGATCTTTAGCAGAAATTTTAGTTTTAGATTTATGGTTACTTACTAAATCTAATTGTATGGCATAAATAGCATCTACTTGCTTTTTAGACAAATTATACGCTAGTGCCATTCGCTTTGTTTTTAAAGTTGCATTTACCATTAGATAAATCTTTAATAAAAGATTTTTTATTGTTTTTTGCTTTTACATCTTGTGCGGTCATTACTACAGTAGTTAAAATAGTCTTTTCATGTTATTTGTTTTAAAATTATATACTAACCTGAGAAATCTCATCATCATTATCATATTCTTTTAATTAAATTTATTTAAAAAACAAATCTAAAGGTTCGACTAAGACTTCTATTTACAGAAAATGAAGAAATGGTGAGATTTAAAGAATAATTTTTAAGAAATAACAAGTTATTCCTTAAAAATTGAATTAACTATATTTTATTAATATGGCGACATTAGACTGTTAGATAATAGATGTAAGACTAATTTACAATCAGCTAATTACCAAAAATTAAATACCTTTAATTATCCGCCTGTTTAATAACAAATAACCAACAACTCATAAAGAGATTATATTAGTAATTTAGGAAGATATATTATAGATATAATTAATCCTTATTTTAACTTTAAAACACTTGTCCTAATTACCAAAACAATAACTACATGAAAATCAGTTAATTTATTTTAAAAGGAGAAAAGTTAGCGCTCTCTTTTAATTATTAAATTAGAGGTTTTGTTATCTTGGTAAGTTTCACTACTTTTGCAACCGCTTAAAAGCGAAATTAATTAACTAATATAAAACAATTATATGGAATCAATGATGATTTATATGCCAATAGTAGCAGCCTTAATAGGATTAGCATATATGTTGGTAAAAAAGTCTTGGGTAATGAAACAAGACGCAGGTGATGGTAAAATGAAAGAAATTTCAGATCACATCTACGAAGGTGCTTTAGCATTTTTAAAGGCTGAATACCGTTTATTAGCAATATTTGTTGCAGTAGTAAGTGTGTTATTATTTATTGTTTCAACCGTTGTTCCATCAACGCATTGGCTAATTGTAATAGCTTTTATATTAGGAGCTTTCTTCTCAGCTTACGCAGGAAATATTGGTATGAAAATAGCAACCAAAACCAATGTTAGAACTACACAAGCTGCCCGTACAAGCTTACCACAAGCATTAAAAGTTTCTTTTGGTGGAGGAACTGTAATGGGTTTAGGAGTTGCTGGTTTAGCTGTTTTAGGGTTAACCATATTTTTTATTGGTTTTTATTATTTCTTTATGGACGGGCCAACAGGAACATTTACCGTAGATAAAATGACGATGGTTTTAGAAACCTTAGCAGGTTTCTCATTAGGAGCAGAATCTATTGCATTATTTGCAAGAGTTGGTGGTGGAATTTACACAAAAGCTGCCGATGTTGGAGCAGATTTAGTAGGTAAAGTTGAAGCTGGAATACCAGAAGACGATCCAAGAAATCCAGCTACAATTGCGGATAATGTTGGTGACAATGTAGGTGATGTTGCAGGAATGGGAGCAGATTTATTTGGTTCTTATGTAGCAACGGTATTAGCTGCAATGGTTTTAGGTAACTACATTATTAAAGATATGGGCGGAAGTATTCAAGATGCTTTTGGTGGAATAGGACCAATTTTATTACCAATGTCAATTGCTGGTGCAGGAATTATCATTTCTTTATTAGGAACTATGTTAGTTAGTATTAAATCTAACGATGCAAAAGCTGCACAAGTAATGGGCGCTTTAAATAAAGGAAACTGGTTTTCTATCGCTTTAGTAGCAGTTTCAAGTTATGTATTAGTAAATTGGATGTTACCAGAAACTATGAAAATGCACTTTTTTGGTGAAGGTTTAATTGAAATTACAGCGATGCGTGTTTTTTACGCAACATTAGTTGGTTTAGTTGTTGGAGCTGTTATTTCATCAGTAACGGAATATTATACAGGTTTAGGTAAAAAACCGATTTTAAATATCGTAGCTAAATCAGCAACTGGAGCTGGAACAAATATCATTGCTGGTTTAGGTACTGGAATGATTTCTACATTTCCAACCGTAATATTATTTGCTGCTGCAATTTGGAGTTCTTATGCTTTTGCAGGCTTTTATGGTGTTGCAATGGCAGCATCGGCAATGATGGCAACCACTGCAATGCAATTAGCTATTGATGCTTTTGGACCTATTGCAGATAATGCTGGTGGAATTGCTGAAATGAGCGAACAAGACCCTATCGTTAGAGAACGTACAGATATTTTAGATACTGTTGGTAATACAACTGCAGCAACTGGTAAAGGTTTTGCCATTGCTTCTGCTGCATTAACTTCATTAGCTCTTTTTGCTGCTTATGTAACTTTTACAGGTATTGACGGAATTAATATTTTTAAAGCACCAGTTTTAGCCATGTTATTTATTGGAGGAATGGTTCCTGTAGTATTCTCTGCCTTAGCAATGAATGCTGTTGGTAAAGCAGCAATGGAAATGGTTTATGAAGTAAGACGTCAGTTTAAAGAAATTCCTGGAATTATGGAAGGAACTGGAAAACCAGAATACGATAAATGTGTAAAAATATCTACCGAAGCTTCTTTAAGAGAAATGGTACTACCAGGCTTATTAACTATTGGTTTTCCATTAGTAATTACTTTTGTGCCAATGCTATTTGGTATGAATAAATTAATGATTGCTGAAATGTTAGGTGGTTATATGGCTGGTGTTACTGTAAGTGGTGTACTTTGGGCGATTTTTCAAAACAATGCTGGTGGCGCTTGGGATAATGCAAAAAAATCTTTTGAAGCTGGTGTAATGATTAATGGTGAAATGACTTATAAAGGTTCTCCTGCTCACGAAGCTGCAATTACTGGTGATACGGTTGGTGATCCATTTAAAGACACTTCTGGACCTTCAATGAATATCTTAATTAAATTAACTTGTCTTATCGGATTGGTTATTGCTCCAATATTAGGAGGTCACTCAACTACGGATCATAAAGCAATAAATACCATCGAAAATACAGATACTAAGTTAATCGCATCTAACGATGTTGTTAAGCATAATATCGACAAAACTGTAAAAGTTTTAATCAAAGAAGAAAATGGTGAGAAAAATGCAACAGTAATTACTACTACAACTACAAATGGAACAAACGATGTAAAAGTAGAAACTGTAACAGGAGAAAAATTAAATGAATTAATAAAAGAATTCGAAAAGTAAAATATTTTAAATTATATAAAAGAGATTACCTGTAAAAAGGCAATCTCTTTTTTTTAACATAAAAATAATTTATAATCATTCTAAATTAAGTATATTTGTAAACTAACTAAAAAGGCAAAAACAATGAAAAAAACAATATTAGCATTAAGCATTATTGGATTATTCTTTATCTCATGTAAAGAAGACAAATCTAAAAAAACAGAAACAAAAGAAGCGGTAGAAGTAGCTAAAACAATTGTAAACGACACTTACAAAGTAACATCTTCAACATTAACTTGGAAAGGATATAAACCAAGTGGAACACATAACGGAACTTTTGATTTAAAAGAAGGAGAATTAAAGTTTGATGGTGATAACCTAATTGGAGGAAAATTCACTTTTGACATGGCAAGTATCAAAGTATTAGACATTGAAGATGCAAAATACAATGCAGACTTAACAGGTCACTTAGCAAGTCCAGACTTTTTTGATGCAGCACAATTCCCAACAGGAACGTTCGAAATTACAAAAGTAACGAAGGAAGAAGTTACTTCAAAAATTGAAGGAAATTTAACCTTAAAAGGAATAACAAAAAATATTACATTTCCAGCTTCAATAATAGTTCAAAAAGATGGAACAACAACTTTTTTAAGTAATGCAATTAAAATTGACAGAACAGATTTTGGAATAAAATACAAGTCTAAAAAATTCTTTGATAATTTAAAAGACAAATTTGTAAATGACATTTTTGATATTACTTTTGAAGTGAAGGTTAAGAAATAAATTTTCCGAATAAATACTAAATCAAAAAATCCTTAAGACTTTAAAGCCTTAAGGATTTTTAATTGAATCAATAATCTAATAAAAAGTAACAAAAGTTACAACCCAACTCATTTTTTTAAGTATATTTGGTTTTCTAACTAAACAAATCTTTTAATGAAATACGGTTTTATCATTGACAATCGAAAATGTATTGGTTGTCATGCTTGTACTACTGCTTGTAAAAGTGAACACGACGTTGCGGTAGGTGTTAACAGAACATATGTTAAACAAGTAGAAAAGGGAGAGTTTCCAAATACTCGAAGAATTTTTTCAGTAATGAGATGTAACCATTGTACAGATGCACCTTGTGTAGAAATCTGTCCAGTAGAAGCATTATACACTCGTGAAGATGGTATTGTAGATTTTGATAACAATCGCTGTATTGGTTGTAAATCATGTATGCAAGCTTGTCCTTATGACGCATTATACATCGACCCAGACAATAATACAGCTGCAAAATGCAACTATTGTGCACACAGAATAGAAGTTGGTCGTGAACCTGCTTGTGTAAGTGTATGTCCAGAACATGCAATTATTGCTGGCGATATGGAAAATCCAAATACAGAGATTTCGCAATTATTAGCAAGAGAAACAGTAACAGTTCGTAAGCCTGAAAAAGGTACAAACCCTAATCTTTTTTATATTGATGGCGATTTTTCTTCATTAAATCCAGAAGCAACCGATAAATCAGGTGATTTCTTATGGAACTCTCAAGCACGTGGAGTTGGTCATTATGCAAAATATGCTGAAAAAATGATGGGTTCAAACGATGATGTTAATTTATTAAAAATGACGTTAGATAATGACATGCAATCTGCATATCATAAAAAAGAAACTGAAAACCCAAACTATATTGATGTTCTTAATGGAAAAGCTCGCAGAGTTTATGATACACCAGATAAGGGAATACTTTGGGGTTGGGAAGTATCCGCTTATGTTATGACAAAAGCAATATCAGCTGGAGCATTTTTATTACCATTTTTAGCAATGTTGTTAGGTTATGAAGTTTCGGATACTGCTAAATTATGGTCAGCAGGTTTATCTTTAGTATTTTTATCTTTAACAGGATTATTCTTAGTGATGGATTTAGACAGACCAGACCGTTTCTTAAACGTTCTTTTAAGACCACAATGGAAATCCTGGTTAGTAAAAGGTGGTTATATAATTACGATATTCGGGTTACTAGCAACTGTTTTTGGAGTATATACATTCTTCGAAATTAAAGTTGGCGAAACTATTTTATTATGGGTAACTGCATTCTTTGCAATAATGTTAGCCATCTATACCGCATTTTTATTCGCACAAGCAAAAGGAAGAGATTTTTGGCAAAGCCCGACTTTACCTTTACACATGCTAGTACATAGTATTATGGCTGGAGCGGCAATATTTGCTTTAGTAGGCTTATTTACAGACTTAGAAAGTTGGATTGGTTTAATTAAAATGACTTTAATCATCGCATTAATTGTGAATTTATTTTCATTAATAACCGAATTAACCATTACGCATCCATCAACAGCAGCACATACAGTTGTGGAGATGATTGTAAAAGGTCGTTATAAAAATCTATTTTGGTTTGGTGTAGTCCTTATCGGAAATGTTTTACCATTAATACTAATATTAGTTGCCCCTAGTACAATGATGTTAGTAATTACTTCTGTGTTAGTTCTTTTTGGAATTTATTTAACAGAAAAAATATGGATTGAAGCGCCACAAAGAATACCGTTAGCATAAGAACTCTTTGAACCTCTGCGAAACCTCTGTGCATCTCTGTGTAACAGTTATTTCACAGAGATATATAGAGAAAAAACACAGAGTTACACAGAGAAAATAATACAATAAATAATTATGGGATACAAAAAACCATCATTTATAGAAGGAATAGCAGAAAAATTAGGAATAATTCCAAACCTGCACAAAGAAAAATACCAAGAGTTCGATGGCGATATGCGTCAATTTTCGGATGAAGAAGTTGCATCTATGTATGAAAACTTTCCGCCACCAGAAAAGTGGGATAATTGGGAAGAATACAATCCGAAAGTTTGGCCAAAAAAAGAAAAGGTAACCTACCAAATTGTACCAACAACTTGTTTTAATTGTGAATCTGCTTGTGGTCTAACTGCATTTATCGATAAAGAAAAACAAGAAGTTGTTAAGTTTGAAGGGAATCCTCAACATCCAGGGTCACGTGGTAGAAACTGCGCAAAAGGACCAGCAACAATCAACCAAGTAAATGATCCTGACCGTATTTTATATCCGTTAAAACGAAAAGGAAAACGTGGTGAAGGAGAATGGGAACGTGTTTCTTGGGACGAGGTTTTAGATACCATCGCAGCACGTATCCGTAAAGCAATAAAAGAAGACAGACGTAATGAAGTTGCCTACCAAGTAGGAAGACCAGGACATGAGAAATTTATGAATTGGGTATTACAAGGTTGGGGGATTGATGGTCACAATTCACATACAAATATTTGTTCTTCTGGAGCGAGATTTGGATATAATATATGGTACGGTTATGACAGACCAAGTCCAGATCATGCCGAAGCTAAGTTTATATTATTAATTTCTGCTCACTTAGAATCTGGTCATTATTTCAATCCGCATGCACAACGTATTATTGAAGGAAAAATGAAAGGTGCTAAGTTAGCAACCATGGACCCAAGATTATCTAATACAGCATCCATGTCAGATTATTGGTTGCCATCGTATCCAGGAACCGAAGCTGCTGTACTTTTAGCAATGGCTTTAATTATTTTAGAAGAAGGTTTATACAACCGTGATTATTTAGAGAATTGGACAAATTGGCAAGAATATTTACAAGCAAAACACAGCGATAAAGAAGTAACTTTCGAAAATTATATTGCTGAAATGATTAACGAGTACAAAGAATTTACACCTGAATTTGCAGAAGCTGAATCTGGAGTAAAAGCAGAAATGATTCGTGAAATCGCTATTAAAATTGGAGAGGCAGGAACACGATTTGCTTCTCATAACTGGCGTTCAGCAGGAGCATCAAATTTAGGTGGTTGGGCAGTAGCAAGATGTTTACATTTCTTAACCGTATTAACAGGAGCAGTTGGAGCAAAAGGAGGAACATCACCAAACTCTTGGAACAAATTTTCGCCAACACAACCAAATCCACCAGCACCACAAAAAGTATGGAATGAGTTACATTTCCCTAAAGAATATCCTTTAGCATTTTTCGAAATGAGCCAATTATTACCACACTTCTTAAAAGCTGGTCGTGGTTATATGGACATGTATTTTTCACGTGTGTTTAATCCTGTATGGACATACCCTGACGGTTTTACTTGGATGGAAATGTTTTTACGAGAAGATAAATTCGGTTTACACGCAGCATTAACACCTACTTGGAACGAAACAGCTTTTTATGCCGATTTTGTACTGCCAATGGGATTAGCATCCGAAAGACATGATATAAATTCGTATGCAACACATGGAGGAACATGGATTGCTTTTAGACAACCAGTTTTAAAAGAAGCTGCAAGGCGTAATGGAAAAACATTTACATACACTTACGAAGTAAATCCAGGAGAGGTTTGGGAAGAAGATGAGTTCTGGATAGAATTATCTTGGCGTATTGATCCTGATGGAAAAATGGGAATTAGAAAAACATTTGAATCGCCATACCGAAAAGGAGAAAAAATTACCGTAGACGAATATTATCAATATATTTTTGAACGCGTAGATGGCTTACCTGAAACTGCTAAAAAAGATGGTTTTACTGGCGAATTTGCAGAGTTAAACTACATGAAAAAATATGGAGCTTACGAAATTGAAAAAGGAGAATCGTATCATAAAAATGAAACGCCATTAACCGATGAGCAGTTAAAAGGAACTAAAGTAGATCCAATTAATAAAGTAATTTCTAAAGACGGAAAGAAAATTGGTGTTATGGTTAATGATAAAGCCGTAGTAGGGTTCCCTACACCATCTCGTAAAAACGAATTTTATTCACAAACTATGGTAGATTGGAAATGGCCAGAATACTCTACTCCTACTTACATAAAATCTCATATTCATTTAGATGAATTAGATAAATCAATTGGTGAATATGTATTAGTTCCAACATTTAGATTACCAACATTGATTCACTCGCGATCTGGTAACGCAAAATGGTTGGTTGAAATCTCTAATCGTAATCCTATATGGATGCATCCTGAAGATGCTGCAAAGTGGGGTTTTCAAACCGGTGATTTAGTGAAAATGAATACCGATATTGGATTTTTTATTGATAAAGTTTGGGTTACTCAATCTATGAAACCAGGTGTTGTGGCTTGTTCACATCATATTGGTAGATGGAAAAAACCACAAGACCAAGATGGAAACCGTTGGGCTGTAAATACCGTAGATATCTCTAATGATGGAAATGGTGTTTGGAAAATGAGTACCATTTCGGGTATTAAACCTTTCGATTCTAAAGATAAAGATTCCAAACGTATTTTTTGGAAAGATGGTGGCGTACATCAAAATATTACACATGCTGTTCATCCAGATCCAATTAGTGGCATGCACTGTTGGCATCAAAGAGTACGTATTGAAAAACCAGCAGCAGGTGAAAAATATGGTGATATTGCTGTTGACACCAACAAATCTCACGAAGTATTTAAAGAATGGATGGCAATGACAAGACCTGCACCAGGACCAAATGGAGAAAGAAGACCTTTATGGTTTAAACGTGCCTTTACACCTGACAAAACTGAAGGTGGCGCATATTATATCAAAGATTAATTTTTAGTGATATGATGACTTTGAGTCATCATATCACTTTTAAAGTGTTATTTTTAATAAAATTATTATCTTTGAAAAGTCATATTATTTTTACAAAATAAAAATGCAACTAGAAAAATATTATTTATATCACAACGACAAGCAAAGAAAAATTTTCTTTCAAAAAGAGAATTACCTATACTTTCTAAAAAAAATAAAAACACACTTAACTCCTCATAATAATGTCATTACACGTCATTTAACACCTAATCATTTTCATTTAACTTTGATTAAAGAAGAAGAAAAATTGTTAATTACTGAAAGTAATACAATGCCTAAAAATCATTGCATCACTACTTACGATAAAAAAACACGAACAATAAACAATTCAATTGCTATACTACTACATTTGTACACAAGAACAACAAATAAACAAGAAAAGATATGTTTTGATTACATCCATCAAAACCCTGTAAAGACAAATATGGCAAAAGACAAAACAGATTGTGAGTTTTCATCAGCAAGAGATTATGTAGGCTTAATAAATAAAGAAATTACTTTTGAATATATCAAACACTCTAAAGAAAATGATAAAGTGATTCGAGAGGCATCTTATCACTAATCAAACAAATATGAAAAACCAAGAACTGGAACTAGCCTTAAATTTTGTTGAAAAAACAGATAGAAATATTTTTTTAACAGGAAAAGCAGGTACAGGTAAAACCACTTTTCTACACAAGATTAAAAACGAATCATTAAAACGATTAGTTGTTGTAGCTCCAACTGGTGTTGCTGCAATAAATGCAAAAGGACAGACAATACATTCTTTCTTTCAAATGGCATTTGGACCTATTGTTCCTGATGTAGAAACTAAAAAATCTAAATTCAAGTTTAACAAAACTAAAATTGACATTATTAGATCGTTAGATTTATTGATTATTGATGAAATTAGTATGGTTCGTACAGATCTATTAGATGGTATTGACCAAGTTTTAAGACGCTATAAAGACCGTACAAAAGTTTTTGGAGGTGTACAAGTATTGATGATTGGCGATTTGCAACAGCTCTCACCTGTAGTAAAGCCATACGAATGGAGTTTGCTAAGTCCACATTATGAAACACCGTATTTTTTTAGTAGTAAATCTTTTCAATTAGCGAATGCTGTAAGTATTGAGCTAAAGCATATTTATAGACAAGATAATGAAGACTTTATTGCAATCCTAAATGAAATCAGAAATAATAAACTGACTGAAGCTTCTGCAAAAGTATTGAACGAAAGGTATCAACCAGAATTTGCTCCTAAAAAAGAAGATGGTTATATTACACTAACCACACATAACAATAGAGCAAATTCTATAAACGAACTAGAGTTAAACAAACTAAAAACTAAAAGTCAATCATTTAAAGCAGTTGTAAAAGGAAAATTCAACGAATATTCTTATCCAACACACGAAAAATTAGAACTTAAAGTTGGTGCTCAAGTAATGTTTATTAAAAATGATAGTAGTTACGAAAAACGTTATTACAACGGAAAAATTGGTACAATTATTCATTTAGACAAAGAAACAGTAACTGTGCAATGCCCTGATGATGATTTTGAAATAGAAACCTTTCCAGAAATTTGGGAAAATATAAGTTATAGCATCAACCAAGATACTAAAGAAATTACCGAAAATATTGTAGGTTCTTTTGCTCAAATACCACTACGCTTAGCATGGGCAATTACCATACATAAAAGCCAAGGCTTAACCTTTGAGAAAGCAATAATTGATGCCGAATCTTCTTTCGCTCATGGACAAACTTACGTTGCATTAAGCAGATGTAAGTCTTTAGAAGGAATTATTTTAAAAACTAAAATTAAAGAAAGTAGTATTATTAATGATAATCGTGTAGCAAAATTCACACAAAATGTAGAAGATAATTTACCAGATGAAACGGATTTGAATAATTCTCGAAAAACTTATCAATTAAATTTAATAAATGATTTATTTAATTTTCATACTTTTTTATATCCAATACAGCGATTAATTAAAATTTATTACGAAAATAAAACTAGCTTTAAAGGTCATATTATTGAGCCACTAAATCAAATTAAAGATAATGGAATTGTAAAACTAATGCAAGTTAGTACAGGGTTTAAAAACCAATTACTAAGTTTAAGTAAAGCAGTTTCTATACCTGAAGAAGACGAAGTTATTCTAGAGCGCATTCATAAAGGAATACATTATTTTATTGAACATACCTTAAAACAAATAAAAAAACCTTTAGATGAAATTACTTTTTCAAGCGATAATCAAACTATAAAAAAAGATTTCTCAAAACAGATTGATAACTTAGAAGACTTATTAACTGTAAAACTAGTTTGTCTGCAAGGTTTATCAGATGGTTTTAATACTAAAAAATATTTAGAATTACGAGCTAAAGCAATTCTAGAAAAATCTGAATCAACAACAACAAAAACAACAAGAAAACGAGCTGAAGTTACATCAACCGACCATCCAATATTATTTGAACAATTACGAAAATTACGTGATACTTTTGCTAAAACAGAAGATCTTAACCATTTTCAAATTTTTACACAAAGATCATTATTTGAGATGTGTGAATATTTTCCAACAACCAAAGCAAAGCTAAAAAGTATTAATGGTATGGGAAAGGTTCGTGTTGAAAAATATGGCAAAGAAATCATAGAAATAATTAGTACTTATTTTGCCGAAAATGATGTAAAACCTAAAGAAATTATATATGTAGAAACCGACAACAAACCAAAAATAAACACCAAACAAGCTAGTTTAGAAATGTTCAAAAAGGGACTAACTCCATTTGAAATTTCTAAAGAAAGAGGTTTAACAAAAGGAACTATTGAAGGGCATCTAGCACATTTTATCCCAACAGGTGAAATAATAATAACCGATTTAATCTCTGAAAATAAATATAAAGAATTAAAAAAACTGATGCTAAAAATGAAGTTTGATAGTTTTGCTGAATTAAAAGGCAGAATTGATGATAAGTTTACTTATGCCGACCTTAGATTAGTAGCTTCAGACTTAGAATTAAACAAAAAATAAAACGCTATAAGTAACCAAAACTACACTAAATATTATAGTTTTGGCTACTTATAATAATTGGGAAACAAATATTAGATGACCTTTAATCATTTAAAAATTTAATTAATGAACAAAATATTTCCTTTTTTAAACTGGTTACCTCTAGCAAAAAAATCATGGAAAGATGATTTAATAGCAGGAATTACTGGAACAATAATCGTAATTCCACAAGCTGTAGCTTTTGCTATGATTGCAGGTATGCCACCAATTTACGGATTTTACACTGCCATGCTAACACCTGTTATTGCTGCAATTTTCGGATCCTCTTATCATTTAGTTTCTGGTCCAACCACAACTAGTTCTATTGTTTTATATTCTATAATTAGTAAATATTACCACCCTGAAACGGATATTGAGGCTTTTGTTTCTTTAGCAATATTACTATCATTTATGGCTGGGGTTCTAAAATTATTTATGGGTTTTGCCAGAATGGGAAAATTAGTAAACTTCGTTTCTAATTCGGTTATTATTGGGTTTTCGGCTGGTGCTGGAGTTTTAATCGCCTTTAAACAATTAAAACATATTTTTGACATTAAAGTGCCGCAAGGAAGTACTTTTTATCAAATAATTTCCTACATAAGTAATCATATAGCTGAAACAAATTGGTATGCTTTTGGTGTTGCTAGTGTTACACTTGCCATTGCTTTATTAGTTAGAAAAATTAAAAAAATATCTAGATTATATATGCTTGTAGCAATGGTTTTTGGAAGTTTATTTGCATACTTCCTAGCTGCAAAATTTATGGTAAGTATTGAAACTGTTGGAAAAATATCTTCTAAATTACCTCCTTTTATGATGCCTGCTTTTGATTATAGCAATATGAAAATGCTTACTTCTGGTGCTATTATTTTAGCAACTTTGGGCCTGGTAGAAGCTGCGGCAATCTCACGTTCTATAGCATTATATACACATCAAAAATTAAATACAAATCAAGAATTTATATCACAAGGTATCTCTAATACAATTTCTAGTTTCTTTTCGTGTTATACTAGTTCTGGCTCATTTACACGCTCTAGTATTAATTACCAAGCAGGTGCTAAAACACCAATGTCAGCCATAATTTCTGCTGTTGGTCTAATGATTGTTGTTTTATTATTCGCAAAATATGCCGCTTTTTTACCCAAACCTGCAATGGGGGGAATTATTCTATTAGTTGGCTATAACTTAATCGATTTTAAACACATTAAACAAATAGTTAATAGCAGTAAACGCGAACTAGCTGTTTTTGGTGCTACTTTTTTAGGAACACTTTTCTTAGATTTAGAGCAAGCTTTAATTATTGGTATATTCTTATCTTTATTCTTTTATTTAGAGAGAACCTCTAAACCAAATATTGCAAAATTAGGTTTAAATGAAGAAAATAGATTTGTAAACATTATTAGAAATAATAAAACTAAAGAATGTTCCAATTTAACAATTATTAGGATTGATGGATCTATATACTTTGGCGCTATTGAAGAAGTTTCGGATTATTTTACCAAACTATATGAAGATAATAATATAAAACACCTATTAGTAATTGCTGATGGTATTAATTTTATTGATTTGGCTGGCTCTGAATGGCTCATGCACGAAGTTTTAAAATGGCAAGATAAAAAAGATGGTATCTATTTTAGTGGTATGAAAATTATTAGCCAAGATGTACTTAAAAAAGGTGGTTTTCTTAAAAAGATGGGGGCTGATATTTTCTTTTCGGACAAAAAATCTGCTATTGCCGCAATTCATAAAAAAATAGACACGCCTTGTGAGGTAAAAGCTTTTAAAGAATGTAACTAATTTAGATTTTTTAATCAAAAAAATACTATTTAGTATTGAAAATACTATTTTTGTAAAACAAAACAAACACTATGTACGGAAGCATTAAAGAACACTTATTACAAGAAATAAAAAATATAAAAGAAGCTGGACTATATAAATCAGAGCGTATCATAACTACATCTCAAGATGCTGTTATCAAAGTTTCTACTGGCGAAGAAGTTATCAATTTTTGTGCTAATAATTATTTAGGTTTATCAAATAACACCGAAGTGATTCAGGCTGCGAAAGACACTATGGATTCGCATGGTTACGGAATGTCTTCTGTACGTTTTATTTGTGGCACACAAGATATTCATAAAAATTTAGAGCAAGAAATTGCTACTTTTTTTCATACGGAAGATACTATTTTATACGCTGCCGCTTTTGATGCTAATGGTGGTGTTTTTGAACCTTTATTAACTAAAGAGGATGCTATTATTTCTGATTCGTTAAACCATGCATCTATCATTGATGGTGTTCGTTTATGTAAAGCTGCTCGCTATCGTTATGCAAATAATGATATGGTTGCTTTAGAAGAGCAACTTATTGAAGCTAACAAACAAAATCATCGTTTTAAAATTATTGTTACTGATG